>WFLX010004088.1_pt1 | contig 27891 bp, 24 predicted proteins | sample 4967041 | NCBI WGS metagenome assembly WFLX01 (sample SAMN12857096, study PRJNA449069) | gut metagenome | isolation source: stool from male and female vole | host: Microtus ochrogaster | place: USA:Florida | collected 2017
GTGCTACGCTGAATACAACAGCGAGAGCGAGAACGATTTTCTTCATNTCCTTATAAATTNAAAATAATAAAACATGTTTTGCTTTNAAAAACGGTGCAAAGTTAATACTTATTTTTGAATTAACAAAAACTTTTAAGAAAAAATTAACTATCTACCCTCAAAAAAACTGCTTTTTAACATATTTCCCCTTATGGAGCCGACGTATTTCCAGACGTCGAATGTAAACAGCCGGATCTACATAGCTATTCTGTAAGAAGCTGAGAAGCCCCCTAAATTATATAATAGTTTTGCTATCTCCCTGAAGCCCCAAAAAGCCAGGAGGCGAGGAAAGGGGAGGAGCGGAGCACGGCACTGACTATCAGGCTTAGGGCGATGACGAGGACGGCGATTACAAGTCCAATCGTGAGCATGGCGAGGATGGAATTGCCGGGACCTGTAGATAGGAACCCTTTCATAAAAGCCAGATTCGGAATAAAGAAGTAGTGCAAGTAATAGATGTCGAGCGTCCGGCTTCCGATATACGACATCGCATTGCTCACGGCAGTCCCCTTGTCAAACCATTCCCGATAAGAGCGGAAAGATATCAAAAGTGTCATCAATCCAGTAAACCGCATCGCTGTCATCACAAAATCCCATTCGAGTGAATACTTATGACGGCATCCATAGAACAATACAAGCCCAAAGAAAGCCACTATCATCAAAGCTTTGAAATACTGATTATCTACCACCTTCCATGTGAACGACTCAAATCGCCGAGCATATATGCCAAGCATAAAGTAGGGCCAATAATTCAGCGTATGCCATGTCTGAATACCGACTACCCATCTCGGTAGCTTCATTCCTTCAGAAAAATAATTAAATACAAAAGGAGAGATCCAAGAGAGTGCAAGTAATGTATACAGAGGCCAATTTTNCCCTGTTTTTCTAACTATCAANGCCGTAATTAAGTATAGAACAAACATCTCAAACAGCGAAATNGTAAACCAATAAGGGTTTGATGTCCACAAAAATTTGAACTTCCAACCTCTCACACACGCCCCATACAGGAAGCAGAACACTGTCAATCCCACTATCTGAGCTTGAAACTTTTTAGTCATAACTCTTTTCACTGTAGGCCAATTCCACTTCTCCGACATACGGAAAGCAAAGAATCCGCTAACGAAAAAGAAAAGCGGCATCCTGAACATGGTCATCATATAATAAATGCCCGAAAACGACTCATTGGTAATCGGCATCTTTATATACGCATTGGTCACATGGCTGAAGACCACCAACAATATGGCCAATCCTCGCATTGCATCTATATATCTTAGACGCTTCCTATTTGTCCTTATTTCCATAATTGTAGTCATATTGTCATATTCACCAATTGTCATGATGGCAAATTCTTAATATTAACTCAAATGCAAAGTTAATATATTTTTTTGATATGAAAAATTTTTTGTATATTTGCAGTATGAAAGAGGAACAAGTGTTAATTGACAAAAATAAATTGGGATTAATAGGTCTCGTTGCCCTCGTCTTTGGCATGATGGTGGGGAGCGGAATTTTCAATATCCCACAGAATATGGCTGTCGGAGCCGGACTCGGTGCTGTCATGATTGGCTGGGCGATCACAGCCACCGGCATGTTGTTCCTCGTAAGCACATTCAAGATGCTTAGCGACCGACATCCCGAACTCAACGAAGGTATATATCTCTATGCAGAAAAAGGTTTTGGTCGTTTTACCGGTTTCAATATCGCATGGGGCTATTGGCTTTGTGCATGCTTCGCCAATGTGGCATACGCCGTAATGCTCAACGACACTTTCGGTGCCTTCTTTCCTTCTCTCCTAAATCATGGACTTCCTACTATCCTTTTCTGCTCTGCATTGATATGGATAATGTATTTCCTCATTTGCTCGGGAATGCGCACTTCCTCCATTATAGCAACCGGGGCAGCAATCCTAAAACTCTCTGTCATAGGCCTGATAATAATACTTCTGGCCTTAAACATCAAATACGAGACACTCACTTCCGATATCTGGGGCTTCGGAGAGGGAATAGGAGGCATAACTACCCAGGTCAAGAGTACAATGCTCGTCACTCTCTGGTGCTTCATTGGAATAGAAGGTGCCGTAGTGATGTCCGGTCGTGCTCGCAGACAAAGCGATGTGGGAAAAGCCGGTATCCTTGGTTTCCTTGCCGCATGGATTCTCTATGTTTTGGTTTCAGTGTTCTGTTTTGGCATTATGTCGCGGGCTAAACTCGCCGGATTGGATGATCCTTCTGTAGCTTACGCTCTAAGGTCGATTTGCGGTGAATGGGCGTATTGGCTTGTGATTATAGCTGTCATTATTTCTATCACAGGAGGATGGTTTGCTTGGACAATAGTCACTGCCGAACAACCTTATTCAGCTGCACAACATGGAATATTTCCAAAATGGCTCTTGAAAAAAGATGGCAGCGATTCGTTGCAGCTTGCGCTCTTGGCTTCGAGCATTATTATGCAAGCATTCCTATTCCTCGTGGTTATGGCAGAAGACGTATATCTATATGCTCTCAACATCACGGGTCTGATGGTGCTTCCTGCTTATCTTTTCAGTGGACTCTTCTTAGTCAAAATAGCAAGAAATGATTACAGATGTGGGCTTCTTTGCCAGCATGCGAAAAGAGGATATGTGTACGCTCTCAGCATTGGGATATGCTGCACGATCTTCTGCATCTGGATGCTTTATGCCGCCGGAGTCGGACTCCTGTTGCAGGCAGTCGCTTTCTACATCTTAGGTCTCCCTCTCTATAGGAAAGCCCACGATAAGAAATGAGTGGCTTTAACGGCTTTAGAGCCCTTATCGGCTTTAANGTCTTTTAAGAAACCCAAACCCGAAAACTTGAAAACCTGAAAAACTTGAAAACCTGAAAACTTGAAAACCCGAAAACTTGAAAACCCGAAAACTTGAAAACCCGAAAATCTGAAAACTAACAACTAACACTCACAACGATTTAAATGTAGAAAAAATGGGAATTAGGAAAGGAACTATATTGATAGCTATGATGGCGCTTGCTGCGTCATCTCACGGAGAATATACTTTGAAGCTTAGTCGCGGTAAATATCCCGAAGGTGTGAAGACAGAAAACCTCAATGGAAATATTCCTCAATCTTCATGGTATAAGAATGGTTGGACTGAAGATGGATGGAGTGCCGGAGATTATGGGACTTCATATAATATTGCATTATCTCCTTCGGGCATCTCTGGCGGTATATGCGAGAATGCCCTCATTCTTCCTTCTATGTTGATAGAAGAAGGAGAATGGCTCAGTTGGGAGGGATGCGAGATTTATCCTAAGTTTTGCGACGATTATACTGTGGAATTTCGAGCAAAGGACACTGACACTTGGGTTACAATAGGAGAATACACTGAATCTAAATCCCGATGGACTACCCACATGGTCGACCTTAGTCCATTTTATGGTCTCGAAGGGAATTTGCGGTTCGTATGCCGTAGTGAAAACGGATATATGTTGGGTTTGAATAATATTTCTATAAAAAAGCCGACAGAATATTCGTTCTCATCTGAAAATCACACTCCTAAGTTTTTTGCTATAGGAGATCTGGATGAAGGGAATGCTATGGCCGAAATTAGCGTTATGAATACAGGGGTGGCAATCTCAACAGCGGTGGTAGCTATTACGATTGATGGTAATCCTGTTTCAACTCTTAGTTTAGACAAATATTGGCCTACTGGAGAAACTCGCCAATTCCAACTCCCAATCCCTCTTACACTCAATGAAAGAGCGGATTATGCCCTTACGCTGCAACCTTTCGAAAGCGAGATGCTAACAATTGATACAAGTTTTGCTTTTTGCACTTCGTTCAAACGAAATCTATACGTAGACAAAGGCACAGGAATGTGGTGTAATGCTTGTCCGAATGGTACTCTTTCGGTTGAAGAACTTGCAGACATATACGGAGATGCGCTCATTGTAGGTGAGACTCATTATGATGATCCTATTGCCAACGAGATAGACTTCAAATGGCTCAATTTCCACTCTATCCCACAATTAATGCTCAACCGAGTGCTATCGACAAAGGGGGATAATGCTTCAAAATTTGAGAACCAGATTTGTCTGCCGACTGAAATGGAAATCAATATTACTGATTTAAGCGTCAAAAGCAATGGCGATCTGTTTGCCAGAGCAGAAGTCAAGACTTCCGAGTTCTTTTCAGACACGAGAATTCCCTATTGTATAGGCTATATGCTTACTCAGAATGTAAATGGCGATGAAAATGTACAATATTATCAAAAGAACATTTGTACAACTGCTCGCCAAAAGCAATATCGCTACCTTCCTTCGACAATGTACTATCTTTTGTGCTCTTTCCCTAATGTGACAATTCCTTCGCGTCTTGCTACTCTATCAGAGAATCCTGCTTTCACTGGAATCAAAGGAAGTCTTCCTGAATCATTAGCATCCGGAGAAATATATAATTACGAATGGGAAATTCCGCTCCCTGAGGGTTTCGACAATTTCAATGGAATGCGGTTAGTCGCATTCATACTCGATTCTGAAAAAAGGACCATCATCAACAGTACTGCCTCTTACATAGACGACTATACAGGCATAGAGGAAATTTCAGACTATTCAGCAACTCAAAAGACAGAAAAGATCTTCACTATTGACGGTGTAGAAGTGAAAGCAGATAAGCAATCCCTCCTCCCCGGTCTCTATATTGTCAATGGCAAGAAAATTCTGATAAAATGATATGGCTCCCAGTGACTTTTAGCGGAAGATGGTGCTATTTGTAACCGTAACGTAGGGGCGCACGGCCCGTGTGCGTCCCCCTAAAGAAAATGAAATACGTTGATTCGGAATTGTTTCACTGAATACATAACAATGGCCAGTAGCACTATGACTACTGTTATATATTGCCACAAGGTCACGCTACGGATCAGCTTGGAGACGTTTGTTGGATTGCGATGCATCATGCTGAATACCCATGCCGATGTCAGCAACACACCAAGCCCGATCACAACCCCTACCCAGGGAGACACGAAGTCTACGGCACATGGACGCACTATCAAGACAATGCAAACTATCGCAGCATTCCCTAAATAGACAAACCGGGTGAAAGATCCTCCTCGGGATGTCACAAGAGTCTCGATATTGTCGGTTTTATCTTCTTCATAATGCAGATATTGTATAGCTATGTGTGCATTCACTGCAAGCAGACCATTGATNACAGAATAGACTGCGATAGGAAGCCAATCTGGATTAGTAAGATTCTGAATCAATGCCGTGCCGCTTACAGCTATCGGTCCGAAAAATAAGAAGGTGAATATGACCGACCATTGCGTACGTACAAATGGACGAGGACCCATGAAATAGAAATAATACAATGCCGAGATGACCGCTACATAAACCATCCCAATCCAGCCGATAAACGTAAAAAGGGACATTCCGGCGGTAAAGGCAATGATTGCCACGCTATTGGCTACAATACGCAAAATGGTTACATTCGGAGAATTTGCCACATTCATATCACTTATACGCAACACTTTCGCCTTTTCTCCTCCAGCATAACATAAATAGAAGTAACTATGGTAGAGATTGGCAGACATCTGAAGCAAAATGGCGAAGAGGAGGGTCATGATGGCTGGGAATACTGATATCCCTCCACGGATTACGGACGCTGTGAGTCCACCCATGACAGCTCCCGCACTTAATATAAGCGAAGCTGGATGGATGGCCCGTATGACTGATTGGGTTATCTTATTCATGGCGAATAATGGACAATGAATAATTTAGATTCCGAGATAAAGTATTGCTCCCAAAGAGCCAACCCCAATGATTATCCAGAGCAACACTGCCTGTACAAGAGGCTGGACCCCGACTTGCTTGATTACCTTTAGGCTCAAACCGGCTCCAATTGCGAAGAGAACTGCTATCAGACACTGCTTCGCAATGTCGACAAGCACATTATAGACCGGACGGAGCGACTCGCTGCCTATGTAGGTGTTGAAAATCATAGCCAAAATGAAGAGGAAGATAAACCAAGGAATTGATATCTTCGACTTCCCTTCTTCCTGACCGTCTTTCCGGAAAAACCACATGGTGAATAGGGCAAGTGGGATGATCCAAAGTGCACGTGTGCACTTGATGAGTGTCGCTAAGTCGCAAGCCTCAGTGCTTCCGGGATAATACATCTGGTCGAAAGCAGCTCCTGCTCCTACCACGCTGCTCGTATCGTGGATTGCAATAGCAGCCCATGTTCCGAACTGATGCTGCGTAAGGCCTATATAATGTCCGAGTGGTGGGAAAATAAACAATGCTATGGCGTTCAGTATAAAAATCACTCCAAGAGAAACGGCCATCTCATTCTGATCAGCCTTGATGACCGGTCCAACTGCCGCTATGGCACTCCCTCCGCAAATTGCAGTCCCCGATGATATCAGATAGGATGTCTTATAGTTGATGCTCATGAAACGCCCTAAAAGCACTCCACATACCATGACTATGATGACAGACGCTATGGTGAAAATCATGCCTTCTGCGCCGCTTTGAAGCGACTTTTCAAGATTCNTGCCGAANNCAANACCTANNACNGATTNCTTGNAACAGANANTTGGATAGCTTTTTATTGAAAGTAGGATAAGGAATGCCGAAGATAAGTGCAAAAATGAGTCCTATGAAGAGGGCGATGGGAGCTGTTATGACGTTTACTCCGAATATCATCTTGAAGGGGATGAACATTACTATTAGTAAAACCCAATAGAGATATTTTGACATGGCTGTTGGTTTTGGTGTTTAGTTGATATTGTGCTTAAATCTGAGTTCTCAAAGCACTCAGAGTCCTCAGATTCCTCAGATTCCGATTTAGGTGCAAATTTAACACTTTATTAGGAATCGGCAAAATAATATTTGATAAAACCGTATGAAATTTTTGTTATATTATTATGGAAGTTCGTATTGAAGAAGGATGGAAGCGTGAGTTAAGGGCAGAATTTGAAAAACCTTATTTCTGGAATCTTACTAATGCCGTGAGGATGGAGTATGCAGATCCTCGCGTGACCGTCTATCCCCCTGCCGGGAAAATTTTCTCCGCATTTGATAATTCTCCTTTTGCCGACACCAAGGTTGTCATTATCGGACAAGATCCCTATCATGGGCCCGGACAAGCAAATGGTCTCGCTTTTTCAGTAAATCCGGGGATTCAGATCCCCCCTTCGCTCCGTAATATTTTTAAGGAAATTAATAATGATATTGGTTCCCCAATCCCTAATGACGGCGATCTGACGCGATGGGCGCGTCAAGGAGTGCTGCTATTAAATGCCACACTTACCGTAAGAGAACACCAGCCAAGATCTCATGCGAATCTCGGCTGGAGTGAATTTACTGATGCTGCTGTTCGCTCTATCAATGAGCATGGTGAGAATGTAGTGTTCATGCTATGGGGTTCGGATGCTATCCGCAAGGGAAGCATGATCAATCGGACTAAGCATCTTGTCTTGACAGCTCCTCATCCTTCGCCTCTTTCCGCTTCGCGTGGTTTCTTCGGATGTCGCCATTTCTCACAGGCTAACGCCTATTTGGCAAAGCATGGAAAAAATCCGATAATATGGTAAATGACAAAGGGACTCACGAGCCGTGCGTCCCTGCAAAGTTGACGGAGATTATGACAGGAGGGTCTGGATTCTGGATTAGAGAAGATGTATATTTGCCGCAGCACATTCTTTAATTTGAGATTCCGGCCAGATTGAGGCCTGTACTTCACCGATATGCGCCTTCTGGAGCAAATACATGCAGAGGCGACTCTGTCCTATGCCTCCCCCTATTGAATAGGGCAATTCTTCAGCAAGAAGCGACTTATGGAAGTCAAAATTTTCTCGTTCCTCACATCCTCGCTCTTTCAATTGATCTTTCAGTGATTCAGGACTTACGCGGATGCCCATCGAAGAGAGTTCGAAACCACTCTCAAGTATTGGATTCCAAAGAATAAGGTCGCCGTTCAATCCCTGATAGCCATCTTCATTAGGACTGATCCAATCATCATAGTCCGGAGCTCGCCCATCATGAGGTTTGCCATTCGACAGTGGAGCCCCAATGCCNATGATAAANACNGCNCCATATTCNTTAGCNGCTTCATTTTCCCTCTCNTTNGGAGTNAGNTCNGGATANTTATCNAGNANNTNTTGNGAATGGATGAAAGTGACTTCTTCAGGCAGCCATGGAGTGATATGTGGAAATTTCTCATAGATTTCAGCTTCCACTTTCTTGACTGCACCATATATCTTCCTTACGGTCTCCTTCAGATATTCAAGGTTACGGTCTTCCTTTCTGATTGATTTCTCCCAATCCCACTGGTCTACGTATAAGGAATGAAGATTATCGAGGTCTTCAAAGGTCCGGATCGCATTCATGTCGGTATATAGTCCAAAACCTGGGGCAATGTCGTATGCACCGAGTTTCAGGCGTTTCCACTTTGCAAGGGAATGTACCACTTCAGCCTTTTTCCCTCCCATTGCATCAATTTGGAAGCTTACCGGATGCTCCACTCCGTTGAGGTCGTCGTTGATGCCAGTGCCGGATAGCACGAATAGGGGAGCGGTGACCCTTCGAAGGTTCAAAGCTTTCGCCAAGTGATTCTGAAAAGAATCCTTTATGTGTTGGATAGCCACTTCTGTGGTCTCCGGCAAAAGCTTTAATGTGTATTTTTTAGGAATCGTCAACATTTGAATCAATAATTTAATTTTTACCTTAGATCTGTAGATTATGGTTGCAAAATTATAAAATTATTTTGGTATATGCAAATTTATTCTAACAAAATTATAATATTTAAAGCAAGATTCCAAATAATAAAAGCGAAAACTCATGGTTGGAGTATAATTCCAAAAAGAAAAGCGAATAGCCACTTATAATATGGCCATCCGTTTTCACTATTCACTATTCACTATTCATTATTCACTATTCACTATTCACTATTCACTATTCACTTTCCAACTCCATGCGTAGCTTCCTGCACATTCTCTCATGGCGCCAGATCATATAGATGAGAAGTATATTCATCACTGTCACTTCAAAAGCAAAGTATAGCCACGGCATCTGAAGCACAAGGATTGAAATGAATAACGCCCAACTTCTTACGTTGAAACTTAGAATATTTGTATATTTCATCAATGGTCGACTCAATTCTCTGAATTTTTCTGCAAATTCTTTAGGAATATGAGAATGATATTTCACATACAGCACTTTACGCAACTTTTGCATCTGAGGTGTGCAACGCTCCTGAGTTCGCGTATAATTAGCATAGAAAAGCATTACGAGTTTGCTGAAGAATTCCTTGCTCCACGACATGGAATGGTATTTCTTCCAAAGCACCTGCGCATCCTCAAGCTCCGATCCGGATTTCCCTTTTAAGAAAAACAAGTGGAACTGGCGATAGATATCTGCCATAGCTGCCTGTTGGGCATGACATAATCCTGCAAATGCAGCAAATACCCAAATCATCCAATGATGGGTCATGAAGAAATTTGAAGTGACATTCTCTCTTAGACAGATAGCTATGTAGATTGATACAAACCAGAGGTCGGAACTAACCCCATCAAGAATGCGTCCGATACGGGAATATTGCTTGGTCATTCGCGCCAGCTGCCCGTCGGCGCTGTCGTATGAGTTTGCCCATATCAGAAGGAACATTCCGACGAGATTAATCCAGAAATTATTATAGTAGAAGGCAATTCCTGCTCCTATTCCAATAAAGATGGAGGCGATAGTGATGGCATTCGGATGTATACCAAGTTTCCTCGCTATTACCGCCCATGTAAAACCAATTGGTCGGTAGAAAATCAGGTCAAACCATTCTTCGGTATCACTGCTCTTGAGGCTACCTCGATATTCCTCTTTAAGTTTCTGATATCTTGATTTTTCCATTGTTAAGTCGAATCGTTTAAAAGTTGGATCGTTAAGTTTATCGGTAAGTGCCTTACTAAAGAAAAAACTTTTAAGCAAAGTCAGTAGATTATTTGAGGGAGCGGAGTGCGTATGTCTTTTCCCGTAGGAATTTGCCAAGCTCTTCGGGTGTGGAATTGTGGGCGGCGATGTCTTCAACGCTTATAGGCTCCCCTATAGAGATATGGATTTCCTTCCCTCTCTTGCGGAAAACCTCTGCGGGAAGCCGGAGCGAACGTGCCGGCCAGCAGGCATGCCCGAGAAAATTAAACCACCNGCTGTTGCTCCCATNGAAGAAAATTGGGATTACAGNCACCTTTGCTTTTCCTATTATCTNAATGACCGATNTCTNCCATGGCCGGTCTTCNAGATGACCATGGATATCTACTTTACTCATTGCTCCAGCAGGGAAGAACCCAAGAGGTTTCCCTTCCTTGACTTGTCTCAATGCCTCTCGGATGCCATTGACTGAGACCTGACGTTTTTCCGGATCTTTACTGCTCCAAGCATCAACTGCTATGAAGTTGGGTCGCATTGCAGAGATCTTATTCAGAACCATATTGACCATAACTTTAAAGTCGGGGAAACGTTGCGTGACCAGGTAGATAAGTGTGATCCCATCTATAGCTCCAAAAGGATGGTTAGAGATTGTAATGAATCGTCCATCCGGCATATTATCAAGTATCTCCTGACCATCAACCCTTAATTTCAGCTTAAAGTCTTCGTCCACCATGCGTTTTACGAATTCCGGACCAGGAGTGTCACACCATCTCCCGTGGACGGTGTTGACTTCATCTACTTGCAAAAAATGTAAAAGCCAGTTGACAAGTTTTTTATGTCCCTTTAGTTTAGGCACCATCTCTGCTATGTCGTCATAATTGAGCACATCAGGACGGACATTATGCTTTTCACGCATCTCAGCGTAATATTGTTTTTTTTCTTCTTCAGTCATCATTCGNTAATTTAGAATTTAGAATTGAGAATAAATTTAATGAGGGTGAGGAAATTTTTTATGTTCATGTTTTCTCAATTTGTTTCATGGGTGAGATATAGGTGGCATATCGCTGGAGCCATCGGTGGAATGAAGGGATTTTCATTAAGATGCATTCGAAAAGTGCCACTGCAATAAATGAGCACAATATGCCACCACAGACATCAAGTATATAATGATGGGACGTATAGACTGCGGTAAACCATATACCGAAAGTCACTATTCCCAGAATCCATTTCCATATCCGGCTGCTTCCAATAATGAAAGAGTAAATGAAAGCTACAAAAGTATAAGCTGAGTGTAAAGAGGGCATTGCTGCAAATACATTTGAATTGCGGGTGTATAGACCATGGAANACATTTACGCCGGTCATTTCATCAAATCTTCCAAGTCCGGCTACATCCCCTGGAGTACCCACTATAGGTTCAAAACCGTGAAGCGATACATACCATGGCGGAGCTGCAGGATGTATATAGTATCCCGCAAATCCTATTAGATTGACGAGGAGGAAGACGAGGGCAAATCTCAGATAGTCGTATCCTCGTCCTGAAAAGTAGACCCATAGACCATAGAAAATGGGAAGAGGCACCCAACAGAGATAAAAGATTCCTGCAAAAATGTCCATCATCGGATGATTATGGAGTGCAAAAAACTCATTTGGCGTCAGGATTGAGCTTTCGCTTGCTATTCCAAATAAAGACTTTTCAGTCTCGTAAAGACCTTTGACATCGATTGGATTCACTTCATAATTTGGAAGTAGATTCATCCAATCGTAGCTTATGCCAAACAGGGCAAAAGGGATGAGAGCCACCACAAGCCTGCGAGTGGCAGGGGCAACAAAGAAAAGTCCCCCTATTAATATGGCTAAAAAGNTATGTTCAGGTCGAAANCCAATGAAAAGAGCTGTGANGATCAGCCATNCGGCAAGAGCTGCTACGCAAGCGANAGCCTCACGAAGCTTTGGCAACCCAAATCGCGGATTCAATGTATGTGCTAATCGACCACCTGATTCCATATTATATCAATTAAGATGTTTTTTCATATAATTGATACGGGCAATGGCAGTGAGATTTGTAAATACGGCCATTATACCCATTGCGACTGCTATAATCCACAGAGGGTCAAACGATGAGGCTCCTATCTGACCGCAAATTCCAGCGGATAGAAGCGACAATGCTGTCACGACTACTCTTTCCGGACGCTGCATAAAGCCTATTTTGCATGATACGCCAAGACCTTCTCCTCGTGCGCGAGTGTAGCTCACTAATAGCGACCCCATAAGTGCAAGGAAGGTGAGCAATGCTGCAATGTTCCATCCTTGNCAGAGAAAAAGATAGGCCACTGCTCCTNCTGTCANAAACNCACAATAGCNGTCGANGACAGAATCAAAGAATGCTCCGAAGGTTGAGGCCAATCCTCCAATACGCGCTGCCTGACCGTCGAGCATATCGAAGAGCGAGAATCCGATAATCAGACCTCCGCCCCACGTCAAGCAACCCCAGTCAAATCCTTCCCCATGCGTCGAGTAAGCTCCCCACCCGATCACGACTGCCGCGGCTAAATTCCCTAAGAATCCGATGAAGGTTATGATATTGGGCGTTATTCCTATACGCAACAATACACGCACGAAAGGATTTATCACGACATAGATCCCTTGCTGAAGGGAGTCGCGCGCGGATTTTGCGGATTTTTTTATTGAGTCAATCATTGGAGTTTTACGTTGGCGATACTGCTTTTTTACGTTATCAATCTTGATGTTTGATGTGGAAAAAATTGAGAAGAGAGGTCATAAGCCTGACTGCGTATGGGTCGAACTTAGACGGACGGTAGACAAAATTACGCTGAAGAATGAAATTCCAAAACCATGAGACAAGGAGCGACATGACGAGTCGGGCAGTCGAATAGTAACCGGCTGCTTTGAATCCCATTTCTTCGAGTATGTTCCATTTCTTAAGGATTATATACAAAAGTTCTGTTCCTCCGGAATTTAAAACCAAGTTGCCAAGCCATACCAATGCATATTTTACCACTACGGCCTTCCATGGGCAATTCTCTGCCCGGAAAGTAAACTTATAGCAAATAATGCANTTGACNATNCCNCCNGCNACNACNCCNATNCCNGTAGCNAGCCAAGAAAGATGCTGNTNGAAAATCCAATAAAACATCACGAAGCCGACAATGAAGTCTACCCATCCTGAGGCTTGACTCGATACAGCTGAGCGTAGAAATGTAGGCACAAGCGACTTGCTTTTAAGCAGCGTGTTGCCTATTTGTTTCAAGCTGTTGTCATGATGTTCAGCATCTGATAGTGTTTTCTGGTCTGTGTCCATGGTGTTGGAATATATGTGGTTATATACTCTAATGGTGGTTTTATATCAACAATAGTATAACTTCGACTATTAGGGCTGAATATATAGCAGCAAGAATATCATCCGCCATCATTCCCCAGCCTCCCGGGAACGCCTCCATCTTCCTGATGCCAAAGGGCTTGAAGATGTCGAAGAGCCTGAATAATGCCAAAGAAACGATGATCAGCCACCAAGGGGCTACCTTTGGTCCTCCGCACAGAGGAAGAAGCGAAATCAATTGACCGACTGTCTCATCCACACACGCTGCCACCGGATCTTTACCCCAATATTTTTCAGATACACCGCTTGCCCATGTGCCGGCTATTGTAAAGAACAATATCCCAATGATGGTGATGATGTATGCAAATATTCCCGGACTCCAGATATAAAAAGGTAGCCATAGGATAATCCCAACAAGCGCTCCCCATGTGCCGGGCGCTATAGGGAGAAATCCTGCTCCAAACGAAGTAGCGATAAGCTTCGGAAAGAGGGGAAATTTTTCGTCTGAGATCGGTATTGGTCTTCTTGATTTCATAATCTACTTTTTTTTGAAGCTGAAATAGCTTTCCGGACTCGTGANAACACAGATTTGGCAATAGCTCTGNNTGCTTCTTTTCTAATTGNTGCNAAACTTGGCCAATCGTCGNAATTTNCANGATGACATTCATNTGATTTATCAATTACGATGTCGCATCCAAACACATCTACGTTTAGGACTCTTGCTGCTTTCATGCAAAGATTCTTGATCCTTTCATGGAGAATATTTTCAGAATCATTCCCTTTATCTTCAAGATCCCTGCTGCTGAACGGCGTAAAGGAATGGAACCATCCTGAAGATGCCACTCCATAGCAGCGAATTTTTTCCCCATCGATATCCTTGCTTATGACAGCTTTTGAAATATGGCGGAAGAAAAACTCATGAAGGATTTCCTGCGCTTCCTCGGCATGCCTGCATCTTGCGTTGTCTTCAAGATGATGGACCGGAGCATTTCCCTTCTTTACCCAGCAGGGTCCGAAACCCGCATTATTGAGCTGCTTGCGTACCTCCACGTCAGTATCCACAACAAAAAATTCAGGAATCGGTAGCCCGGCTTGTGAAAGCAGACGCACCATTATCATCCTTATGCAATTTTCTATTCCATAACCTGAATTGATGACAATGATTCCTGAATCTTCAAGCTTCTGTATCTTTTCGATTGCCTTGGATCCGCGGCACATGGCCAATATCACATCTTCATCTACTGCGGCTGCACAAAACTCTTCTTCGGTATAGACGCTGACTATACATCCTCGTTTCCGAAGTTCTGCGACTACAGCATGAAGGATTGCCGCATCGTTGGCGATGTGGTTGGGGGAAAAAATCCCTGCCCTCAAGATTGCTGCTATCCTTATGTCGGCCATGGGGTAGTTGTCGGGTTGTCAGGTTGTCGGGTTGTCGGGTNGTGGGGTTGTCGGGNTGTGGGGTTGTCAGGTTGTCAGGTTGTCAGTTGTNGTTCGGTTCGTCGGGAGTTGGCTTTTGACGTCGCTCCTGCTTGATGCGTGGNATTNGGTTGGNTGNTGCGTCCTTGTGCACCTCACGATTACGTGTGAGGTCGATACCTTGATAGATGGCTTGGCGCATTGATGTTGGGTCTGCCTCGTTTTTACCCGCTATGTTGTAGCCCGTGCCATGGTCAGGACTCGTCCTGACATATTTCAGACCTGCTGTATAGTTTANTCCATATTNGCGGGCGAGTGNCTTGAAGNNAGCNAAACCCTGGTCGTGATANATGGCNACTATNCCATCATANTTTGTGTAGTCTCCGGTGCCGAAAAATNCANCGGCGGCAAAGGGCCCAAAGGCAAGTATGCCATCTGAAACACATTCAGCGATAGCAGGCTCTATCTCTTGGATCTCCTCAGTGCCAAGCAGACCATTATCTCCATTATGGGGATTCAAAGAAAGCACAGCGATGCGAGGCTTGTCCATCCTGAAATCCTGTCGAAGGGCTGAGTCCATATTTTTGATGGTATTCACTACTGCCTCTTTTGTGATTGCTGCCGGGACATCCCGAAGAGCTTTATGTGTAGTGACAAGAGCCACGCGGATATTGTCGTCAAACAAGATCATCGTTGCCTTTCCTTCTTCATCTGCAAGTCTCCTGGCAAGAAATTCAGTATGTCCCGGGAAAGGAAATTTCTCACTGTATACAGTTTTTTTATTAATTGGGGCAGTGACAATGAAGTCTATTTCGCCAGATTCGAGTGCAAGGCAAGCCGCTTCCAAGGCTGCTACGGCCGCCTCCCCAGCTTCCTTTGAAGGATGTCCGGGGGTCATTTCGAGTCCTCGCGGACAGACATCCACGACATTGACTTTGGCATCCTGAGCTTGGGCTGCACTTCTTATAGGAGTGAATCTGAAAGTCTCTGTGCCCAAGTCTCTTCTGACTTGATTCAAAAGTTCCGCACTTCCGAATATGACAGGGGTGAAGAGGCTTGTTATATCCTCTTCATCAAGTGCTTTTATGATGACTTCATAGCCGATGCCATTAAAATCTCCGTGGGTAATACCCACACGTATGGGATTATGCATAATTTTGTCAGTTTAACTTTCAAAATTACAAAANTTTTCTTAAATNGCCAAAATTATTTTTTNGNNTGAGNCTTTNGANGGGGNTTTNGCNGCNAGCATNCCNCACGCNGCGTCAATATCNTCNCCNCGNGATGCNCGGATNGTNGCAGTGATGCCNTNGTCGTTNAGNATCTTNCGNAACATCNGCATCCTGTCTTCCGATGCCGGATATAGATCAACTCCAGGAATTTTGTGGAATCTGATGAGATTCACTCTGCAATCAAGGTCTCCAATAAGCTTTATCAGCATGTTAGCATGCGCGACGTCATCGTTGACTCCTCTCCACATTATATATTCAAACGATAGCCGTCGTTGCCCGGAGAAGTCGTAAGATTTAAGCATATTGACGACAGAATGAATTGGGAAGGCCTTCTGTGCCGGCATCATGGATTCGCGTTCGGCTATATCGGCAGTATGGAGACTTATGGCGACATGGACGTTAGTCTTCTCCAAGAGATCCTTCAGCTGGGGCAGTTTCCCTACTGTCGAGACTGTGATTCTCTTGGGACTCCAGCCCATACCCCATGGAGAAGTCAGAATATCGATGGCTTTGAGTACTTCTGGAAAATTATCGAGGGGTTCACCCATGCCCATAAATACGATATTAGTGAGTTCTCCTTGCTCGTTACCTCCGGTTTTGTTCTGGCGTATGGGCATGGAGAGAATTTGGTTCATTATTTGGGCTGTTGTCAGATTTGACTTGAAGCCGAGCTTTCCTGTAGCGCAGAAATAGCAGTTCATCTTGCATCCACACTGGGAGCTGACGCAAAGGGTTGCCCTGTCTTTATCGGGAATCATGACCGATTCCACACGGTTGCCGTTGCCGACATCAAAGAGGTACTTTACTGTGCCATCTTGAGATTTGGAAGATTTGACCGGTTTGTTTCTCCCTATTTCATAATTTTCAGCGAGCCACGCCTGATTTTTCTTTGATATATTTGCCATCTGGTCGAAAGAGGTCACTCGCTTTGCATATAGCCAGTCGGCAAGCTGCTTTGCCACAAAGCGGGGCATTCCGCCTTGCTTTGCCACTCCTTCGAGATCCTGTAGCGTCANTCCTATTACTGAANNCTTCATATTTTTTAATTGAGAATNGAGAATTGAGAATTGAGGATAATTGAGAATTGAGGNTAATTGAGAGTTGAGAATAAACTGCAATTATGCATTATGAATTCTGCATTAAAAAGAGGGTCATCGCCCGGTTGGGGATGACCCTCGATATTCGGGGAAATAAATATTTCTATTTTTTGGAAAGCTATTTATTCGCCTCCTTCAAACTTGTAGCTCTTGTTGACGAGTTTGTCAGAGCCGCGAAGCATTTGATCGAGGTTTGGATTGACGAGTTGGAAATACTGCTGCTCATAGTTAGACTCGTTGTAAGGCATGTCAGCCTTTGAGGTGCCGTTTACTACAAATGCATATACTCCGTCTTCTCCGGGAACTACTACAAGTGTCTTGTCAGCCTTTGCACCGGCAATCTGTCCAAGCACCTTTGGATCATTGACACCCATTCCACGGGCCATGCGGAATGATTCAATCTGGCGTGGTTCTACTCCCATTGCCTTTGATACAGCTTCCATGGTCTTGCCTCCCTTCTGATATTCTGCTACGAGGTCCTTGCCTGCTTTCTGACGGCGCACCTTATTAGTAAGGTAGCTCTTCACGTCGGCATTGGTAGTCGGAACGTAGTCGTCATACTGAGCGTCGATTGCTACAGCGTAAAGCATAGGAGCAGATGCATCCTTAGACTCATAGATATGGCTCACTTCACCCGGTTTGCCATCAATCATTGCCCAGCGTACCACCTGACGGCTATCTGGGAAGAACTGGTTATATCCGGCCATACGGGGAACAGCCGGGGAAGACTGTGTGAATTGGAATGTCTGAACATTATAGCCTGCCTCAGCAGCATTCTTGCTAAAGAGCTCAGCTGTATTGTTCTTTTCGAGATATTTCTCAAACTTTGCTATTTCGTCGTCAACAGTCTTTGCTGAAGGATTGAGCTGATAATTGTATTCTTCAAACTCCACTACTTCAACTGGAGAGTTCTGCTTAACGACTTTTGCAAGCACGGCTCCTTGCGGTGAGTTCATGATGGCAACATACTTGCCACCTGCTTGGCGCAATGAATCAAGTTGAGAAGAAGCGAGTGCGCCTGTCGGGCCATCCTGCGCAAAGAGCGGAATCCACTGTTCTTTCTGTGCAAATACGCTGTCAGCTGAGAATTCTTTGTTAATGCTGTCAAGTGGGAGTCCTGCGTTGAGGCGAGCGGCTACCTTTGCGGGAAGACCTGCACCAGCCACTTGTACGATGTTGATTTGGATTGAATCGACTTCATAGCTGCGCTTGCCCATCTTCACAATGTCAAATCCACGGAGGTTTTCAGTCACTAAGCTTACTTCTCCTGCTTTAGCCTCGCTTACGAAGTTCTTTACAGGACCATTGCGGAGGTCGGAAGTGCGGACATTGCTGCGGGTCATCACTACTCCTTCCTTCTTGATGTTAGCTGGAAGTCCGTTGGCTGCTGAATCATTGAGGGCTTTCAGAGTGTTCTGAGCAAGAGCCTTAGCGGCAGCTTTGTCAGCATCAGATGCTGCTATGTTGATAGCAATGAAAGACACTTCCTTAGTTGGCTCAACCACTTCAAACATTGCTTTTTCCTCAGTGTAAGCAGTATTGATTTCAGAATCGCTTACCGGATATTTCTTCTCGTCGATTGCTCCGTATGGACGATAAGCGAGGGAGACATTGTTGGTTGCTACATAATCNTTNTANAGAGCCTTCTTGTCAAGGTCGTTNGCCNTNACNGTTCCNATNACGAGCTGCTGNTATTTCTGACGCTTNATGAGCTGCTTAGTCTCNTCTTCCATNGNNACCCANGCATTNTGGAANGGNTTAGCCTGCTGCTCCGACATGCCGTTGCGGCCAGGATTGAAGATAATTTCGTATGCCTGAGCCGGAGTCTGAGCGCTGAACCCGGATGCGTTGAGCTGCTGGATGATGTTGCTCATGGCCTCGCGGTTGATTGGATTGTCAAGCACGAAGAAACGGAGTTGCTCCGGACTTGACTCGATGCCTGCGTTCTTCACTGCATCGTCAAGAAGACGTTCAGCTACAAGCTGCTCCACTGCCATCTGGCCCAGCATCTGAACGTCAAAGTTTGCATACTGCTGAGGATTGGTCTGCTTTAGCTGCTCAAGCTGACGGTTGAGTTCCTCACGCTTGCGCTGATATTCGGTATAGTCGATTTTCTTGCCGCCGATCTTTGCTACTGTTGTGTTGTCGCCGAAGAGATTGCGGCTGTTGGTGAGGGCGTCGCCCACAATGAAAGCGAGAAGCGCCACGCCGATTACAACGATCAGCATGACTGATTTGCTTCTGATTTTCTCTAATGTTGCCATTCTGAATTTATACTGTAAGTAGTTGATTAATACAAAACAAACACCTCCAAATGAGGGCATCTGGAAGCAATCGTCGCCGTTTAGCGGTGATTTATCGTGCAAAGTTAGAAAAAAAATCGCTGATTTGCAAAAATTTTGTTTAAAAGTTTAAGGACTTTAAGGACATTAAGGGCGTTAAGGACATTCAAGACATTAAGGGCGTTAAAGACTTTAAAGAAAGAGTCAACTTTTTTTAAAGAATATTGTATTACTATTGTAAATGTGAAAAATTATAAAAAAGTAAAAGATTCTTCTAACTATACTTCTACTGCTATGAAAAAGATTCTGCTAAGTATACTCGCTGTAGCTGCTGCTTCCTCTGCCTTCGCTCAGGGTGGTGTAAGTCTTGACAGTTGCCGAAATATGGCTCTTCACAACAACAAGGCAATTAAGATTGCTGAAGAGAATATCCGTGGAGCCGGATATCTTAAAGATGCGGCTAAAGCGGCTTATCTCCCCGGTATCGATTTTTCGGGCGGATATATGTACAACCAAAACCAGATTGCGTTGCTTGGCGAAGATGCGAAACTTCCTACCATGACATTCGACCCAAAGACCATGAAGTATGAATACAACCTTGTGATGGGTCCGGATGGAAAGCCGGTGATGAATCCGGCCAACGGACAGCCTATACCGAGCGAAGTGGCTGTCATACCTAAGGAAGCTATGAAGTTTGACACTCGTAATATATTCTTCGGAGCCTTCACTTTGACACAGCCGATTTATCTCGGAGGCTCAATACGGGCTCTCAATCAGATTGCAAAGCATGGTGAAAGCATCGCCCGGTCCATAAAAGATCAAGCTCAGCAGGATGTCCTTCTTAATGTTGATGAGGCTTATTGGCAGGTGGTTTCTCTCGTGGAAAAACGAAATCTCGCTCAGAGTTTCGTCAACCTCGTAGATTCTCTTCGTCAGAGTGTGATCGATATGAAAGAAGAGGGTGTCGCCACAAAATCGGATGTCCTCAATGTTGAAGTAAAATATAATGAAGCTTGCATCATGCTGACTAAGGTTGATAATGGTCTCTCTTTATCCCGCATGGCCCTTGCGCAGATTTGCGGACTACCGGTCAATACTCAGATGACTCTCACCGATGAAGCTTCTGAAGATCTTGGTGCCGACATGTCGATGCCCAATACAAATATGCAGGATGTTTATGCCAATCGTGCCGATCTTGACGTGCTTCGCAAAGGTATCGACCTTATGAAAAGTAAAGAAAATCTGTCACTGTCATCTATGCTTCCAAAAGTGGCTGCTTTCGGAGCCTATTCTTTCTCCAATCCTAATGTAATTGATGGTTTTGAAAAGAAGTTTGGCGGTGGATTCTCCGTAGGGGCTATGTTGACAGTTCCTCTGTGGCACTGGGGTGGCAATTATAATAAATATCGCGCAGCAAAGTCTCAGACAGCTGCTCAAAAACTTCTTCTTGAGGATATGGAAGAAAAGGTAAACCTCCAGGTGAGTCAGGCAGAATATAGCTATAGCGAGGCCTTCAAGACCTACACAATGACCCAAAAGAATATGCAAAGTGCACAAGAAAATCTTCAGAATGCACAGTATGCATTTAAAGAAGGAGTGCTGACTACCGACGATGTCCTTGCAGCACAGACTGCTTGGCTTCAAGCCAAATCAGAAGTGATCGACGCTCAAATCGGCATTCGCCTCTGCCACACTTACCTCAGTAAAGTCACAGGCTCCCTCGGCAAATAAAAATTAAGAAATCATATAAGACCAATTAGACCAATAAGACTAATTAGATAAGACCAATTAGACCAATAAGACTAATTAGACTAATTAGACTAATAAGAAAAAATGAGTCCCATTAGATAAATATAAAAAAATAATAAAAAACACCCACTATGGAACAGCATAATAATTTCTCAGCCCCTGCGCCAGACCCAACTGAGGTGAGCGCAAAAGAAAAATCTTTGATTTTCACTATCGTCGTAGTCCTGCTTATCGTNGCAGCCATGGCAGTAGTAGGTTTCATTTTCATCAAGCCGGCTCCTGACACCATCCAAGGTATGGGTGAGGCCACTGAGGTAAGAATCTCTGGTAAGCTCCCCGGACGCATCGCTAAACTCTATGTGGAAGAAGGTCAGCGTGTGAAGGCTGGCGATACTCTCGTGCATATCCACTCATCCCTCGTTGAGGCTCGTCTCGCTCAGGCTGAGGCNATGGAAGAAGCTTCTAAAGCTACCGACCGTAAGGTAGATGCCGGCACTCGCAAACAGATCATAAATTCTGCGCGCGACATCATGAATCAGGCAGCCGCTGCTACCGGTATAGCAAAGAAAACTTACGACCGCATGGAAAACCTATTTAATAAAGGTGTGGTAAGCGAACAGAAACGTGATGAGGCAAAAGCTGCATACGATGCGGCAAAGGCTGGCGAGGCTGCCGCCCGCAGCCAATATGAGTTGGCTCTTGCAGGACCTCAAGCTGAAGATAAGGCAGCAGCTGCTTCTATGGTAAAAGTGGCAAAGGGTAGTGTCGAAGAAGTTGGCGCGATCCTTGAGGACCAATATCTTCTTGCTCCTGAAGATGGCGTAATTACTGTAGTCTATCCAAATGTCAGCGAACTCGTGGCAACTGGAGCCCCTATCATGAACCTTCAGAAGGATGATGACCATGCAGTCTTTAATGTGCGTGAGACTCTTCTTAAAGATATCACTGAAGGNACAAAGATCCGAGTGAAGATTCCGGCCCTTGATAAAGAGGAAGTGATGACCGTATTCTATATCCGCGACCTTGGCACATACGCCAATTGGCAGGCAACAAAATCAACAGGTGACTATGACGCACGCACTTTCCAAGTGAAGGCACGTCCGGCAAAAAAAATAGAGAATTTCCGCCCTGGTATGAGCGTCGTTTATCTCGGAGTTGAATAATGGTTTAAAAGGTTNAAAAGTTTGGGTTATTGGAGATGGAATTTCCAGCCAAATTTAACCACCTAAACTTCCTAAACCACCTAAACCTATAAACCAAATTGATATGAGTGGATTCAAGCAAATATTCAAAAGGTCAGTCATTCAGCTGACCGGGCGTCCCATCTATTGGGCTGCCATGTTTGTGCTCCCCCTCTTTCTGATGCTGATGCTCACAAATATGATGCAGTCTGGACTCCCTGACAAAGTTCCGGCCGCCATCGTAGATAAAGACGGAACCTCCCTTTCAAGGGAAATCACCCAGAACTTAGGGTCATTGCAGATGGTAGATCTCGTAGANCAGAGCAACTCATATACTGAGGCTCGCCATAAAATGCAGGAAGGAAAGATATTCGGTTTCTTCATGATACCTGAAAATTTCGAGCAAGATCTTCTCTCTGGCAAAGGTCCGACGATAACGTTCTACACCAACATGACCTATTTCGTCCCGGCGTCGTTGCTGTTTAAGTCGTTTAAGACCACAGCTCTTATGTCGAAAGCAGGAATCATGCTGAATGTCGCTGAGACGGCAGGTCTTTCTGCAGATGAGGTGGTACCGATGATGCAACCGGTCAATATTGTGAGCCGAGGACTCGGAAATCCGGGACTCAATTATGCAATCTATCTGTGCAATTCCTTCGTGCCTTGTGTGTTCCAGCTGATGATCATGCTGATGGTTTGCTTCTCTCTTGGTGAAGAAATTAAATATGGCACTTCTCCTAAGCTATTGCAAATGGCTGGAGGAAATATATATAAGGCTATTGCCGCAAAGATTCTGCCACAGACCATAGGATGGTGGATTATGATTCTCTTCATGGAGTCGTGGCTATATTTCTGGCAAGGTTATCCGATGCATGGAAGCTGGTGGTGGTTTACAATCTCTGAACTGATGTATGTAGTGGCATGTCAGGCAATGGCTGTCTTCTTCTTCGGAGTTTTGCCAAACCTGCGCTTCAGCCTATCAGTGTGCTCGCTACTCGGTATCCTCTCTTTCTCTCTGGCAGCATTCTCTTTCCCGGTGGAAAGTATGTATGGGGCAATCGCGATATTCAGTTATGTCATGCCAATACGCTTCAACTTCCTCATCTACATCGACCAGGCACTGAATGGCATTGACATTTGGTATTCACGCTGGTGGTATGTAGCCTACATAGTCTATATGCTCCTCCCTCTGACACTGATGTGGAGAATAAAGAAAGAATTTGCAAAACCAGTCTATATTCCTTAAGGTCCTTAAAGTTGTTAAAGTCCTTAAAGCCCTTAAGGCCTTTAAAAGCCCCTAAAGCCCTTAACGACAAAGTCAATTAGGAATTATGCATTATGAATTAATAAGAAAATGGGAATATTTATAAAATCATATATAAAGGAGCTGAAGTTGATGACGACTGATATCGGCATCATCCTCTTCTTGGCTTTCCTTCCGCTCGCTTACCCTATCATCTACTCGCTTATCTACAATCCGGAACAGGTGAGAGATGTAAGGATGGTGGTTGTGGACCATGACCGGACGGCTCTGTCTCGGGAATTAGTGCGCAATCTCGATGCGACGCAGGAGATACGTATCATCGGATATGCAGCCGACCTTGGTGAAGGCAAGAAGGCCATGAATAGCCACAAGTGCTATGGCATCCTTGAGATTCCTGAAGGTTTTGAGAAAAAAGTGGGTAGAGGAGAGTCGTCTCCGGCGGTTCTTTTCTCTGAGATGAGCTTGTTGCTTCGCTATCGTGGTTTTTTGGTGGCTACTACCAATGTGGCACAGGCCATGGGAGCAGAAATATTAAATGAGAAAATCAGTGAGAGTGCTCCATTGGCAGAGACTCTTGTCACTGGCGATCCTCTTGGAGTACAGAATGTGACAATGGGCAATCTGGAATCAGGTTTTGACTCGTTCATTATGCCTGGTGTTCTGGTGCTGATCCTTCAGCAATGCCTCATCCTTGCAGTAGGAATGACCGGTGGCGCAAAAAGGGAAAAACCATGGCTATATGCCGACATTGACAAAGCAACAGCACTTGGAACTATCAAGTCACTCTCCGGGGCAGCCCTTGCCTACATGACGGTCATTGTAGTTGCATGCATATATATGCTTCATTATGTGCCTATGATGTTCCGCTTCCCGATGGCAGGGAATCCGTGGGAGATACAGATGTTCATCCTTCCTATGGTTATAGCATCCATTGCGCTCGGTTTCTGTTTCCAAGCATTCTGCCGGGAAAGAGAGTCTGTGTTTGTCCTCTGGGTCGTCACTTCAGTGGCGTTCCTCTTCCTCTCCGGCCTGACATGGCCTCGCTACGCAATGGGTCCGTTCTGGCATTTCGTTTCAGATCTTGTCCCCGCTACCTACGGAGTAGAAGGTTTCATCCGCATGAACACCAACGGCGCCACTCTTGCTCAAGTAAGCAGCGACTACATCGCCCTCTGGATNCAAGCCGCCGGCTATTCTCTGTTGGCATTCTTAGTCCANCGCTTCTACGTGATGCCCACCCGCATCAAAGCCCTGAAAAATCCGGGTATCACCCCAATCCCCTAAAATAAACTAATATTCTCAATAATTTATGCGGAGCACTCTTCCTATCTAATAAGGTGGGAAGCGTGCTCCGCATAAATAAATTTATGTGGATAGTGTAGCATAAGATTATCACCACGGATGCTTAGTATGTTCTCGAATAGAGGGATAGAAAGCTGGAATATCCTGTTTGAAAGTTATAGTTTGATAAATTTATATAAAGTAAACTCAAATTTTTATATTATTTTTGCGATTATTTCTGTATTATTATAAACATATCAAAAAATGATTGAATAATTTTTTGCCAATTAGGGCCTCCAAATTTGAAAACAGCATATATGGAGAAGGATGTCCTACGGACCAATTCCTCGTCTCTCCGTATCAAATNTCACTCTAATACATTAACATAGGATGCTTCGGAGGAATTGCATTCGCCTAACGATCAAACCAAATGAAACAACCTGACTTCAAGCGGAAAGCATTAGGATTGCTCATCGCTCCTCTTGCGCTTACAGCGTTGCCTCTTTCAGCCGCCACTCTGGATGTCAACCGTAATTACAACGGTTATTACGAATTTTGTGATGGTACTGACGACCAAGGCAACCGTTTAATCTTTTATCTGCCTAACGATGAGGAGTGTATCTTCGTGGGTGTGGAGACATCAAATTCAAGCGTCACTATTCCCGAGACCATTAACCTGTGCATCAATGAAGGCTGGATGGATCCTGAAACCGGTGAAATGAAAGATGTAGAATATCGTGTAATCGATGTCAATGGGTTCAACCTTTGTGATGATTGGTACTATATTCTAAGTTCTCTTGGTAACGCACAAGAATTGACTGATATCACACTTCCAAATAACATTACTTCTGTAGACTATCGCCAAGTTGACTATCACGCTCCAATCAATATTCATTTCACAAGTGAGAATGTCCCTGAATACATAAACATTGAAAATAGGGAAATTGGCGATTGGCTCTATTCTCGTACCCCTATTTCAGTTCCAGAAACTGCTCTGGACGCCTACAAGGGAGCTCTTGATCCAAATCGCTGCATGGTGATTACTGAAGGCACAGATCCTAAGGATGCTTTCGAGAAGGAAATTGCAGACTTGAACGGTCTCCCCATTGTTTACGATGACGACTGTGTTCCTTATGCTTCATGGAGTGCTACAGACGAAAATGGCACTTTGTTTGCATTTGAATATCCTTACGATGATATTACTTTCCGTGGGGCTATTACAAAGGAAAAATCAATCACTATTCCTGATTACGTATATCAGTCTAATCCTGAATGGTACGCCTTGAGAAAATGCAAGGTGTCTCGTTTCTGCCTTGATTATTACAATGAGGAAAATAATGGTTTCCCCGGGAGCGATAATCTGACTGATATTTATGTTCCTGCTCATCTTACATACGCTGAGTTTCATGGCGAAGGTTATGCAGCCAGAATCAATTTCCACTTTAAATCTGAAGAAGTACCAGCATTCTATTTCTATGATGGTTCCGGTAATTTCGTTAATATTTACGTTCCAGATGAGCTTTTCTTGACTTATGCTGATGGTTTAGGCAATCAGGATTATGTTCTGTGGTCTGAGACTCCCGCTACTCCAATAAATGTAAATGTAAGTACTCCCGGCACTCTTGCTGAACAGGTATCTGCTGTCATTGATGATCTTTCCAGCGTTCGTTGGCTGGTTGTTACTGGTACGCCGGATGAAATTGACCTTCGTATGATCCGCCGTCTCCCACGTCTCGAAATTCTTGATCTCTCTGCTACTACCGGTCTCAACTCTGTAGGTGGCTGCAATGGTCTTAGATATCTCAGCGAAGTAATTCTTCCAGAAGGCATTACGTCTATCGACAACAGCGCTTTCCAATACTGCTATAGACTTAAATCCATTAATATACCTGAAGGTGTTTCTGAAATTGGGTCTCATGCTTTTTATGATAATTATGCTCTTAAAAACATAAATTTGCCTACATCTGTCGCAAGAATTAACGATCATGCTTTTGAATATTCCGGACTGGCTTCCGCAAATCTTGATAATGTTGAGTATTTTGATTACTGTGCATTCCGTTGTTCTAAATTGACTGATGTGGCTTTGGACGCTGCGATTGAAATAGGCTCTCATGCATTTGAATCATGTCGTATTGAGAATGTTACTTTCGGTCCCAATGTTGGATCGATTGGAGATTATGCTTTCAATGACAATCGTATTTCCGGAGTTATGGAAATTCCGAATAAAGTAACTTATGTCGATGATGGGATATTTGAAAACAATCCGGAAATTACGAAATTTATTATCCACAATAAAGTAAAACGTATTGGAGGCAATTCATTCCGTTCCTCTAATAGCAAACTTGAATCAATAGAATGTAATATTCTGTTCCCGACCGATGGTAATGGTTGTGACAATATGGATCTTTCCAAAGTTACTCTCTATGTCCCGTCTTTAACTATCAGTGAATATCTCCTACATGATAACTGGTTGAACTTCGCAAACATCGATCCACTTCCTTACGATCTTACTGCTCTGGACATAGACCGAGAATATGTCCTTAAAAGTGACAAGGGCGTTGCTGACAAAGTTAATGTCAATATGCAGGGCGGCGAAATGAATGAGTTCGGTCATCTGACTGTAAATCGTAATAAAGACCTCAACATTGGCAACTTTAATATGTCTGGTCGATACTATGACGAATTCTGGGATCCTTACTATGGCTGGACATACGGAGAATTCTATAATGGTGCTACAATCATTCCTGAGTCGAATGTAACTGCTGAGACTATCAACCTTAATATGACACTCCGCACCGACCGCTGGACATTCCTCTCATTCCCATTCGATGTAAACGTGAAAGATATTGACGTTGACGAAGATGCTCTCTGGGTGGTTCGTNAATATTCAGGTGAGGCTCGTGCTAACCTTGACGAAAACACTTGGCAGAATATGACCGACGAAACTGTACTCAAGGCTGGGGAAGGCTACATCTTTAACTGCGCCGCTGAAGGTCGTTCAGAAGTCAACGTCACTTTCTGTCCAGCTGCAAATGGAAATGCTCTATTTGCAAAAGATGCAGTTGAAAACACACTGGCTGTTTATCCATCCGAATTTGCACACAATGCTTCTTGGAATCTT
>WFLX010103384.1_pt1 | contig 27885 bp, 27 predicted proteins | sample 4967041 | NCBI WGS metagenome assembly WFLX01 (sample SAMN12857096, study PRJNA449069) | gut metagenome | isolation source: stool from male and female vole | host: Microtus ochrogaster | place: USA:Florida | collected 2017
ACTTATTACTTCAACTGACAAGGACACGAAATCCTGCCTGTCACCGCGCTTGCAGCTGCCACCGCAGGGCTTGCCAGATAGATCTCACTATTCACATGCCCCATACGTCCTACAAAGTTACGGTTCGTCGTGGATACGCAGCGCTCTCCCTCCGCCAGAATACCCATATAACCGCCAAGACAGGGACCACAGGTCGGAGTGCTTACGATGGCTCCGGCTTCAATAAAGATCTTGAGCAGACCTTCCTCCATCGCCTGCAGATAGACTGCCTGTGTTGCGGGAATGATAATACATCTGATCCCCTGGGCAACATGACGTCCCTTTAATACCTTTGCGGCAATCCTCATATCATCGATCCGTCCGTTGGTACAGGAGCCGATGACAACCTGATCGATCGCGATATCGCCCACCTGATCGATGGTCTTTGTATTCTCCGGCAGATGCGGAAATGCAACCGTTGGTTTTAAGCTGCTTAAATCAATCGTATAGGTTTCATCATATTCCGCATCTTCATCTGCTTCATAAACTTTATAACTGCGTTTCGTATGCTCCGCCAAGTATGCTTTCGTTTTATCATCCACCGGAAAGATACCGTTCTTCGCTCCGGCTTCTATCGCCATATTGGCAATGGTAAAACGGTCATCCATCGACAGCTCAGCAATCCCGTCACCCGTAAATTCCATGGATTTGTATAGTGCGCCATCCACACCGATCATACCGATGATATGTAAGATAATATCCTTGCCGCTGACCCATTCCGCCGGCTTTCCAGTAAGGACAAAACGAATTGCCGAAGGGACTTTAAACCATGCCTTTCCGGTCGCCATACCCGCCGCCATATCCGTGCTTCCGATGCCGGTAGAAAACGCACCTACTGCACCGTAAGTACAGGTATGGGAATCTGCTCCGATGATCACATCTCCCGGCACTGTCAGACCTTTCTCCGGAAGCAGCGCATGTTCAATTCCCATCTCGCCGACTTCAAAATAATTAGTAATCTCATTTTTTCTGGCAAAGTTACGGACGCACTTGCAGTGCTCTGCAGATTTGATATCTTTATTCGGCACAAAATGATCGGGCACCAGCGCGATCTTGTCCTTGTCAAATACACTCTGCGTATTGAACTTTTCCATCTCCTTGATTGCAACAGGGCTTGTAATATCATTGCCAAGCACGAGATCAAGATCCGCCTCGATCAGTTGTCCCGCTGTTACCTGTTCCAATCCGGCATGTGCTGCCAGAATCTTCTGCGTCATTGTCATTCCCATTTTTTTACCTCCATACTGATTAAGCCTAATATTGTTTTCTTACATCTTTTATTTTTCCGATAACACCATTCCTGTTTCCTTTTGAAATGCATCAGCCCACTCAGAATCACGATAAAATACAATACATTCCTGATATCCGTCGCTGGCAAAATACAATCGTTTTCCATTTCCATTTTCAATAATGATCCTGTTAAGCTCAGCCGCTATATTAAAATCAAACCAGTCATGTTCAAACGCAGCTTCCAGTGTATATGTACATCCATTCCATTCAAAACTTACCGTTCTTTTTCCCGTTCCATTTTCCCAATCTACACCACCGGTATCTTCGGTAATATTTTTAAAATCAAGTTCTCCTTCGCTAATTGCAGATACACCCAAAAGGAAATTGGTATACATCTTTTCTATATCAAATACTTCTGCGTCAAAACAATATACACCATTTTCCGTGGGCGTCCATTCCCAAGTATCATAATTTGTAATGCCCATCCCCGCCTCTGTTAAAAGCATAGCCGTCTTATCATATATCATACCTGCCGGCATTAGCTTATCATTTTTTTCAAACCGCTTTATTGACACATCCGATATGCCGCTGATNCCATATTTTTCCAGTATTGTTGCAACCTCCCTATAGCTTTTATGATTCAGATTCGCCATATCAATGTCTTCTCCTTAACCGCTGATAATATTTTCATTTATTTAAGTGGCAAAAATCATACAAAATATTATATCACATAATATCGAAATTGTGAACTGTTCGAATTGCCCAAGGAAACGCTGATCAAAGCATTTCCCTAGAGGATCTGTTCCAGATCCTCCAGACGCTGGTATAACCGCTCCAGTTCTTTACCAAGGACATCCAGCTCTTTTGCCCGCATGTCCGCCATACCGTACAATTCATAATTTTGGCTCAAAACATGGGTAATCCCGTTGGAGATATCCTCACCTACCTGCATCAGTCCCTGTAGTTTCATGGTAATAAAACCAAGCTGCTCGTCTGCCTTATCAGACATTTTTTGTCCGTCTTCCTCCAGTTCTATACAAAAATTCGTCTGATCGTTAGCAAGTTTAAACGCATTTTTTGTTCGGATCACCAGCATGGCAAGCTCGTCTATCTTGTCACGCATCTGTCGGTCTGTCAGTTTTATTTCATCCAATGCAGCGGAAATATTCAGATTACCTCCCCCGCTTCTGGCATAATCCAGCGATACATTAGCGGNGTAAANNTCCANCTTTGNTNCAATATTCTGAATATAAGCGAGATCATTATAGATCGTCTCGATCAGCTCCATGGATTCCTTCTGCATATCGTTTAATACACCAAACGCCTCTTTCTGACGTTCTTTGTCATCCACTATTTCCTGATGGGAACTACTGCAGTCCTGCAGAGACACCCGGATGGATTCATAATCTTCCCCAAGGGATTGTCTGGACAGTTTCAGCCTTGTCGCCGCGGCATTGCCCTCCTCTAAAAACTGACGCATCATTTCCGACTGCTCCGTCAGCTGTTCATAATTCCTTTTTACGCCGTCGAGGCTGCCCTTGCACCGCTTCATATGATAGGAAAATCTTGATCTGCTCTCCTCTGACTCCTGAAACATATCGTGTAAATTGTCCTCTGCGGCAGACAACGCATCCGACATTCCCTCCATCTCATCCATACGCTCTGCCAGCTGATTTGCAAATGCCTGCAGATCTGACGTTTCTCCATAGATCCTGATCTTATCCTCAGCTAAAGCAGTCGCAATCTGATCCAGCGGTTCAAATATCTTCCTAATCTTACGGGAAGTGTAGAACACCGAGAATGCATATAAAATAAAATATATGCAGAAAACGCCCAGAATTCTAATATAATAAACATGGGTATCTTCCTCCGAAAGATAGAACAATATCGCGCTGGCAGCAAACACAGCTAAAAAAGCAATGCCAAATACCCAACCGACCAGTTGATTGATCTGATCTGAAAATGATACTTTTCCTTTCATAAAACGCTTATGCCTTCCCCTCATCTGATAAAAGGGCTGGCAAAGATAGCCAGCCCTTATGTCACTTCATCCAATCATGCACTGACTGATAAGTCTAAATGCATCCCGCTTTTATTTGTTCAGCCTAGTTATCGATCAGCTTGCCTTCGCCATTCCAGCTATAAAGCTTACGGATCTCCTCACCAACTTTTTCAGACTGATGCTCAGCCGCCAGCTTTCTCATTGCCTTAAAGTGCGCCTGTCCGCCAGCCGGAGACATATCCAGTAAAAATTCTTTTGCAAATGAGCCATCCTGAATATCTTTAAGGATCTTCTTCATGGTCTTCTTGGTCTCATCTGTGATGATCTTAGGTCCTGTTACATAATCACCGTACTCTGCTGTGTTAGAGATCGAATATCGCATACCTGCAAAACCTGACTGATAAATCAGGTCAACGATCAGCTTCATCTCATGAATACACTCAAAGTAAGNGTTTCTTTCATCATATCCTGCTTCTACAAGCGNCTCANANCCTGCCNGCATNAGTGCACATACANCGCCACAGAGAACTGCCTGCTCGCCAAAGAGGTCTGTCTCCGTCTCTGTCCTGAATGTGGTCTCTAATACGCCTGCTCTTGCGCCGCCGATTGCAAGGGCATATGCCAATGCTTTTTCCAACGCCTTGCCTGTAGCGTCCTGATGTACGGCAACCAGACAGGGAACACCTTTGCCTGCCTGATATTCACTTCTTACAGTATGACCCGGTCCCTTGGGAGCGATCATTGTAACATCAACATCCTTGGGCGGAACGATCTGATTGAAATGAATATTAAAGCCATGCGCGAACATCAGCATCTTGCCTGCTGTCAGATTCGGCTCAATATCTTTTTTGTACATAGCAGCCTGAAGTTCATCATTAATAAGGATCATAATAACGTCAGCCTTCTTAGCAGCTTCCGCTGCAGTAAATACTTCAAACCCCTGCTCCTCAGCCCTCTTCCAAGACTTCGATCCTTCATAAAGACCGATAATGACATTGCAGCCTGATTCCTTTGCATTCAACGCATGGGCATGCCCCTGGCTTCCGTATCCGATGACTGCGATCGTCTTGCCTTCCAATTCTGAAAGATTACAATCTTCCTGATAATAAATCTTAGCCATTTTTTCTTCCTCCTACTAAATTTTAATGTATATTTAAACAGTTGCCGGGCAGTTTCCTCCGCCGGGACAGCCGCTTAATTATCCAGCCACACGACGTCCTTATTTCCCCTTGTCAGTCCGGTAATGCCTGTCCTTGCCAGTTCCAGGATCTCATAGCCTTCCAAAAGCTTGATAAATGCCTCTATCTTTGACTGATTACCGGTCAGTTCAATGATCATACTCTGATTTCCGACATCAATAATGCTTGCCCGGAATACATTGGCAATATTAATTACGCTGTCCCGTGTCTGCTCGGAAACGCTGATCTTGATCAGGCAGAGCTCACGATAAACGGATTCTTCCGGCGCCAGCACTTTGATATTACGCACATCCACCAGCTTGGCAACCTGTTTTTCAATCTGATCTAAAATCTCGTCATCCCCTGACGCAACAATCGTAATACGTGTATATCTCGGATCGGCGGTCACACCCGCTGTAATGCTTTCAATATTATATCCACGTCTGGAAAATAATCCGGAAATCCGGCTCAGCACACCGGATGTATTATCTACCAAAAGCTGAAATACTTTTTTATTCACCTGTATAACCATGCCTTTCTATAACTTAAATAAAATTGCTTACGATCCTCATATCAGATCCTGCAAAAATAATATTAGCAACATTAATAACAAAAGTCAATGTATCGAACATCAATTCTCAGATTCCATACACTTAAGCAGCGCCAGCGTCCCTGTTCTCGCGACCTCCACAATACTGACCTGATTAAGCATTGCAAGGAGAAGTTTGATACGGTCCGGCGTATCGCAGATCTGCAGGATCATCATCGTTTTTGACATATCAACAATATCCGTCTTCATGATATCGCAGATTTCCATGATCTCCTTCCGGTTATTTTTATTATATTTTACCTTAACAAGCATCAGCTCTCTGGCAATCGCCTGATGAGATTCATAAGTTTTTACCTTGATAACGTCCAGTTTTTTGTTAAGCTGTTTTTCAATCTGTTCCAGGATCTGCTGCGTACCGGAACTGACGATTGTCATGCTGGACACTTCCGGTGAATCAGTCTCACCCACAGCAAGCGAATCTATATTAAAACATCTTCTGGAAAACAGTCCGGCAACCTTACAAAGTACGCCGGAACGGTTTTCTACTAACACATTAAATATTTTATTCATAAGAACTGCACTCCTCTCCTCTATTGCCGATACCCATCACACCAGATCCATCGGATCAATGATACACTCCATTAAGAACGCTTCATCCTTCTTCAAAAATTCTTCAATCCGCGCGTCACACTCATTCATATCTGTCAGGCGGCTGAATCTGATGCCGTATGCTTCCGCAATTTTCTCCAGATCCGGACTTCCATCCAGCGAAACGACGCTGTAACGGTCCTGGTACGTAAAATGCTGGTACTGTCTGACCATACCAAGATAATTATTTTTTAATACGATGATCTTGACCGGCACGTCATGCTGCCGCATCGTTGCAAGCTCCATAAACGACATCTGGAAGGATCCGTCACCGCAGACAGCAACTACCTGTTTCTTAGGGTTTCCAAGTTTTGCGCCCATGGCAGCCGGAATAGAATACCCCATAGTCCCCATGCCTCCTGTGGTCAAAAATCGTCCCTTCTTAACCACATGATGAGCGCAGGACCAGATCTGGTTCTGTCCCACATCAGCCACATAGACCGCATCATCTTTCATCTTCAATGATAATTTTTTGATAAATTCCGCTGGATCCACATACTTCTGATCAGGGCAACGGGCAATTTGCATTTCTTTTCGGTACTGTTTTAATTGATTGACCCATGCATCATAATATCCATCGATCTCATATTCCAGCAGATCATGCAGGATACTCTTCGCTTCCCCAACAATCGGAATGGTGGCGCCGGTATTCTTGCCAATCTCTGCAGGGTCCACGTCAATATGCACTAAAACGGTATCTTTCATAACGAGTTCCGGCTGATTGACCGCGCGATCGGCAACTCTTGCTCCGATCAACAGGATCAGGTCCGACTCCTTCATCGCCCTGTTGGCATAAGGTTTACCGTTGTTGCCTACCATGCCGAAATAATAGGGATGATCCGTCGGCATCACGCCAATTCCCATCATGGTAGATACTACAGGGATCTGATATTCCTCCACAAACTCCAGCAATTCTTTCTGGGCACCTCCCAGAATCACTCCGCCGCCCGCACAGATCAAAGGACGGTTGGCATGCTCCAGCTCCCTTACCGCTTTCTTGATCTGAAGCGCATTGCCCTTGACCGTCGGCTTATAAGTACGCAGTTTTACATCTTCCGGATAATGAAATCCCTTTATCTCCTGTTGCTGCACATCGATGGGGACATCGATCAGCACCGGTCCCTTACGCCCTGTATTCGCAATACGGAACGCCTCTTTAAATATCCTTGGGATATCATTGACATCCTTTACCAGATAACTGTATTTCACAAAGGATTCCACTGCCCCTGTAATATCCGCCTCCTGAAATACATCGCTTCCCAACAACTCCGAATTTACCTGTCCGGTAATACAGATCAGCGGTATACTGTCGGCAAACGCCGTAGCGATCCCGGTGATCAGGTTGGTTGCACCCGGACCACTGGTTACGGCGCACACTCCCGGCTTACCGCTTGTCCTGGTGAGTCCGCTTGCCGCATGTGCGGCATTCTGCTCCGTACGCACTAAGACGGTACGGATCTTGGATTCCATGATACTGTCATAAAAAGGACAGATCGCCACTCCCGGATAGCCAAATACCACTTCCACATTTTCAGCTTCTAAACATTTTATCATTGCGTCTGCGCCATTCATATTCACAGATTTCCTTTCCTGAAATAATAATCTTATGTTATCAAAATAAAAATATTAAAAACATTTATATTCTATCAAATAACTACTTCGTTGACAATAACTCATTTGGACAATTACATTTCCATTATACTTACAAAACTGCCACTTTTTAAAAAGCATTATTTTTAATTGTTATGTACGATAAAACAATAAAACGTGATAAACTTCACAATATATGGTATAGTATTTATGTCATTGAATACTATATTTATGCATTCCTGCAGAACATAAAGAAAAGTAACAGGCTTTAAAAACCTAAAACAAACTGCAAATAAAATACGCATAAATATATTACACAATGCAGATACTACAGATATCATAAAAAATGGTGAGGGAACATGAAAAAATATTCTGATTACCCATATATCAAGAAATTATGTCCGGCAGCCTTCTTTTCATTGAAGGTATGTCTTTTATTAACGGCAAGCCTCCTTTTGACTGCCTGCGGAAAAAATAAAGAGGAAGAAGAAATCAATGCCTACCGCGAGAGTATGACTTCGTGTTATGAAACGATCGCCACATCTGCCTCCGCACTGGATGCAATCAATCCGTCCGCCAACTCCGCAGTCACCGATATGCTTACACAGTTGGACCAGATCAATACGGCATTTCAAGATATGGCGGCTTTAGAAGTTCCTGAAGAATACTCCTCCATTGAATCCATGGCGGATGATGCCGCTTACTATATGAGCGAAGCATCCCGTCTTTACCATGAAGCGTTTGCCGACGGAAATTATCTGCCAGATGTGGGAAACAATGCACAAGCCCAATACAAAGCGGCTATGTCATATCTCTCTTATATTGGAGATATTCTGATGGGTGAGATTCCTGAGGGTGATGACGTCACAGTTACCGTAACTTATTAAAGATATTTAGGCGGATTGCAAAGTTGGATTTAATATTAAATCCAGCTTTAATATTCGTCTTTTATGCATTTTTCTCCAAATCTACCGCCTTACTCTCCAAATGATCCTCCGTCTCCAATTCTTCTCCTAAATCTATTTCTTCATTATCATCAACAACTTCTAATCCCTTATACTTCTTTTTCCGTGACAAGGTTTCCTTCATCTTATCCAGAATCTCCCCATAACTATACGAATGAAAATCAGGATAAGCTTCTATGATACGTGTCTCCATAGAAACAAATTTCTTATTGATACCCTTTAATTTTACCACAAGGGTTTTACTTCCCCTAACAATCTTAAAACGGTTCAGATATGCTTTTTTATTGTTCATCTTGTCAAATCCCGCCTCAATATTGCGGTCAATGGCATCATAGATCTCTTTGCATTTACGGTTCAGATTGCACATGCCGATCACTGTCAGGGTAGCGTCCACCAAAAACAATGCCCAGAAAAACACCCCAAGTGCTACCCGGACATGTTCGGGGATTTTTGCCATCATTAGGATTGTAAACGGATGAAGAACCTTGATCAGAAACAGAATGGCAATTCCGAAAAATGCACCTGACACAACGCTGACACGCCCATTGATATTCAAGGGAAAATAACTGTAATCCCAATATCTTGCATGAAAAATCTTTTCCAGCGTCCATGATGTAAAATATTCTACCGCACAACAGGTCAATGCGGAAATCAATGCAATCTTAAAAGAACTTTCCATGCCGTCCAGCAGATAAAGATTCAGGATTGCTACAACGCAATAAATCGGCAGATAAGGTCCGATAAAACATCCCCTGTTCATCAGTTTCCCCTGTTCCACCAGTGAAAAAATCGTAGATTCATAAAACCAGCCGATAAAGCTGTAAAACATCATGACACAAGTCAACGTAGCAAAATCCATTCCAAGAAGGAATGGCGTTGTCAACAATTCATACACAATCAATGTCCTCCTATCGTTTCCTGCAATGCGCAAAGCTTATCTGCAATACAAAGCAGAACGCCCTCCCGATACTTTGGCGGTTTAACAGTCAAAGGAAACATATGGGATTGTATCATGTCTTTTTCGATATTTGTCAGATCAAAATCCTTAGACGCCTCACGCAGGGCTTTTCCCGGATGCGTAAAGCCATGAATGGAATTTTTTAATGATTTTTCATGCCAGTCATAAAGAAAATAATCATGAAGCAGCGCCCCTCTGATCAACTCTTCCTCATGTACCGTTATATGTAAACGGTGAGACATAAAATACGCAGTATGTGCTACTTTGATACAATGCTCTTTTACAGTGGTCGTTCCATGCTGTATATACTGTTCATTTTCATCAAATCGGGAGTTCTTGCGGATTTCCTTCAATATAAGCCGAAACTTCTCCTCTTTATTTGCCGGAAGCCTTTTTCCCATAATCTTTTCAAACCTCTTAATCACAATATTATATTTCATTTCCGATGAAAAAATGTTATGATTCTCATCTCTTGCAATAAAAGAATGAACTTTTGCGCTCATATCCCATTTCTTTATAGGTTATGATCTGCTCCGTATTCCCAATAAATAAAATCCCCGTCGGCACCAGCGAATGGCAGAACTTTTGGAATACCTCATCCTTCGCTTCTTCCGTAAAATAGATCAATACATTACGGCACACGATCATATGATAATCCTTCGGATAGGGATCCGCCAGAAGATTATGCTGCCTGAATACCACCCTGTTTTTGATCTCATCCGAAATCTTATAAGCATCCCCAATCTTTTCAAAATATTTTTTCCGCAGATCTATAGGGACTCCGGCAACTGACTTTTCCCCATAAATCCCTACTTTTGCCTTAGCAAGGATCTGCTTGTCAATATCCGTCGCCGTGATCGTAATCTGATTGATCGGGATATGTTTAGATAATGCCATAACCAAAGAATAAGGTTCATCGCCTGTAGAGCAGGCAGCGCTCCATATCTTCAGATTGGTGCCAAATTTACGGATCAGTTCCGGAATCACAACATCATCCATATACTTCCACTGATCCGGATTACGGTAAAATTCCGAAACGTTGATTGTCAGATATCCAACGAATGTTTCATATATTTCCCTATCATTTTTTAACAACAAAACGAAGCTGTCATAATCGGCAGCTTCATATTTTGTAATCAGGGCATCGATCCTGCGCTTCATCTGTTTTTCCTTATAAGCGCTTAAATCTATGCCCGTCATTTTCAGAACTTGTTTTTTGAAAGATTCATAATCGTTCAGCACGACAACTCATCTCCATTCGATATCTTGTTTTATTCTTCTTCACTCCCTGCAGCATCCTCAGCAACATCCTCAGCCGCATCCTCCGTCTCCGGAGCAAGCCGTTTCATGCTTAAGCTGATCTTTCTTTCTTCCACATTCAGATCAACTACCATAGCCTCTATCTCATCACCGATCTTTAATACGTCGGACGGTTTCTCAACCCGGTATCTGGCAATCTGCGATACGTGAAGCAGCGCATCAATTCCCTCCTCAAGCTGCACAAATGCACCAAAGTCCGTCATCCTTGCAACTTTACCTGTTACAACCGTTCCGACAGCATACTTATCAGCCACATTTAACCATGGATTATTTTCATCAAATCTGACACTCAGGGCAATCTTATCACCCTTGATCTCTTTGATGATCNCNTTCAAGGTATCGCNCTTGCTCATNACATTAGAANNCTTATCCACATGTCCCCAGCTCATCTCGGAAATATGAAGCAGTCCATCCACTCCGCCGATATCCACAAATGCACCAAAAGCAGTTACATTCCGTACAACGCCTTCAATAATATCCCCTTCATGGAATTGCGCAACANTCTCCGCACGCATCGCTTCCTTACGCGCTCTCAATACCCTGCGGCAGTCGCCGATATATTTTCTCTTTTTCGGATTAAATTCCGTAACGACAAACTCTACTTCCTGTCCTTCCATCACAGATAGATCTTTAACTGATGTATCTGACGCAAGGCTTGCCGGAATAAACACGGGCACATCATCTACTATAACCTTCAATCCGCCCTTTACCGCTTCCGAAACAACCGCTTTCAGAACCGTTTCTTCGTTAAACGCATCCTCCAGCACCTTACTTACCTTTTCCGCGATCAGTCTCTTATAAGATAATACAACCTGACCGTCTCCGTCATTCATCTTGATCACTTTAACGTTGATCTTATCTCCCGGATTCACAACGCTTGTAAGATCAACGGTGGGATTATTCGTGTACTCATGCTTTGTAACAATACCATCTGACTTATATCCGATATTAACAGCTATTTCATCCGGAGTTACAGTAATAACAGTTCCTTCCACCACGTCACCTACATGGATATTTTTAAATGAATCTTCCAGCATTTGTTCAAAAGATACTTCTGACATAGTTTTGAACCTCCTCTATAATATTGTTCGGGGTGGAAGCCCCCGCTGTAATTCCTATCTTACGCACAGTATCGTCAACCTTTAACTCTAAGTCTCTGCTGGTCTGGACAAAATATGTCCGGGTACATTCCTGCCGGCAGATCTCATACAGCTTTCTGCTGTTAGAGCTTTGTGTGTCACCCACGACAATCATGATATCGGCATCCGACGCAATTTCCCTCGCTTCTGCCTGACGCTTTCTTGTGGCGTCGCAGATAGTATTCATAATATTTATATCATAACCTTTTTTTATAAATATTTCAATAAGTTCTTGAAATTTATTGTAGTTAAATGTCGTCTGGGAAACGATACAAATGGGAGAACCTTTTTTTTCGCTCTGTTTCACGGAATGTTTTTGCCCGGTTTTATCAGAACTCTCACCGTTTTGACACTGATATCCTTCAGGATCATACAGGTAAGCTTCCTCTTTTGTCGCAATCACCGCAGCGGGCGTCTTTGACCACCCTCTGATACCTTCCACTTCGGGATGTCCCGGATTGCCAATAATTACTATATGGCTGTGTGCGCTCTCCTTGCTGACAATCTCATGGATACGTTTAACAAAAGGACATGTCATATCAATATATTCCAGTCCGTTTTCCTTTAACAGCGTTATGATCTGTTCGGGTACACCGTGGGACCGGATGATCACCGTGCCGTTTCTTAAAGCTGCCAGTTCTTCCTCCGTTTCTATGATGCGGACGCCCTTCTCCACCAGATCTTTGACAACTTCTTCATTATGAATGATCGGACCATAGGTATAGATCGGCTTATTCTGTTTTAACTGTTCATAGACCTGATCCACCGCCCGCTTAACGCCAAAACAGAAACCGGCGGTTTTGGCAAGTGTGATCTCCATAGCGTACTCCTTTGATTCTTGCGGTTTATATAACTGTTAGCCTTGCGTTTTACATAATTTTTATCCTTACGGTTTACATAACTTTTTATCCTTACGGTTTACATAACTTTTTATCAGAACAACTATGTTCCAAAAACATCATAAATGAAATCATTTTTGGAACATAGTTGTTCTGACTTCAAGTTATGCAAACCTCATTGAATCATTAAACGTTCAAATCAGTGAAATAATCTTCTCTTTTACCTGGTCGATCGTCATATCCGATGTATCCACTAATATCGCATCCTCAGCCTGACGAAGCGGCGATATCTCACGATTTTTATCCCGCTCGTCCCGCTCAATGATATCTTTTTCGATCGTATCCAGATCACATGACTCTCCTCTGGCTGTCAATTCATCATATCTTCTCTTCGCACGCACCTTGGAACTGGCGGTCAGAAAAATCTTCGGCTTCGCATTTGGCAGCACATGGGTACCGATATCCCTGCCATCCATGACCACATCATGATCTTCTGCAAGCTTTCTTTGCAGATCCACCAATTTCACACGCACTACGCCTTTTGCAGAAGAAACTGACGCCATGGCGCTTACTTCCTCCGTTCGGATCAGACCGTTGACATTCTCTCCATTCAGCCACACCTGCTGTTCCCCATCCACAAAACGGATGGAAATATCCGCCGATGCAACGCATTCTGCCATTGCCTTTTCATCTTCTATATCTATATGATTGCGCAACAAATACAATGCCATTGCACGGTACATTGCTCCTGTATCAATATAGATTGCATTCAGCTCCTTTGCCACTAATTTTGCAATAGTGCTTTTTCCGGCGCCCGCCGGTCCATCGATTGCAATCACTGTCGCCATAACATACCTTCTCCTTTTATTGACTATATTCATTTTATAACATATCATCGGAATATGATTATCCTATCACATTTCTATTTTGTTTATTAAAATATAATTATTTTCCAAAATCATCCCCAGAAAAATAAAAAAGGATGCAGTATCTTCATCTTCCTATAAGAAGAACGATACCACATCCTTTTTTATATTGCAATACAAATATTTTCTAAGTTTCATACCGACATCCCGGCGAGATATCCGGTTGCCCATGCGATCTGCAGATTATACCCGCCGGTCAGCGCATCCACATCTAACATCTCTCCGGCAAGATACAATCCCGGTATGATTTTGGATTCCATGGTGGAAGGATCGACTTCCTTGGTATTGATTCCGCCGATGGTAATGATCGCCTCTTCAAATCCCCTCGTTCCGGTGATGGTAAATTCCATCCCCTTGAAAACCTCCAGAAGCCGTTTCCTCTCTTCCCGTTTCAATTCATTGACCGGCTTTTCCGCAGGAATCCCTGCCAGCTCCGGCATCAGCGGTATCATTTTGGAGGGCAGCAAATTGCCCAACGCATTTTTGAACTGTTTATTTTTCGCCTGTTCAAACTCCCGGAGCAGACGTTTATCTAACTGTTCTTTGGTCAAAGACGGCTTCAGGTCAATCCTTACCGTACATTTTTTGCCATAATGCTTCGCATTCATATAAGAGGCTGCCGATAGCACCAATGGTCCGCTCATACCAAAATGGGTAAAAAGCATCTCACCAAAACCTTCATAAAATATCTTTCCTTCAGAAGACATCGTAAGGCTGACATTTTTTAAAGAAAGTCCCTGCAATCGTCCACAGACGTCGCCTTCCACTTCAAGCGGAACCAGTCCCGGTCTCATCGTAATCACATGATGTCCCAGCTTTTCCAATACATGATGCATATTTCCGTCTGATCCGGTTACCGGATAAGATACACCACCCGTTGCAAGAATGACCGCATCTGCCAAAATTTTCTCCTTGCCGGCATCCACCCCGCAGGCATGTCCGGACACATCCAGCAGGATCCGTTTTACCATGGTATTTTTTTTAACTTCCACCTGATTTTTGATCAGAATCTTTTCCAGACATCTGATGATATCCGATGAATGATTCGAAACCGGAAATACCCTGTTCCCGCGTTCTAGCTTTAAGGAACATCCATTCTGTTCAAAAAAATCCATGACTGCATAAGCGTCAAACCCGTAAATACTGCTGTATAAGAATTTGGGATTGGAAATAACAGAATCAAAAAATTCTGTCGTATCGCCCGCATTGGTGACATTGCATCTTCCCTTGCCGGTGATATAAACTTTTTTCCCCAATTTTTCATTGCGCTCCAATAGCGTCACGTGATGACCGCCTGTGGATGCAGCATATGCCGCCATCATGCCTGCTGCTCCGCCGCCCACGACTATGATCTTCTTTTTCCCGTTGCTCATATCATCTTTGGAGCGGTCATTCCGCCCTGCCCCTTCCCGAATTTATATATAAACACTTTCCGTTCAATCATCTTTTTTATTTCTGTCTGTTTCCTTTTCCAATTCATCATCTTCATAAGTCTGATAATCATTCCAGACTTCTTCCATGGACTGCAGATTCTTCTTTAATCTTTCCCTGTAGTTGACGCTCATGGAGACAATCAACGCATTGATCACGCTAAAAGGCGCAGTCAGGGAATCCACGATGGACGTCATGCTGCTCTTTGCCCACAGATTACAGGAAGAATACAGATTCATCGGAGAATATTCCGAGTCCGTGATTGAGATGATCTGCGCGTTTCTTTCATTGGCAAATTCCATGGCTTTCAACGTCCGCATGGAATACTTCGGAAAACTTAATCCCACCACCGCATCCTCAGCATTGACATGGATCATCTGTTCAAACGTCTCACTGATACTTGTGGTATTGACCACCAATACATTCCCGCGAAACATATTGAGATAAAAATAAAGAAATTCCGCCAGAGGAGCGCAGGTTCTGAGTCCCACGATATATACCGTCCGGGCATTCATCAGGATATGCGTGGCCGTATTAAATGCAGCAGAATCAATCGTCGGAATCGTATCTAAAATATTTTTTGCATCTGCTTCCAATACATTCTTGATCAGATTTGCCACATCTGCCAACTCATTTTTATTACTGAGCACCGGGATCTCCCTCCGACTGTACTCCTCCGAAGAAAATTTTGCCTGGATCATGTTAAGCATATCTCTNTGCATTGCCCCATAGGAAACATATCCCATTTCCGCGGCAAACCTTGCAGCAGTGGATTCGCTGACACCGACGGTCTCTGCCATTTTCGCAGCATTTAAAAAAGCAGCCTGTTCAAAATGATCCAGAATATAATCCGCAATTTTCTTCTGGCTTTTACTCATGGACTGGTACTTTTCCTTAATTTTTTCTTTCATCAGTCAAACNCTTCTTTCAAACAAATCAATTAGAATAACTAACACTGATATAAAAACATATTTCTTTCATTTTATCGATAGTATAACACATTTCATAATATCCAAAAAACATATATTTTCATATTGTCTATGAGGTTTACATAACTTGCAATTTGCATATTTATGTTCCAAAAATGATTTCATTTATGATTTTTTTTGGAACATGAATATGCAAATAAAGAGTTATGTAAACCGGGGCATCATGTCATCATCTTTATTTAAAATTTCCCCACAGAAAACCTGTGGGGAAACTATACCCAAAACATTCTACATCATTTACTGCAGACGATACCGCTGCAACAATAGCAGCGGTATATCTTAAAAACATATGCATACCTTCGGCAGATTAAACAGGGTAAGCGCCATTCTTAGAATCAGCTTTTGTCATATCCACCTTCTCCTGCTGTGCCTGACGGTACTTGAAGAAGTCAGTTGCAACCTGCGGGAACAATGCATAGGAAAGGACATCCTCATCCTGCTGCTTCCATTCCTTCATCTCGCTCTCTAACTTATCCATCTCATTCTCGATCAAGTCAGCGGGACGGCAGGTGATCCTCTCTTCGCCCGGAATAACCTTATCAATAACTTCCTGGTTCATCGGTTTTACCGTCTGACCATATTTACCGCGCAGCACATCCTTTGTCTGGTCAGTAGCCATCTTATATCTCTCGCCCATCAGTACGTTAAATACGGCCTGTGTTCCGACGATCTGGGAAGAAGGCGTAACCAGAGGCGGTTCACCAAGATCCTTACGCACCTGCGGAATCTCCTTCAATACATCATAGTACTTATCTTCCGCATTCTGCTCCTTCAGCTGGCTTACCATGTTGGACAACATACCGCCCGGCACCTGATAAAGCAGCGTCTTGATATCAACGCCCATAACCTTCGGATTCAGAAGACCATTTGCAAGACACTCATCACGGTAAGGTCTGAAATAATCAGCGATCTCAGCCAGTAGATTCTGGTCAAAACCGGTATCATATTCCGTACCCTTAAATGTCTCAACCATAACCTCTGTAGCAGGCTGGGAAGTACCCAGCGCAAATGGCGACATTGCACAGTCAATGACATCAACGCCGGCTTCAACTGCTTTCAGATAAGTCATAGAAGCAACACCAGAGGTGTAATGTGTATGCAGCTGGATCGGCAGTTTTGTTACGCTCTTCATGGACTTGATCAGCTCAGAAGCCTTATACGGAACAAGAAGTCCTGCCATATCCTTGATACAGATAGAATCTGCTCCCATCTCTTCAATCTTCTTAGCCATATCCATCCAGTATTCCATGGTATAAGCATCGCCCAAGGTGTAGGACAATGCGATCTGTGCATGACCTCTGCCTTCACGCTTCTTAATTACGTTTGTGGCGTTAACTGCTTCCTGTAAATTTCTAAGATCATTCATACAGTCAAAGATACGGATGATGTCGATACCATTGGCAACAGATTTCTCTACGAATGCATCCACAACATCGTCTGCATAGGGACGGTATCCCAGAATATTCTGTCCTCTGAACAGCATCTGTGTCTTAGTATTCTTAAGTCCATCCTTGATCTTTCTAAGACGAACCCACGGATCTTCCTTCAAGAAACGCAGGGATGCATCAAATGTTGCGCCGCCCCAGCATTCGATGGAGTGATATCCCACCTTATCCATCTTATCCAAGATCGGAAGCATCAGATCAGTCGGCATTCTGGTTGCGATCAATGACTGATGCGCATCTCTAAGTATTGTTTCTGTAATCTTAATCGGCTTCTTTTCAGCCGTTTCATTATTTGCCATTCTATTTACCTCCTATTATTTATTGATTTTATACAATATTGAAAAACGCCGTTTTTGCGTTTTTCTGTGTGAAACTTAATATATCTTAGGCAGTGTCTTTTACTGCCTTAGATATATTTTTCACACTACTTACATGACACCAAAAATTGCCATGAATGTTCCGGCTGCAACGGCAGTACCGATAACGCCGGCAACATTAGGTCCCATAGCATGCATCAGAAGGAAGTTCGTAGGATCCTCCTCTGCGCCCACCTTCTGAGAAACACGCGCTGCCATCGGCACCGCAGAAACTCCGGCAGAACCGATCAACGGGTTGACCTTTCCCTTTGTCAAAGCACACATCAGCTTTCCGAACAGCACACCTGCCAGTGTACCAAAAGCGAAAGCAATCAATCCAAGAAATACAATAAACATTGTGTCCCAGTTCAAAAACGCTTCAGCGGATGTTGTCGCGCCTACGGAAGTACCAAGCAAAATAACAACGATGTACATCAGCGCATTGGAAGCGGTCTCTGTCAACTGTCTTACAACTCCGGACTCTCTGAAAAGGTTACCAAGCATCAGCATACCAACAAGGGGAGCTGTAGTCGGCAGGATCAGACATACCACAATCGTTACAACGATGGGGAACAGAACCCTCTCCAGCTTGGATACCGGACGGAGCTGCTCCATCTTGATCGCTCTTTCCTTCTTTGTTGTAAATAATTTCATAATGGGCGGCTGGATAAACGGCACCAGCGACATGTAAGAATATGCCGCTACCGCAATCGGTCCCAAATATTTGGTCTGTCCCAGCTTTCCTGCAAGGAAGATAGACGTCGGTCCGTCAGCGCCGCCGATGATAGAGATTGCTGCCGCAGCCTTATCGCTAAAGTCTGCCCATCCCATTGCGGCTGCAAACAAAGCGCCAAAATAGGCTGCAAAGATACCAAACTGAGCCGCCGCCCCAAGAAGAAAGCTCTTGGGATTAGCAATCAAAGGACCGAAGTCTGTCATCGCGCCTACTCCAAGGAAGATCAGAGATGGCAGGATAGCCCATTCGTCTAACAGATAAAAATAATATAATAATCCGCCTGCGCCAGTTTCCGAATCCTCGATCGGTATCATGATATCAGGATAAATATTTACCAGCAGCATACCGAACGCAATCGGCACCAAAAGCAGAGGTTCACATTCTTTCCTGATCGCCAGATAAAGGAATACGCACGCAATAACGATCATGATCACATTCTTATACGTAAAGTCCGGATTCATGAACGCCATCTGCCCAAGCAGATTCTGCAAAATTTCTAGCATTACCTTAACCTCCTATTGTTAATCAGTCTATTGACGTCTCTCTTAGTTCATGGTTGCCAGCAGAGCGCCTGCTTCTACAGCATCTCCAACCGCAACATCAATACTGGCAACAGTACCATCCTGAGGCGCTACAACAGGGATCTCCATCTTCATAGCTTCCAGAATAACGACTGTATCACCCTTCTTCACAGCCTGACCAGCGCTTGCCTCCAGCTTAAATACCTTTCCTGCCGCACCAGCTTCAATCTTTATAGATCCTGCGCCGGAAGGAGCCTTTGCTGCAGCGGGAGCTGCTTTCGGAGCTGCCTTGGGAGCAGCCGTTTTTGCCGCAGCAGGCGCTGCACCCGTGCCTGTTCCTTCCTCTACAGTTACATCATATACGTTGCCATTTACGGTAATTGTATAATTTTTCATTTTATTTTCCTCCTATTTGATATAAATTATCTGATTCTTCTAATGCTTCTGACAATAAAACCGTCTGTGGAAGAAGCGCCCTCGCTGGCCGCAATGGCAGCTGCAATGACTGCGATCAGTTCAAAGTCATCTGTAACTTCTTCACGTTCGATGATACCTGCAATTGCATTATCGACAGACTCCTCTGCCGCTTCCTTTACCTGCTTCCGTTCACTAAAAGATGCCTGAATCTTCGGAATGACTCCAAAAGCTCCAATGATCAATGAGATCAATATCAAGACTGCAAATACCGTTCCCATACCGATCAGCGTGTTGACGCCNGCTNTCTCCATAAGTTCGCCGAAAGAGTAAATTNTATNTGTATTAATACTTGTAACATGAAGATTCTTNTCATACATCNTCTCCATCACTGCATCATNNATCTCTCCATCAATTGCANCGGANACGNTCANCTCATCTTCCTTTGCATCAATGGTGATATCGTCAATCGTAACTTTCTTCTCTACCCGGCCGATCTCTTCTTTGTTATCGATCCAGGAATGAACACCGGAAATAATTACCTCACCGTCCACACGGACATGTGAAATTTCATAAAGATTTGCGCTATAAGCATCATATTCATCTTTGGTAAGAGAATCATACATTTCCAGATCACTGGCAAGCCAATCCTCCGACGACACACCTTCATACATCCACAGGCACTGGGTTTTCACCACATCCGGATCATGACGCATCACCTTTTCTTCTCCGCCGCATGCAGTTAATCCAATGATGCAGGTAAGCATGAGCAATATACTTGCTAATTTTTTCATAGAAATTCTCATCCTTTCCTCACTTTCTCATGTTAAGCATACAGCATTTCAAATGCATAGATCAGATGCTTTCTTGTATCTTCGGGCGCAATAACCGCATCTACATATCCCCGCCGCGCAGCGCTCTCAACATTATTCTGAAGGGCGGCATATTCCTTTGATTTCTCGGCAATTACGTCAGCTCCCTGTCCGTCATACATGATCTTTGCAGCAAGACCGGCTTCCATCGTCCCGATCTGCGCGCCCGGCCATGCGAATGTCAGATCGCAGCCAATCCCCTTAGAGTTCATGGTTACATATGCACTGCCATATGCCTTGTCCACGATCAGGTTGACTCTGGGTACATCGCAGCCTGCAAATGCCGCCGTCAGATCAGCAGCCGCTCTGGAAATTCTCTTCTCCGCACATACAGTTGCTTCATAGCCCTTAACATTGGTAATGCTAAGTACAGGTATGCCAAAACTATCACAGAAATAGATGAAATCCGTTGCCTTTTCACAACCGTTGACGCTGAGTACGCCGTCATACTTTTCTACAACTTTGCCATCTTCGCCCACTAGTTCCGTACGGTTGGCAACACAACCGATCGTCGCGCCGTCCAGACGGATAAACCCGGTTACCATATCCTTTGCATAGCCTGCCTTTACTTCGACAAAGTTATTGTCATCTGCAATATTGCTTAACAAAATGGATGTATCACCCGCGCAGTTCGCAAGATCCGGACATATTCTGTTCAGATCATCCGTACAATCAGCCAGCGCAAGATCATCATTATTGCCTGGGATCATCGAAATAAGCTCGCGCATCTGTGCGATGATATCTGCCTCGCTTCCTACAAAATCAGCCACTCCACTTTCTTTTGACTGAAATCCGGCCGCAGCAGTATCGTTCTTATCCGCATAGTTGCCGTCCAAAGCATTGGGAGAATTTACAAAAAGCTTTGACTTCTCCTCCATAAAAGTAAAATCCGCCATGGAAGGAACGATAGCAAGACCTCCGCCGCATGTACCGAAGACTGCGGTGATCTGGGGAACAACTCCTTTTGCCATCGTCTGCTTAAAATAAATCTCCCCCAGACTGTTCAGTGCATCTGTTGCCTCCTGCAGGCGAAGTCCGGCAGAATCGATCAAACCCACCACCGGTGTTCCCGTCTTCATAGCAAGATCGTAGATGCCGACAATCTTCTTTGCATGCATCTCACCGATGCTTCCGCCAAGTACGGAGGCATCCTGACTGTATACATAGACACGATTGCCTTCGATCGTTCCGTAGCCGGTAATGACACCGTCAGACGGAGTATCATTTTGCTTCAGATTAAAATCAGTTGCNCTGGCTGTCACCTTAGCGCCGATTTCAACGAAACTTTTTTCATCGAGCAAAGCTTCNATTCTTTGACTCGCCGAGCTTGTTGAANTACCCATTCTTTTGACCTCCATATTANTACTTAGTNTTAAGATTCCTATGTGGGCAAACCACACCTTGAATATTATAGCACATTTATTTTTTAAATCCTAGGATTTTTTTCATTTTTTGGGCAAATTTTACAATCTAAAAACGACGGGTGGATCATAACATAAATTCTTCCAGAAGCGACCTGACAACATAGGGGAAGTCCCTTACTTCCATTGTTTCCGGCTGCCACAGTTTCTGCATGGCACAAACCTCTCCGTTGACCAGCAGAAACCTTATGCCGATCTGTTCTCTCTGGGTCGCCGGGCCCTCGATTGCTGACGGATATAATGTCACCATTCTGATCGTATCACTGTCTCCTGTCAGCATCGACATAGCGTCTGACGGAAACATCCACGAAGTCTCTGGCTGCACGCATCCTGTAACTGCAGTTGTCCCCTGCACTGCAGGAACAACAATCTCCCTGCTTTCATAATGCTCTATACCATAATTCATCAATTCCGCAGTATCCTGCCATTTATAACTCCGATGAGGCGGCCAGCCGGAAGCCAATACAACGCTGATAAATACCCGGCCCTGATTTTCCAAAGCTCCCGCAAAACAATAACCCGCGGCATTTGTATATCCGGTCTTGATCCCAAGAGCACCGCCCATCTGCTGCAGGAAAGCGTCTTTGTTATAAGCGCTGATTGAGTGACGGCCTTCCACATCCCAGAATTGATAAGACGGAGTTTGGATAATACTGCAGAATTCCTCATTTTTTATAGCATAAGCGCCTAAAATCGCCAATTCCCTTGCCGTCGTAGAATGCGCGCCGTATTCATCCGAAGCATCCAGACCGTTGGGCGTGATAAAATAAGTATTTTCCATACCAAGGGACGCTGCTTTTTCATTCATCATTTCCGCAAATCCTTCCACACTCCCGCCAATATGCTCTGCGATCACGACAGCAGTATCGTTGTGGGATTCCAGCATCATGGAATATAACAGATCGCGGACATAATACTGTTCTCCCACCCTGAGACCGGCATGTACCTTTGGCTGGGAAGCAGCATAGCTGCTTACGGTAGCCAGTTCATCCAGTTTTCCTGATTCCAATGCCAGAATACATGTCATGATTTTGGTGGTGGAAGCCATCGGCATTACGGCATCCTCATTTTTCCCATAAAGCACCCTTCTGTTCTCCGCATCCATCAGGACTGCCGCCCCTGCATATAAAGAAAGCTCCGGCGGCTGTTCACCCTGCTGCAGCACATAATTATTGCTGACAAGATTGATCACCGGAACATCGGAAACCTCCTCAAGATAAAAATGTAAAAAGGGAATCAAAAAAGCTGCCACAAGGACAACCCAAATGACAGCTTCTCTAATCATGTGAAATACCTGAAAATCCTTTTCATTATCTACACTGCTGTTATTATTTCCGGCCTTATTGATTTTCATACATAAAACTCCGGATTTTTTTTAATTATATGCACATCCCATACCGGTTATACATCCACCTTCATGCTGATCTCTTCCTCCGCCTGTGCGGCAAAATCAGCCATCAGATCCGGATTCATCGTCGGAAGCTCCTGAATGGACGACACTCCGAAACTCCGGAGGAACTGCTCTGTTGTCCCAAATAACAGCGGCTTTCCGGGTGCATCCAATCTGCCGACCTCCTCGATCAACTCATATTCCAGCAGCTTATTGACTGCATGATCACAGCTTACACCCCTGATTTTTTCGATCTCACCTCTCGTCACCGGCTGTTTATAAGCAATGATGGACAGTGTCTCTAAAACAGTATCTGTCAGCACATATTTCTGTGGGATCCTTGCGATCCTGCTAAGATATTCAAACGCCTCCCCTTTGGTTCCCAACTGATAAGAGCCTTCCAGCTCCACCAGTTCGATTCCCCGGTCTTCTGCCTGATACTTTTCCTTCATATGCGCCAGAATCTCACGCGTCTCTTTCTTGTCAAGTTCCAGCGTATCCGCCAGCTTATCTAAGCTGACCGAGCTTCCCATGGCAAACAATATGGCTTCTATGATCGCTTCCGCTTTTGTCTGTTCCACTTTATCCTGATTCCTTTCTGCTATAATATCATCATCTTCACCAGAGTCCTCACTGTACGTCCTCTGATCCGCTTTGCGAACCACCTGCACTTTGCGGCTGTTACATGATCGCAAACGCTTCGTCCAATGCAACCGGCGAAGCCGTATCGGATCTTTGTATAATGATATCGTCAAACAGCCTGTCCTGCTCAATATAGATCTGACCCACCTTGATCAGCTCCAAAACCACCAGAAAGCTGACAATGATCTCCATCCGGCTGTTCTGCTTTTCCAATAGTTCACGAAAACTGCACCTTTCATGTTCATTCAGATAACTGAGGATATAATGCTGCTTTTCTTCCAGCTGGACCTCATCCTTCTCCACATTGCCAAACCTGCTTCTGATGGGATCGATACGGTCCTCCTGACGTTTTACCATCTCCTTAAAAATTTCATTGAGCTTCTGCAGCGTCAAATCGCCTACCAGCTCCTCATAATCCACCGGTTCCCTGTAATTTAAGATCTCCTCCGGTATAGACGGCATCTTATATACGGAACGCTGCGCGTCAAGCTGCCTGTCCTTCAGCTCATAAGACATATACTTATACATCTTATATTCGATCAGCTTCTGTACCAGTTCTGCACGCGGATCTTCCTCCTCGCCCTCCTCATTGACCTCTTTGGGGAGCAGCATCCTGCACTTGATATCCACCAGCGTCGCCGCCATGACAAGAAACTCGCTCATAATATTCATATCACTGTGTTCCATTGCCCTGATATAATCAAGATATTGTTCCGTAATCTCTACGATCGGAATATCGTAGATATCCACCTTGTTTTTTTCTATCAGATGAAGCAGAAGGTCTAATGGTCCTTCAAATACTTCCAGCTTTACCGAAATTGCCATGATTCTTGTCCTGTCTTTCCCTTAATTTTCTATTGTCTTGGCATCCGCATCAGATCCACCACCACAAGCTCTCCCGGATTGAAAATCCGAAGCGGCAGCGTATGCATACCCAGCCCCCTGCTGACAACCATACAGCCGTTCCGGTATCTGATCAGCCCGCCTGCGCAATGTGGAAACAGCTTATATTTTGGCGAGATCAGTCCCCGGTTTCTCGAAAACGGAAGCCTCATGAAACCGCCATGATAATGACCTGCCAACGAAAGATCCGCGCCCCAGTCCGCATAAGCCTCCCCGTATTCCGGATTATGACCAACCAGGATCTGATAGGAATATTTATCCTTAACGCCAAGCTTTTGCTTCACATAAGACGCCTCCATCTGCGTTTTGCCGCGCTTCCGGTAAAATGAAAGCTTCTGTGTCAATCCGGAAATCCTGATATTCGTACCCGGAAGATACTTTCCACAGTTATCAAGCAAAATAGCGCCGCAGCTTTCCAGTGCGTGGCAGAAGGAAGCATAGGTTGTTTTATAACGCCACGGCATTTCCTTCAGTTTTAATTCATGATTGCCCATGACATAATAAACGGGATATTTTTTACTTAGGGCAACGATCAGCTTCGCTACAGGATTCAGATCCGGCTCTCTGCCTGCCGTGATCATGTCTCCTGCCATAATGATACAGTCCGGATGCTCATGCTCGATCGCCCGTATCAGCTTTTCGTTGTCTTTTCCATATGTCTTCTCATGCAGATCAGCCAGCAGGATAATCCTGCAGTCCCTTGTGATCTTTCTGGTTTTGATTCGATAATATATCTTTTTAAAATGCGTGGAATCCGACCACATAACTCCCGAAAAGAACGCACTGAAAAAAGAAATCAGAAATGTTATAAGTTTCATACTCTCTATCTCCATACGAAATACAATATCTTGTGCTATTTTGAGATTATAGCACAAGATATCATTTTAGAAAAGGGATTACAAAAGAAATTGTATAAAAATTTTACNAAAATAATCGGAAAGCGCCGCCGNNTCTACATTTTCNCCCGCTAAAATATCCACGCTGCCNATNACTNTATCGCCNAGCCGNTANACCGNCGTCCCGATNACNNNTNCCTGTTCNATNGGCGCCGTCAGCCCTTCCTGATAGATGATCTCCTTCTCTATTCCGTCCAGCGGCGTTCCATCGATCGACAAGCAGCGGAATTCCGAAGCATAACCGGCGGAAACAATCTCGTATTCCCCTCTTGCCACCGCCGCCGGCAGCAGCGGATCCGTATTTTCGTCCACATACAGGTTGCAGCAGGCAAAACCATATTCCAGCATCGTCTGCGCCTCCTGAAATCTTGTGGCGCTGTCCGGAGACGCCAGAACAACTGCAATCATGGAAATTCCGTTTTTTTCAGCAGTCGCCGAAAGGCAATGCCTCGCCGTAGAGGTATAACCGGTCTTTAATCCCGTTGCGTAGGGATACTGCCGCAACAGTTTATTGGTGCTGCTTAAAGTAAAAATGTTATCTCCTCTGGGTGTATGATGCACAATATCCTCCATCCAGATACCGCAGTATTGAAAGATCTCCGGATAATGAGTGATCAGTTCTCTACTCATAACTGCCACATCATATGCACTGGTATAGTGATTTTCTGATGACGTCAGCCCGCAGCAGTCTTCAAAATGCGTATTCTCCATACCAAGGGACGCCGCCTTCTCATTCATCATCTCTACAAACGCCGCTTCCGATCCCGCAATATGCTCAGCCATAACTACGCTGGCGTCATTGCCACTGGAAACTGCAATACATTTGATCAGCGTCTCTACCGACTGTATTTCCCCGGCTTCCAAAAAAACTTTGGAGCCGCCCATAGACATTGCATAACTGCTTGTCACTGCCTCATCATCCAGCGTAATCTTGCCGCTCTCTATCGCATCGAAGATTAACAGCAGCGTCATGATCTTTGTAATACTGGCAGGACTTCTTCTTTCGTCGCCATTTTTTTCAAAAATCACGCTTCCGGTGCTTGCCTCCATCAACACTGCCGACGGCGACGCAAGCTCTAACGGAGCCGCATTTACCACGACTGTCTGCATGAGGTTCATCATAATGATTAATGTCAAGCAAAATATCGAAAAGCTTCTTTTTATTTTGAGGTTCATATTTCCCCTGCATAATATTGATCTTACAGTAAGTATATGAGGCGCGTGATGTTCCTATTCCTTTTCCAGACACACAGCGGCAATGCTGACAGCCTGCGTCTTTGTCAGAATAAAAAAACAGCCCGCTTTCGCGGACTGTTCAAAATCGTAATACTTAGTTGTATTTACGCTTTCTAGCTGCTTCAGATTTTTTCTTACGCTTTACGCTAGGCTTCTCATAATGCTCACGTTTACGGATCTCCTGCTGGATACCAGCCTTAGCGCAGCTTCTCTTAAAACGACGCAGCGCGCTATCCAGATCTTCATTCGGCTTTACTTCAATCTTAGACATCTAACTCAACCTCCCCCTCAGTCATTACTTGTGCACACGACTGTATAGGGTATTCAAAATGCACATAAATGATTATACCATAACTTGGCATTTCGTCAACTGTTTTTTTACTGAATCTGCCCTTCGAGTACGATCTTAGCCTCCGCCAGCGCATCATTGATACCGGCAGGATTCTTACCGCCTGCCTGTGCCATACCCGGTCTTCCGCCCCCGCCGCCACCGACTTTTCCTGCAATCGCCTTGATCAGATTGCCCGCATGGGCTCCTTTTGCCATTGCAGCATCGGTTGCCATCGCCATCAGATTCACCCTTCCGTCCTGTTCCGAAGCAAGAACAATAACGCCGTCGCCCATCTTACCCTTTAACTGGTCGCCAAGGTCACGCAGACCGTTCATATCCACACCGGCAATACTAACGGCCAGAAGTTTTACGCCGTTTACCTCCTCCATCTGATCCATCACATCGCCTACAGCCTCGCTTGCCGCCTTGCTCTTTAAAGTCGCCATCTCGTTCTGGAGCGTCTTTAACTCGACTAACACGCTCTCAATTTTATCATTTACCGCAGCTGGTGTAGTTTTTAAAAGCGCAGCGGATTNCTTAANGNTNTCCTCCANTTCCTGNNAATAAGCAAACACNCTGTCTCCGGTAATCNCCTCGATACGTCTCACCCCTGCAGCCACACCGCTTTCCGAAAGGATCTTAAAGGCACGGATCACACCGGTATTGCCCACATGCGTTCCGCCGCAGAGCTCCACAGAGAAGTCTCCCATGCTGACCACGCGTACCGTATCACCGTACTTTTCACCAAAGAGCGCCATAGCGCCGGTCTTCTTTGCCTCCTCNATGCTCATTTCTTTCGTAACAACTGCAAGGTTCTCCGCAATCTTCTCATTGACGATTGCCTCTGCCTTCTCTAACTCTTCATTTGTCATTGCCGCGAAATGCGAGAAGTCAAAACGAAGTCTGTCTCCATTCACA
>WFLX010004440.1_pt1 | contig 27884 bp, 19 predicted proteins | sample 4967041 | NCBI WGS metagenome assembly WFLX01 (sample SAMN12857096, study PRJNA449069) | gut metagenome | isolation source: stool from male and female vole | host: Microtus ochrogaster | place: USA:Florida | collected 2017
CTCATTTTATAAATCCCTAAAATTCGGGAAGGAAGAATGGAATGCATATTCAACAAGTTATTGTCGTCGAAGGGCGTAGCGATACCCAAACGTTGCATCGTTATTTTGATTGCGACACCATNGANACAGGNGGAGATCATGTCTCCGCGCAAACTTTAGAGCGCATTGCNCAAGCTCANCAACAACGAGGAGTCATTGTATTTACCGATCCCGATCACGCTGGAGAGCATATACGCAGTGTCATTTCCCGCCACATTCCGGGGGTAGCCCATGCTTACATTCCTCGCGAGCGGGCTAAAACCGATAAAAAAGTCGGAGTGGAGCATGCCGCTAAAGAAGACCTAGAAGAAAGTCTACGCCATCTTGTAATTTATGATGAAAAGCATCAAAGTCTTTCCTGGGCCGAATTTTTAGATCTAGGCTTAGTTGGAAACGCGAAAAAGCGCCAATTGGTTTGTGAAGCCTTGCATCTTGGCCATTGCAACGCGAAAACGTGTTTTAAACGTCTCAATCAAGCGGGATATCGTCAAGACGATGTGAAGGAAGTGCTAAAAGATGATTGAAAATCCCATTGCCACTAAAAAACGTACCCGTGACATTCAAGAGCGCTATAACGCTTCAACGAAAAAAAGCTTTGGCCAAAACTTTATTGTCGAACCTGGGGTAGTAGAAAAAATTGCCAAAGCGGCTGTNCCCAATCCNAATGGNGTAGTCATTGAAATTGGCCCAGGAATTGGNGCNNTGACNCAATTTTTATGTGAAGAAGCGCGCAAAGTGATCGCTTTTGAAATTGATCCACGCTTTAAACCGATTTTGCAAGCGGAAATTGGNTGCNATCATTTGGAAATTATTGAAAAAGATTTCCTTGAAGTGGATGTCAANACNTTGTTAGAACCTTTTGCCAAAGAAGGAATTCCAGTTTATTTTGCTTCAAATTTNCCNTATTACATCACGACACCGATTTTATTTAAACTTTTTGAAGCCACACAACCCATTGCGGCCATTACGGTCATGATGCAAAAGGAAGTAGCCGATCGCTTTATGGCCAAGCCTGCCACCAAAGAATACAATGCCCTTTCGGTCATTACCCAATATCGCTGTTCCATGAAAAAAATCATGGAGGTCAATCGCAATGTGTTTTGGCCTTCTCCCAATGTGGGTAGTACTGTATTGCAATTTGTCATGCGACCCGATCGTCCTTTAAAAGCCCAACAAGAGGCAAGCTTTTTTGATCTTGTCAAAGCTTGTTTTGTCCAACGCCGTAAAACATTGCTCAACAATTTACAAACATGGCTTAACGATAAAGAATTGGCTTTAGCCATTTTGGAAAAAGCCAATCTGGCTCCAGCCACGCGAGCCCAACAAATGGATGTCCAAAATTTTTTAACCCTTTATGCAGCCTATCAGGAATTGACGGGCCCAGATGAGGAGCCAAACGTATGAAGCGCCAAGTGAAGGCTTTTGCCAAAGTCAATTTGGCTTTGGATGTATTTGGTTTACGCCAAGATGGAATGCATACGATGGACATGGTAAATGCTAGAGCCAATTTAGCCGATACCTTGACCATTGAATCCATATCTAGCCAAGAAGATGAAATTTATTGCGCCTCTTTAAACTTGCCAAAAGACAACACCTTAACCAAAGCCCTAGCTCTTTTACGTACCTATGGATTAAAAGGCCATTATAAAATTACCTTGTCTAAAGGCATTCCCGATCAAGCTGGCCTTGGGGGAGGATCGGCCGATGCGGCCGCTTTATTATTAGCTTTAAATGACATGGAATCACTAGGCTTATCCTTAGCCCAATTGGAAACCATAGGATTTCAAATCGGTGCCGATGTGCCTTGTTGTTTACATGAAGGATTTACACGGGTCAGAGGAGCAGGGGAAAAGGTAGAGGATCTTGGCATCTCATGGCAAATTCCTGTTCTTTTCGTCAAAGGTCAAGAAGGGATTTCCACCAAACAAGCCTTTAAAGGCTTAGATGAAACCATTCGCACTCCTTTAGATATTGATATTGTACAAGATGCAGTACGCAAAAAAGATTTAGGTTTACTTTACCAAACGATGATCAATGCTTTTGAACCTTTGGCTTTTGAAACCGTGCCNGCCATACAAGCTTTAAAAGAAACGATGTTGGATGCAGGTTTAGTACGCGTCATGATGAGTGGAAGTGGATCGTGTTTAATGGGATTTTGTGTGGATGAAGAAGTCATGGATCATGCGTATCAAACGCTCAAAGAGAATCCAGACCTCTTTGTTTGGAAAGGAGATTTAGGACAACTATGACCACTTGGATTGTTTATGTGGTGGTATATTGTGTCTTTTTTGGAGTATCTCTGTATGGATCGAGTTGTGTGGATTTTGCCCGCTTTTGTAAAGTCCGTCAACCCCAAAAAGTGCAAATGCTGTTGTTTCTTTTGGCCTTTTCTCTAGCTTGGCTGTGTACGGAAGCTGCTATGACCCTCACCCTTCGCCAAGGATTAGGATTTTAGTATGTTTGAAAACAACTATTTAATCGATCCCGGAACTCATTCGTTGCGATTATACGATCCCAAAACCCATCAAGTCTTAAGTGTACGGGCCTGTCGTCTTTGCCATACGCCAAATGTCATTGGAGAAGACGCTTTAAAAGCCTCTTGGGGAACGCATGAACATTTGATCTATCCCTTTTATCAAGAAAAAATCAAAGCCGATCCAGCTCCTTTATTGCAATCTCTCTTTTTACAAGCCCCCACAGACCGCTATTTAATGGCTCCCAATGTATCCATTTTGTCGTTTCAACAACCTGAAGTAGAACAGGAAAAAACATGGACTCGCTTGTTGCATCCNTATCGCATTTCTAAGGTNCGNATGATTCCCGCCTTTGCGCCAAGTACTCCTCAAGCGTTTTTACACATTCATGCNGGAGCCAGTNTAACNCANTTTATTTTAGGCAATCACAATGAAGTTTTAGCNTATCAAGCNATTCCTCAAGGTGGCCATATGATTGATGTGGCGATTTCCAATGAAGTGGCTCGAGTATGTAAAGTGTTGATCTCCATTGAGGATGCGTGTGCTCTTAAAGAAGCAGCCTCCATGGCGCTGAGCGAAGCTCGTGATCCAGNGCTTTGTTTAACTGGACTAAACCAACATAACGAATATGTTCAATTGAAATTTCGAGCTTCAGATATTTGGGAAAACTTAATCAAACCTGTTTTAAAGGAAACCAGTAACAAAGCGAAGGCTTTTTTAAATAAATTTAGCCCAACCTTTCAAGAAGAAGTTTTAAAGCATCCTGTGCGTTTAACGGGAGGATTAGCGAATTGTTATGGCTTGTTTTCTGTTTTGAGTACAACTCTTCAAGCCCAAATTCAAGTGCCTGATCATCCAGAAACATGGATTCTGCAAGCCTTGAGTCAACACCAACCGCCTTTTTTTCCGATTGATTCTTGCACCGAATCTTTGGCCTTTTAGGTCTTTTATCAATTTATCGCTTCATGTGACATTATAAATGTCAGATGGTTTATTTTTTAAAATGCCCTTGCTTCCAAGAAAAGGGCATTTTTTCGTTTGCAACGAGCGCTTCCTACCCGAAAATTTTTCGTAACTTGATGATACCGAAGCGATGATTCGAACTTCTTAAAAAAACAAAAGGATATTTCTTGGTCATCTTTCCTTCTTTTTCTTCTTAAAACGCATTTTTAGTTTGAGATTGTTACAATAGGGCCATGCAAAATGAATATGTAGTGATCGCTGCTGTTTCCGGTGGGCCAGACTCCATGGCCTTGTTGGCTCACTTAGAAGGCTACCAAATCCCTTATATAATTGCCCATGTTAATTATCAAAAACGAGAATCGGCCTTTCGTGATGAAAAAATTGTTCGCGATTGGGCCCAAAAGCATCATCGCCCCCTTTGGATTCTTTACCCTAAAAAATGCGTTGAAGGAAACTTTCAAGCTTGGGCCCGTGCGGTGCGCTATGAATTCTTTTTAGATATCGCCCATATATATGGATCCTTTGAGATTTGGCTTGGCCATCATATTGAAGACTCCATTGAAACTTGGATGTTGCAATGCGAGCGTAATAGCTTACCTAATTATTATGGGTTACAAGCGAGCAATATGTATCAAGGCCTCACTTTGGTACGTCCATTTTTGAATCCAGAATTTGAAAGATGGACTAAAAAAGACTTTGAACAATTTTGCCAAGACCACCATATTCCCTATGGCATTGACGAAAGCAATTTAACCGATGACTACGAACGCAATCGCTTACGTCATCAAAAAATCGATTCCGCTTCCCCTGCTTTGCGTCAGGCTTGGCTACGACAAATACGAAAAGACAATGGGACTTTACGTCAAAAAAGAAAAGTCGCTCAAGAGTTAATGCAAACCAATGATTTTTCCAAAATTCAAGCTTCTCCTTTCGGCTGGCTCGCTTTGGATTTTTTTATCTACCATACAACGAAGCAACATAGTGCTCGCAAAGAACTCGAAGACCTCCTTCAAAAATTAGCTACGGGAAAAAAACAGACTTTGACCAAACCATTGTTGGGTCTTCTTTCTCCTTTTCATTTCCCTCAAAATGCGCCTGCTTCCTGGATGCCTGTAATGAAAAGTTGGAATCTTCAAGTGGTTAACAATCACTTAATCATCAGTCCGGCTAATCCCATTCCTTTATATATTGCTAGCCTCGAGCAACTTCAATTTTTATGTCAAATGGAGTGGAGCAATGACTTTTTTCGATTTTCCAAAAGGGGAAAAGATATTGAAGCCTTTTATGTGACCAAGGAGGACTTTCCCCTTATTATTCGTCCCTTTCAAGCCAAAGATCGCTTGGCTTTAGTCTTTGGCCATAAAAAAATCGCTCGTCTTTTACGAGATCGAAAAATTCCGGCGGCTTTACGTCCTATATACCCAGTAATTGAAGCCAATCACGAAGTGATTTTTGCCACTTTGGCTGGAGCGGATAAAGGGCATTACACAAAGTTAGAAGAAGATCGCTTTCATGTGATACAATTACGTGCAAGCTAAAGGTGTCTCACTTGCTTTCAAAAAAGAGACGTGCTTATCGCTTGTCAAGGCTTTTAAAGTCTTGGTGTTTAAAAAGAAAGGATGAAAACATGGCAAAAACCATTAGCGACGACATTCAAAACGTGTTGTTTACCGAAGAGCAAATTGGTCAACGCTGTGAAGAACTCGCTTTAGAAATTGAAGACGATTATTTAAAAAACAACGTGCGTCCGGTAGTTGTAGGCTTATTAAAAGGAAGTGTTCCTTTTATGGCAGAGCTTATCAAATACTTTAAACAGCCCATTGAAATTGACTTTATGTCTGTTTCCTCTTATCAGGGAACTCAATCCGTAGGCGATGTNAAANTNGNTNAAGATATGGANCTTTCGGCCAATGGAAAACATGTTTTGGTTGTAGAAGATATCATCGATACGGGGCGTACGATTCGAGAAGTGAAACGTCTTCTTTATCATAAAGGGGCCAAAGATGTTAAAATTGTCGCACTCTTAGATAAACCCGCTCGACGGGTCGTAGATGTCCAAGCGGATTATGTAGGATTTCCAGTCCCGGATGAATTTGTAGTGGGCTATGGTTTGGATTATAACCAACGCTATCGCAACTTACCGTATATTGGAATCTTAAAAAAGAGCATTTACGAAAACGAAGAGCAGTAAGCGCGAGCCCTTTGGTCGCTTCAAGCCAAAGGGCTCCTTCATGAAGCCCCAAGGTTTAATAAAAATTTTTCATCTTTTCATTTTTGTTTTACCAATGTTTTGTAGGTTTAGAAAAAGGAAAATTTGGAGAGATAGAAAGGAAGGTTCGGGATTTCCTTATCATGATCTAGTTTCTAAATCATGAATCTCCAACCCGAATTTTCAGAATGAAAAAATGGCTGAATTATCTGCCAACCTTATTCATTGTTATCATTCTCGCTTCCTTGATTATGTTTTCCACTCAAAATACAACGACACGGATGAATTATACGGAATTTCAAAAAATTTCCGAAACTGCGACTTTCCGCCAATCCTCCGTGAATATTTCCGAAAACATCATCAAAGCCGAGGGTGAGTACACGATTGATGGCCATACCCAAAACTATAGTGTTGTGGTTCCTAACACAGAAGAAAATGTAACGTGGCTAACTAGTGTTCTCGAAAAGGATGGAGGAAGCATTACCATTGTGGATCCCGCTGCAAGCACAATTTGGATGAGCTTGCTTGGGCAAATTATTCCCTTCGTATTAATTGGGGTTTTATTTTATGTAGCCTTTTCACGAATGGGTGGCGCTACCGGAGCGAACAAAGCCTTTGAATTTTCTAAATCCAAAGCGCGCGTAGAGACCAATGTAAAAGTTCGCTTTAAAGATGTAGCGGGTTGCGAAGAGGAAAAAGAAGAAGTCAAGGAAATTNTCGANTACTTAAAATATCCAAAAAAATTCACGGACATGGNCGCTCATATTCCTAAAGGCATTTTAATGGTNGGNCCTCCTGGCACCGGAAAAACTTTACTCGCTAAAGCCGTCGCTGGAGAAGCGGATGTTCCATTCTTTTCGATTTCTGGTTCGGACTTTGTGGAAATGTTTGTCGGAACTGGTGCTAGCCGAGTACGTGATATGTTTCGTACCGCGCAAAAAAATGCTCCTTGTATTTTATTTATTGATGAAATTGATGCAGTAGGGCGTCAACGTGGAGCCGGTATGGGTGGTGGCAACGATGAACGAGAACAAACCCTCAACCAATTGTTGGTCGAAATGGATGGAATGAGCGACAACAATGGAATCGTCGTCATTGCGGCTACCAACCGTCCTGACGTTTTGGATCCAGCCTTACGCCGTTCGGGTCGTTTTGATCGCAATATCACAGTCTCCTTGCCGGATGTCAAAGGACGCGAAGAAATTTTAAAAGTTCATGCGCGCAATAAACATTTGGCTTCAACCATTTCTTTAAAAAATCTTGCTCAACGGACTCCAGGATTTTCTGGTGCGGATTTGGCCAACGTTTTAAACGAAGGAGCTATTTTAGCCGTGCGCAATCAGGAAAGTCGGATTACCCAAGAAGATCTCGATGAAGCGATTGATCGAGTTATGATGGGACCAGCTAAAAAATCTAAAAAATACACCGAACAGGACAAATGGCTAGTCGCTTATCATGAAGCAGGCCATGCGGTAATTGGTTTAATCTTAAAAGATGCCGATATCGTCCAAAAGGTTACCATTATTCCTCGTGGAGAAGCCGGTGGGTACAATTTAATGACCCCAAAAGAAGAGAAATATTTCCATCGTCGTTCAGAACTAATTGCGCAAATTACAGGATTGCTTGGAGGACGTACTGCGGAAGAACTTGTGTTTGGTGAAATTTCTGCGGGGGCTGTCAATGACATTGAAAAGCTCACTTCGATTGCTAAAAATATGGTTCGAGTATATGGAATGTCTTCTCTTGGACCGATTCAATATGCCAATCCCGAAGGAAATGTTTTCTTAGGGCGTGACTATACAAAAGGCTCGGATTATTCGGCTGGAGTTGCGAGTGAAATCGATCGTGAAGTACGTGCAATCGTGGATTCCTGCCATGCCAACTGTGAACGAATCTTGAGAGAAAATCGAAATTTGTTAGATTTAATTGCGCATAATTTATTTGAGCATGAAACACTAACAAGTGAAGAAATTAACAATTTACGTCGCTATGGAACCTTAACGGATCCCAATGTGATTGAAGTGGAAAGCCAAGAAGTGGTTCAAGTAGCTCTTGAAAAAGATCTTCCTGCTTTACCCACTGAAGTAGAGGAAACTCCAAACGCTCAAGAAGAGAACACCACCAAACCCATTGATCCAGATTCAGTGGATAACGCTTTACAAGAACTCACCAAAAAAGATTAAGATTTCGGCCTAGTGAAAGCTAGGCCTTTTTTGATGCTTAAAAAAAGGGACTACAGCGATCCCGCGATTCTTACACAAATTGCGTAAGAACCGATTTCGCTCTAGTCTCTTTTCTTATTTTAAAGAGTGTTTCTTAAAGGGCTCCAAAATGAATCGAAAAAGCAAGTTAATCGTTAATCTTCTAAAGCTAAAACCACAGGGACAGAACGATATCCTATCCCCATCCGATCAATTCCTAGGTCGATCAAATCCAAGAAATGTTGGCGATCACGAATGCATCCTGAGCCTTTGACTTTGATATCATCTTGAGCGGCTTCTAACATCTTAGCGATTAAAGAGCGGGTAGCTCCATGACTTTCATGGCCAGTTAAAAAACCAGTAGACGTTTTTACAAAATCGACATTCGCTTGTTTGCAGATCTCTACCATCTTTAAAATCTCATCTTCGTTTAAAGCATCCGTTTCTAAAATCACTTTCAATTCTTTTCCCGCTTTATGCGCTGTATTGGCACAAGCTGTTAAATCGTCTAATACCTCTTCATACAAGTGGGAGCGAATTTTTCCAAAGTTAGCCACAATATCTACTTCCTGCACTTGGTCAGATTGACTTGCTTGCTCAATTTGTTGAAGACGACTTAACGTACTACTGGTGCCAAAGGGAAAATCGACAACTGGACAAAGCATTGTTTTGCTGCCTTTAACATAAGGTTCGCACAAAGCAATATAACCGGGATTGATACAAATGGTGGCGCATCCAAGTTTGACACCATCTTTGGTCAAAGCAATGATTTCCTCTGGGGTAAATTCTGGTTTTAAAACAGAATAATCAATGTAGGAGGCCAATTCTTCCTGACTCATTTGACTGGCTGGTTTATTGGGATGTTTCATAATAAATTCCTTTCTACGCTTCTTTTTTATTGTGCGAAGAAATCGAAGGGCTTTCAAGCGCCCATTTCATTGAAATCTTTTCTCAATCTTATGACTATCATCCAAAAAGCAAGCTAAGCCCTTTGAAAGGTTCTAACCAATCGGATTTGTATAATAAAAAGTAGAAAACACTGAGGTGTTTTTGGAAAGGAAGTGTGTTTCATGCAAGATCAACTTGTCAAAGCAATGGCTTTAGCTGGAAATGTTCGTTATTACATCAATCGAACAACCGATCTCGTTCAAGAAGCCATGGATCGCTTTGAATTGTCTAACAGCTCAACGGATGCGCTTGGGCGAGTATTATCGGTTGCCTCTATCATGGGAAGTATGCTGAAAAGCGACAAGGAAATGCTCACCATTAATATTTTAGGGGAAGGACCACTCGGATCGATTGTAGTGGATGCCTATCCCACTGGAAATGTTCGGGGATTTGTGACCAACAATGTGGTCAGTGAAGATGGAAGTCCTATTGCCGTTTCCGATTTAATTGGATTACCTGGTACGCTTACCGTGACGAAAGATTTATCCATGGAAGAAAATTGGTCTGGAACGGTCACCTTACAAAATGGTGAAATTGGTCAAGACTTTGCCTATTACTTTACCCTAAGCGAACAAACGCCGACAGCCGTCAGTGTAGGGGTAAAAATCAATGCGCAAGGAAAAGTAGAAGCTGCTGGAGCTTTGGTTTTACAAATGATGCCAGGAGCCACGGATACAGATATTTCCATTTGTGAACACATTTTGTCTGGTTTAAAGCCCATGTCTACCCTTATTACAGATTATGACGATTCCTCTTTGGATGAATTGGCTAAAGATCTCTTTGATGATGCAGAAGTTCTCGAAACGCTCCCAATTGCTTTTCGTTGTACCTGCTCAAAAGAAAAAACAGCTGGCCTTTTACACACCGTTTCCCCTGAACAATTAAAATTGATGATCGAAGAAGATCATGGAGCCGATGTAACCTGTAATTTTTGCAACAATGTCTATCATTTTAATGAAGAAGAACTTCAAGCCATTTTAGAAAGCACCGATAAAAATTTAGAGGAAAGCGAACAATTAGAAGCGCATGTCACTGAAGATTCGGGAAATTGAATTACCAACCCCTCTTGTGATTGCTCCTATGGCTGGCATTTCCACAAGAGCGTTTCGTAAAATTGCCCGACAATTTGGTGCAGGCTTAGTATGCAATGAAATGGTTTCAGACAAAGCTTTATTTTACGATTCTCTTCGTACCCGGCGTATGTTGGAGTGTGATCTTGACGATCATCCTGTATCGTTTCAAATCTTTGGGCACGATAAAGAAACCTTACTCAACGCAGCTAAAATTTTAGACGAAGAAACCGATTGTGACATTATTGATGTCAACATGGGTTGTCCGGTTAACAAAGTCATTAAAGCCAAAGCAGGAAGCTATCTCTTAAAGGACATCGATTATGCCTATGATATTGTGTCTTCCATTGTCCAAGCCGTAAAAAAACCGGTCACAGTCAAAATGCGTCTAGGCTTTGATGCCAACTCCATCAATTGTGTGGAAATGGCCAAAGCTATGGAAAAAGCCGGGGTAAGTGCCATTACTTTGCATGCTCGCACTCGGGCCCAAATGTATGAAGGCCAGGCGGATTGGAGCTGGATTAAAAAAGTGAAAGAAGCCGTATCCATTCCCGTCATTGGCAATGGTGATGTAAAAAGTGTGGAAGATATGGTGCGTATGATGGAAGAAACAGGATGTGATGGAGTGATGATTGGTCGAGGAATTGTGGGAAATCCCTTCTTAATTCAAGAATGTACTGATTATTTTACCCAACAACACCATGAATTTTCTTTGTCTGAGCGCTTTGAAGCGTGCCGTAAACATGCCCAGTATTTATGTGAAGATTTAGATGAAAAAGTAGCCTTATCTCAAATGCGTGGTCTTGCTAGTTGGTATTTAAAGGGATTGCCTTATAGTCGTGAATATAAAGACCAACTCTCTAAGATTCAAACGTATCAAGATCTTGAAGCTATCCTATCGGTCTATGAAGCACGTTTAAAAGAAAGTGAGTTTGAAACTTCNTGCACTTCAACCAACCTCAAAAATTAAAAATAAGAAAATTTTTTTTATGGAAACGATCCATCAGGACATAAATAAAAAGTGTAAAAAGCTTACAAGTGTTAAGCCTTTTCATTCGCCTACTTTCGGATAAAATAAAGAAAGATATACAAAAGGCAGGCAAGGAAAACGTACTTTCGTTCTCAATATAGTTTGTGCCTGTCATGATGGAGGAAAACCAATCATGCAAAAAAAGGACCTNACNGCNTTTTTCCAANGCCGTGAACTCAACGCCTNTGANTANTTCGGNGCNCATCCTGAAAAAGATGGAGGCGTATCCTTTGTACTTTATGCCCCTAATGCACAACATGTCTCCGTCGTAGGAGATTTCAACAATTGGGATGGCCAAGCCAATCCCATGGAAAAGGATTTTGAAGGNGTTTGGATTGCGACCATTCCTGAGGCAAAAGTTGGTCAAGCTTATAAATATAAAGTTGTTCAACAAAATGGACGTGNTATTGATAAAATTGACCCTTATGCTTTTTCCGCTAAACTTCGTCCAGACCATGATTCTATCATTTCCGATTTGACCTTTAATGGTTGGACTGACCAAAAATGGATGGAAAGTCGAACCAAGGGATTTGATAAACCTGTTTCGATTTACGAAATGCATATCGGTAGCTGGCGTGATAAAAATATGCGCGTAGAAGACGTTCCAGGACTACCCGAACAAAAAGAAGAAGGTTTATTCGTTCGTTATAATGATATTGTGGATGAACTCATTGCCCACTGCAAAAAATACCATTTCTCTCATGTCGAAGTAATGCCTCTTTCCGAATATCCTTTTGATGGGTCTTGGGGATATCAAGTCTCTGGCTTCTTCTCCGTAACGAGTCGTTATGGAAGTCCAGTCGAATTGATGGAATTTGTAAACCGTCTTCATGATGCGGGTATTGGCGTAATTATGGACTTCGTTCCCGTTCACTTTGTAAAAGACGAATACGCATTGGCCTATTTTGATGGCACTCCTCTTTATGAATATGCCAAACGAGAAGATGCCGATTCCGAATGGGGAACTAGCCAATTTGACTTGTGGAAAGAAAGTGTCCGTTCTTTCTTAATGTCTGCAGCCAACTATTGGTTACAGGAATACCACTTTGATGGTTTGCGGATGGATGCCATTTCCAATGCTATTTTCTGGAAAGGCAACAAAATGATGGGGGAAAACAAAGGCGCAACCGATTTCATTAAGCGCATGAACTTTACCTTAAACCAAGAATATCAAGGAAAGATCATGTTAATCGCCGAAGATTCAACCGACTTCNCTAATGTGTGCAANTCCACACTCGATGGTGGTCTTGGATTTGACTACAANTGGGATCTTGGATGGATGAATGATACCTTNAAGTATCTTAAACTCGNCCCCATTTATCGTAAATGGCATCATAATGACATNACCTTCTCGATGGCTTACTTCTATTCCGAACATTTCATTTTGCCCTTAAGCCATGATGAAGTTGTTCATGGAAAAGCGACAATCGTTGATAAAATGTGGGGAAGCTACGACGATAAATTTGCCCAAGCTCGTGCTTTGTATACCTATATGTTTGGACATCCAGGTAAAAAGTTAAACTTCATGGGCAATGAACTCGGTATGCTTCGTGAATGGGATGAACAAAAAGGAAATGACTGGTTCTTACGCAAATATCCCATGCATCGCGACTTTGAAGCTTTCTTTGCCGATATGACTGGTATTTGCACCCGTAACGATGCCTTCTATTATGGCTATGATCCTACAAACTTCCAATGGATCAATGCTGATGATGCAGACCACAATACATTCTCTTTCATGCGTAAGGGGTCCAAGGACATTTATGTCTTCATCATCAACTTCTCCACAAATGGTTATAAGCTCCAATTCGGTGTACCATATGGGGGAATTTATCAAGAATTGCTCAATACGCAATGGAAACGGTATGGTGGTCGTTTAGACGATAGCGAAGTTCATAATGCCAAAGCGATTCATTTGCCATTGATGAATCAACCATGGCGCATTAGCGTGGACGTTCCACCTCTTGGTGCTTTAATTTATCGTGTGAAAAAACCAGCCGAACCCAAGAAAAAATAAATATTAAGATTAAGACAGGGAGCTTCCCTGTCTTTTTTAGGAGTTAACTCATGTCTCACTACTATGAAAATGATTCAACCTTAGATAAAACCGAATTTCCAATCACATTTACTTTGCACCAAAAAACGTTTACTCTTTTCTCTTCTGCAGGGGTCTTTTCCAAAGATGGCTTGGATACGGGAACGCGTATTTTACTGGATTATCTTTTAGACCACGCTACTCCTTGCCCAAGTGTTCTTGATTTAGGCTGTGGCATTGGTGTCATTGGAGTAGTCCTTGGAACCTTTTGGCATTGCAGAGTAGTTGGTATTGATCCCAACGAACAAGCTTGCCATTTGGCCAAAGAAAATTATGCAGCGTATCACATACAGGCAGAGGTATTGGAACAAAATTATGTCGATGAGCGCCAATATCCTTGTATTGTCCTCAATCCACCCATTCGCACCGGAAAACAAGTCATTTATGGATTGTTTGAACAATGTACCACGCATCTCCAAGTCGGTGGTACTTTATGGATTGTTATTCGCAAGCAACATGGTGGTCAAAGTGCTTTAGACTATCTCAACTCCTTAGGACTCAATGCCACACGCGTCTTTCGGGAAAAAGGCTTTTGGATTTTAGAGGCTAAAAAAGAAAAAGAACTTTAATAAAGGACGGATTCGACAAAGATTAAAAAAGAGGACAACAGATGTCAGAAAAATATCGTGTCTATTTAAAAGCTCTTTGGCAACAAAATTGGTTGTTGATTGTCGCTTGGCTAGGATCGGGGATCAGCTTTTGGTTGCTTTGTTGNGCNTTTCAAGAAAGTGCGGATCCAGTTTGNGTATATATGATTTNTTCTTTTTTGGTCTTGGTCATTTATCTTGGCTTTTCGTTGCACAATTTGCATGAAATCAAACATCTTTTGTTGGCTGACCAATTTAATCCCCAAGATTATCCTCCTGCTTTACGTTGGTCCGTAGAAAAATTAGCNCAACTCGCCCAAGAAAAACGTGAAAATCTTTCCCAAGCCAAACAGGAAGAAAGTGAACGCCAAGATTATTTTTCTTTATGGGCTCACCAAATTAAATTGCCTTTAGCGGCAATGGATTTACAATTGCAACTCGATTCTCCTAATTTGGCCGAAATTCGAGCTTGTGAAAAACGCATTCAAAATTGTGTAGCTCAAGCGATGGCTTACATTCGACTCGATGGATCAGACTATCGCCTAACTCCAGTGTCTTTGGAAGAGGTTATTCGTCCAATTTTACGGGAAAATGCCTCATCCTTTATTACCCAACACATCTCCATTGAAAGCAACTTTGATCAAGAACCCGTTATTACCGATCGAAAATGGATTGCCTTTGTAATTGAACAGTTGTTGTCAAATGCTTTAAAGTATTCCAAGCCCAATTCTAAAATTTGTATTTCTACCAAGTCCAATACTCTTTTCATTACCGATGAAGGATGTGGAATTGCTCTAGAAGATTTACCTCGTCTTTTTGAAAAAGGATTTACGGGTAAGAATGGTCATGAAAATATCTCTACATCCAGTGGTCTTGGTCTCTATTTGTGTGCCACAATTTGTACAAATCTTGGATGTACTCTTACCATTGAAAATCGAGAGGATCACCAAGGCGTAAAGGCCAAAATTGAATTTCCAAAAACTCTTTTTCTTGGCGATTGAAAATTTTTACCATTTAAAGTGAAATGGGAACAAATAAGAATTTTTTTTGATCCTATACAAGATTGAGTAAATTTTTAAGATTGATTTAAACTTATTAAGATAAGTAATGGGACTATAACGAATAAGCTTGGGCTTATTTGTTACAGTCCCATTTTTTGACTTTTTGTCTTAAAAGGAATCTTATCGAGGAACAATCAAAAGACAATCTAACAGCCTATTTTTAAAATAAGTGACCATCCCTTAAAATTTGATCGCTTAGCTTTTAGAGAAAGCCAAAAATTTGTTCTTGCAAAAGCTTTCTTCTCTTGCTCAAATGAAAATACGATTGTCGAATGAAACCTCAATCGTCTTTAGAAAGACTTAATTTTATGGAAAAACACAAAAAACGTTGGATCAAACCCCTACATTGGGCTAAATGCGTAGGATTTGTGGTATCTGTATGTCTTTTAAGACCTCATTCTCTTTTAGCTCAAGAAGATTTACCTTCGAGAGCCATCTATATCGTATACGATGATTCCGGCAGCATGTATGTGGATAATGATGGCAATATGGTGGATACCTGGAGTAAAGCCAAATATTCGATGGAAGTTTTTGCCTCAATGCTTGGACATGATGATTCGATGGCCATTTACTATATGTCGGATTACTCCAAAGATGGTCAAAAAGATGGGCCAAAAATTGAGTTAGATGGCAGTGACTCCACTCAAATCAATGTTCAAAAAATTCATTCTCAAAGAACTGCTTCAGGCTATACCCCCTTTGAAACCGTCGAAGCTGCGTATGCCGATTTGGAGAAAAACGAGGCTGATGAGAAATGGCTAGTGATTTTAACCGATGGGGATTTTCAAAAAAATGATGAAGCTTTAGAGGATAAAACAAAAGTCACACAATTTATGGATGACTTTTTTGAAAATAAAGATTCTGAAGTCAATGTGGCGTTTTTAGCCATTGGCGAAAATGTTATTCCTTTAACGGAAAACCAAGAAGAAAACATCTTTTTTGAAAAGGCTAAGGATAGTTCGCAAATTTTAGAAAAAGTTACTGAAATTTCTAATCGTATTTTTAACATGAATCGCTTAAATCTAAATGCGAGTGATGGCCAATTTGAAATTGACATTCCCATGTCTCAATTTACGGTTTTTGTCCAGGGACCCAATGCCAAAATTGAAGGATTAACCAATGCTCAAGGACAGGAAGTTGGAACTCTTGAGGAAGTGGTAGGGGTAAAAGCTACTGAAACATCGGATAACGATTTTCACCAAGATAATCCACCCGATACCGCTTTGAGTGGGGAGCTAGCTACCTTTACTGGAAGCTTTCCTCCTGGAACCTATCAAGTCAAAGCTCAAAATGCTCAAAAAATTGAAATTTATTACAAACCCAATTTAGACGTTATCGCCTATTTAACCACGCCTTCTGGCGAAAAGATTACTAATTTAGCGGATTTGCCCACAGGGGATTATTCCATTCACTTTGAACTGGTAAGTGGATTGGATCAAAGCGCCTTACCTCAACGCAATTTAATCAATCAATCCNAAGNTGGCATTCAATATCAANCCCNTATTAAAAACAACGGAAAAACTTTNNATTCCCTTTTTAAAGACGGAGATAGTATNNATGTTGAGCAAGGAAATCTTGATATTGACGTTACCGCAACATATTTGAAATACAACACTTCTACCACTCATCTCAACTACAATATTTGGGCAGAAAAAATGGTATCGTTTGAAACCATAGATCAAGGGCCGTGGACCTTAAACAAAACTTTAGAGCCGACCAATCCTTTTAAAGTAAAGCTTCTTGTGGAAGGGCAAACTCCTACCTATGAGGAATGGGAACAAATAGGCCTTCCCTCCATTCAAGTTCTTAAAAGTTCTTGCGATACGCCAACAGTTATCAAAGAAGATACACCTGGTCTTTATTCCATTGTTCCTAATGAACAACAAACCAATTTTGAATGGGAAACTTACAATCAGGCTGATTTTATATTGAAATTTGATCAAGAAATCGATCAAATTCCTTGGCAGGGAAGCCAAGAAGTATCCGTCAAAATTGATGACAAACGAAATTGGTTCATTCGTCATGGCAAATGGTTTCAAGAAAATTGGTGGGTAGTAGGACTTGGTTTGATTCTTTTAATTGGTCTCATTGGCTATCTTCCTCCTTTTAAAAAATGGCTTCCCAAAATGCCCAATACGCCCAAAATAACCTGTCAACCAAAAGATGGAAGTGATGAAACCGTAAGTCCAGGACAAATTAAAAAAGATTTTTTGTCTACTTGGATACCTTGGAGAGCTCAAAAAGCTAAAATCCAATTTATTCCTCGTGGAAGAATTGGAGTTTATGCTCCCGATTTAGAAGTAAAGGCCACTAAAAATGGAAAGATGGAGTTAACCAATCTAGAGGCTTTTAAAAATACAACTGTTCAAAGAGATAGCGAATTTCTTACAGAAGTCATAGAAGAATATCAATCAACCTCTACACAATCTAAAAAGCAAAAACCTTTTCTGATTAAAAGAACTTCCGTTATTGAAACCGAAGGGGAAGATGAGAAGTTTATTTGCTCTTTAAAAGATAAATTTAAATCGTAATAAAAAACTAAAATTTATAGAAACCCGAAAGGGATACATCACAGAAAGGAGAGAGCGGCCTTTCATGACTGAAGTCACGGATGTTTAATCCACATTTTTATGAAACCGCATTCTCTTCTTTCTTTTAATTGTCATTGAATCTTTAACTCTAAATAAATTTAAAAACCAGTTGGTTTAAGTGACCTTTAAGATTTATTTTTAATGAATCTATTATATTTTTAGTTTTTAAGGTATTTTTATATTTTATACACTTTAAATATAAGTTTTATATCTCACATAAAGGAGGTAATGTATGAGTTCACCGACCTTATTGATTGGGTTAGGCGGAACTGGGAGCAAAATTGTCGCCAAAGTTGCTCAAATGATTCCTGCTGACCAAAAACAAAATATCTCATGTGTCATTTTTGATACCGATGCTAACGATATTCCTTTAATCAAAAAAGCGGATCCTACCATCAAGATTGTTCAAACATCTGCACGAATGACCGTAGGTGAATACTTAAGCAACGATCCACATGCTAAGGAAAATTGGTTTCCGGTCAATCCACCCTTAAATGCGAAAGTTCTTTCTGAAGGAGCAGCTCAAGTGCGTTCTATTTCTCGTTTGGGTTTTGAGGCTGCTCTTCAAGCTAATAAAATGGGCCCTCTTCAAGACGCTATTCAAGACTTATATCGTGTTGATCAAAGTCGTCCCGATCAGGCTCTGCGTTTAACAATCGTCAGTTCTCTTGCAGGAGGAACTGGATCAGGATTGGTCGTTCCAGTGGCTCTTTATGTAAGACGTTATCTTCAAGATAACTTTCATCACAATGCCAATATTTCGCGTGGTTTCTTCATTTTGCCCGAAGTTTTCTATCAATCGGTTCCAGAAGATCAACATACCAATTTACAATCCAATGCCTATGCGGCGATACGAGAATTGGATGCCTTTTTAATGAAAGGCAATAAGACGCTTCCTGAAGAATATGCCGATTCTGTCAAAATTGAATTGCCTGTTCCTGGAACAGATCGGTATCAAAACTACGATCTAGCTCCATATGATTTTTGCTTCTTATTCGATGCTCAAAATGCCAATGGCGAAAAGCTTAATGACTTAGAACAATATATGGATCATGCTGCCAACATCTTATATGCGATGTCGATTGGACCGGTCAATAAACGCAGCAATTCCTCCGAAGATAATGTTTTGCGCAAAATTGTCAAAGAAAAAGGGCGCAATCGCTATGNCGGAGCTGNNGCAAGCCGTTTGGTCTATCCCTATGCAGATATTTGTCAGCTTGTGGGACTCAATTGGGCTTCCAAAAGCATTTCGGAACAATGGCTTGAATATGATCGTCGCTATGATCAAGAAATGCAACGTTTACTTAAGCGCAAAGAAGAGGGCTATGCAGTAGAAGATCTTGATCGTCGTGATTACTATGCTTTAACGCTTAAAACGGATGCAAATAATGGAAAACCNTTTGCGTCTTATATTGTGCGCATGGTAGAAGGNACCGATCCTAAAATAAAAAGTTTGCCCGATCAATATGTAGATCGGATCATGGAGAGAACTAAACAATCAGTTGATACTAATCCCAAGNTATCTAANGCCAAAAAGAGTGTGGATGNCGCTNGTAGAAGTGTAGTGGATGNCGAAAAAGGGGCCAAAAATCTCTCTGTTATTGGCCAACAATTAGANAACGTAAATACAACTCTTAAAAATTATTTAATAGCTGGAACGACGTATTGCGATCAAGAGGCTAAAGATTTAGCTTACTCTCTTTTTGAAGGAGCATTAAATGAAGGACGAGTGAAAGACGATATTTATCTTGATAGTGCTTTACAAGTAAAAAATACATATTTGCCTCCAAATGCGATTCGCTACTATTTAATTCTGGCTCTTCAATATATGAATACGTTAAGAGATATAAAAGAAAAAGACATTCTTAAAGAAGAAAGCAAACAAAAAATAAGTATGAAGACCGCTTTAGAGGCTCTAGAATTAGGGGAAAATCAATCTTTTTCTAACTACACAGGATTTTCTAAATTTAATCTAAATAAAAAGAAAAAAGCACAAAACCAAGTGGATGAGTGCCTAGAGACTTTAAAGAACATTGAAAAAAGTATTGCGACCTACAACCAACTTTGTGCTCAAAAAATTGTATTAGAACGTGGGATTGAATATCTTGACAACATGATTCGGGGTTTTGAATCCTTTTATGAAGCGTTGCAATCGCAATTAAAGGGACTGGAAAATCGTCAAAAAGATATCTATCGTCGTTATACCTTGGCTCCAGGCATGACTACACGTTATGTAGCCGCTAGTAAACCTTGTCTTGATGAAATTTTAGTGCGCTATCCTTATCAAGGTTCTTTGATTTCAGTGGACTCCGCGCTTTCTCAACGCATTGTAGATAAGGTTTTCCGGTATGTGGGAACCAATAAAAAACCCAATCCTAGTCGTTACTTTGGAGCGCTGTTTGAAGACGATATCATTGCCTACTATCAAGATTTAGCCCATAAAAAGCTGGCTGGACAACTTGATCAAGGTATTTTAAAGGCTATGGAGCTTNAAGCTGATTTGTTACTGGATGATGATCAACNTGATTNGCTTGNTTNAGTGGATNAATATGTTCGGGATATCATTGAAAATACGCGCGGTTTGGCAACACCTTTTATTGAAAAACCCAGTGAGTTAGTGGCTACCTGCATTGATGCTTGTGCCTTTAATCCAGAAATGACTCCAAAAACAGGAGACGAATCGCACGAAGCCAAACTTGTCCGAGAANAGCTTGTAGCTCATGGAGGCGAAGGGGACGATGACATCGATCGCAATACGATCTTGTTTTATCGGGCTTATTATGGCCTACGAGCCAATAGCCTTTCTAAATTTGCGCCTCCTTGTCAATCGGAAACCCATACGCGCAATGGCGGCGAATACTATAATGCCTATACTCAGTTGGTAAAAAGCATTCATCCCAATAATCCCCACGAACAAATTCAAGAGATTACTCCTCATATCGACAAAGCTTGGCATTTAGCAGCTAAAATGCCTGATCTTGACGAGGCGCAACAGGATATCGAAGAATATGGAAATCAAGCTGCTTTCTTCTGGATGTTGGTATTCGATGTACTCGATTTTAAAACGGAATCCAATGGTGTTGGAGTATATCAGCTCAACTACGGTCGCCTAGGTTTAGAAAATGGGGATCTAATTTACGATGGGAAAAATCGGAGCGCCAAAATTCATGAAGTCTTACGAGCCTTATCTCTCGATTCCTTGTATGTGGACACTCTGCGACACTATGCCGATAAACATGTTCATACAGACTCCATTCAACTTTTACCCCTTGAAGAAACAGAAACCTATCAACGTATTCTTAAAATGGAAGTTCCCCTTTCAAGTGATACTTTTGGCCAAGAAAACAAGAGCAATCCCAATGGATATCGTGTTCCTATTTCAATTTTGGACATTCCTTTGATTTTAAAATCATCGATGCCTTCCAATACGTCTCGACGACACAATGGATTAAGCCTTTTACAAGTAAGTTTGAAGGAATTGGTTCGTTATGTTTCGGTATTTTCATCTCCCGATGAACTGGCTGGACACTTAGAAACGCTTATGGATCATGAATACAAGCTCTTTAATCAAAACTTAAAGGATCCAACTTTAGTGTATGCCCAAGCCAAGGATCCATTTGTTTTGGATATTTTGGAACAAACAGCCAATTTCTTAGAGGAATATAAGCTGTATGAGCTAGCTAAAGAAATGCGCGCTCAAGCGGATTCCATCAAACGTAGCCAATAGTGTTTTCCTTTGTTTCATCCATATCTTCCTTTTTCAAATTCGTTTTTTGACGAATTTGAACTAGGTCGGACAAAATAAACTCTTAAACGGGTTTATTTTGTCCGACTTAGTTTTTAACTCGCTGTTGGAAAGGAAAAGACTTGTATGTTTACCGTGTTGATTCAAAATGAGAAGACTCTACAATCTTTTCATCAACACTTACCCCTGTTTAATCACTTTTTAAATCAAGACCATGCTCACCGACAGCTTGAAGTTTGTTTGTGGCATGAAGATGGTCAAACCATTGAAGAAGCTCTACCTGATTTATCACGAATAACCGACGGAAAACAATGGCATGCTCTCATCGTGCGTCAAGAGGATGAAAAGGAACCCTATTTTTTTCACAATCCCTATGACTTTTGTTCCAATCCATTGCCTCTTTCTGTGGATGAGCAAACGGAAAACCCTCTTATTCGTTTAACTCAGTGGTTATCCAAACCTCTTGAATATTACGATCCAACGAATATTCAAAAGGATGAAGCCATTTCTGGATATGAAGGAATCTTGCCGGAATCCATCACAATTGTCAGTGTTCGAAATATTGATTCTTTATTATCAGTACCAAGTTCCATACGAACCCTGCAACAAAAAGATTTTGTGGATCGCAATGGCTATCCCAGCTATTGTCGCTTTGTGGTGGTGGATCGCCAAGAACAGGGACCAAGTGAACGGATGAAAAGCGATTTGGAATTTTGGAGCGTCGTACTCATGCTCGCTTATAACCGCTTAGATTCCTCCGTGATGAGTGCCTATCGTTTATATGCGATTTCTTGTCAAATGGATCGCCATCAAATGGCTTTTCTATGGAGTGCTAAGCTCAACGATATTCAAGAAACCATCCAACAAATCGATCATTTCTTGAAACACCAATCTATTTATTTGGAACAACAAGGAGATCAACTTCCTGATTATGAAATTTCAAGTGACCTTTTTAAGGTGACTCCACTTTCCAAAGAAGTAACTCCTTTTTCCTTTTACCGCTCTACTCCCAAAAAAGCGGCTACTCAAGCTCAAGCTTGGCATCAACAAAACGAAATTCTGAAAGCTAAAATTTTAGATCATTATGAGCGATTTCCAGAAGAACTTCAAAAAAAGGTTCCCGCTTTACAATTGCGACCGGGGTATCAAGAAGAGGAAGTCCAAGCTTTGAGCATGATGGCCTTAAAGCGACTGCAAACGGAAGTAGAAGCTTTAAANTTGCGGATCATTCAAGAACAAGCCTTATTGCCCGAAGTTCGCTTTGAAAAAGGGGATCAGCTTGATCAATGCAGTCAAAAAGTNGAGTCGCTTTTAACCCATCGAATGANTCAAAGCCAATTTTTGAAGTGGACNATTGGCTTATGTGTGCTGTGTGTTTTCTCGATGCTNTTTTGCGGTCTTACTCTTTTTGAAAACACCAAGGGAATTTGGGCTTGTTTGGTCTTTACCTTGCTTTTAGGACTTATTCCACTTGGAATTTGTCTATATGCCAAACANAAAGAAGCTATGGTCATTCAAAAGGCCTTAGAGAACTGGAATCAANNGATGGATGAGCAATACCGAATTTTACAGGANTACAAAACNCAATATGCTACATGGTTTGCCGATGTCTTATCCTACCGTCGAGCGCAATCGTATTACGAAATAGCCCTTCAAAAATCAAACAATCGGGAACAAATTCAACGGGAATTAGAAGCACTCCAGGCCAACTTAAAATCGTTTTATAACCAATTACAAAATTGGGCCAAAGCTATGAATCTTTCACTTTCCCTAAAAAAAGAGGCCGATTTCCATTCTTCGGCGGTACAAAGTCGATATTTTGATCCTCTCTTTTATTTNGAGGAATTTCAGCAAAAGGAATTATTTTGTTTCGAACCACAAAATTCTTATGTATGCGATCTTTTGAAAACCGGAAAACAAATTTCTACTCCGTTTTCTTTTATTCAAGCCTTGAATGTTGAACCTTTTTTACAAAAGGGAAAGACCGGAGTCACTTATGAATGAAATTCTTCAAACGGTCAGTCAATGGTTACAAATACCATGGGTTTGGATTGTAAGCTGCCTTTTAAGTATGATCGCTCTCTACTTTCTTCAAAATAAGAGTGTGGGACCAAAACAAGATCGCATTGAACAAGGGGTTTCAATGGCCTTTTCTTGGCTGTATACCCTAATCTGGATTATTGGTTTTAGTATTTTTTATGGGTCTCATTTTCAGGATTTACGATTCATTAAGGGCTTTTCCTTTGTCCCCTTTTTACCTGTCTTTATTTATTCCTTTTATTTGGCCTTAAGCCAATTTGTATTATGGATAGCGCAAAAATACCTCTTACCCAAATACAATTCAAAAATAGCTTTTGGATTGTATGAAAAAAAGCGCGATGGCAGTGGGATTGAAAAATGGATCCTTAAAGCGAAGGCCCAAAATCTACGCCCAATCATTGATCCACTTTCCAAAATTCTTTTTTGGATTGTATTGACTACTTTAGCTTTATCTCTTTGGTTTAATACGCAAGTTTTTTCTCTATGGTTTGCTATGCCCATTTTTCCTTTTTTGATTCTTCGAACTTTTTCTATTTTTTTAGGAGGGCTTACTTTAAAAGATTTAGATGATCTCGTTTTAGGGAAAGGAAAAAAAGGGCTTAAGGTTTCCCAATACGACGTAGCCAGTGAACATCTGCGTAAATCTTTTGGAAAAGCTTTAAAAGCGTATATTGAATCGCCTCCTGCGCAAACCTATGGGCCTGCAAGTTCTGAAGGAATTTTAAGTCAGTTGGAAAAATCGTCTTTACCAAAAGATGTTTTGGTCGCAACCTATTTTCGCAGCGAAGCGGATCATGTCTCACTTGATCCTGATTATGTTCAAGTGTGTAGAGACTTGATGGATAAACAAAACGTATTTATTCAAAATCCCTTTTATCAAGATCTTGGTCTTTATCTGACCTTGCCTTTTAATCAAAGCTTGATGAATCATCATAAAATTTTAGTATTATGCCAAGGAAATGATGAAGCGCAATGGATACAAAATTGGTTGGATCAGTTATTAAATACCAAATCTATGATTCCAGAAACCTGGAAAATTCGCTTTCTTCAAGATCTTGAACCCAATTGTGATCTTGGGATTTTAAGTTATGCTAGTTTGCATGATCCCCAAGTTTTAGTCAAAAATGAACGTTTTCTTGCCCAAGTAGAATATGTTTTGATCTTACATCCATCCCGTTTTTTAACAACGATGCAAATCCCACTTCAAGTGCTTTCTGATTTGTTAAGACAAGGAAACATTCAACCTGTTTTTTGTGTCATTGATGAAAAACAAAATGGTCTTAAAGATACGATTTCCCATGTCTTAAAAACTCGATTTGATCATGAAATCCATTTAACAACTCCTGCTCCAAAACAAAAAATTGGCATTTGGGATGCCAATGCGGACTATCAAACCATTGAACGCTTTGATAAACAAACTCGTTCCTTTGGGGGAGGAATTGAAATAGGGGCAGAAGCCATATCCGTCCAAGTAGAAAAAACGTGTTGGGTGAGTGAATCGCATCTTCCTTTGGCCGATATCCAAGATTTTGCCGCTCAAAATTATCTTTCATTAAGTAAAGTGATGAAAGAACCTTATCCTAGTCAAACTCTTATTCGGCAAAAATTGGATTATCGGACCTCATCGTGGCAATTATTGAAGGATAATGCTCAATTTTTAATTATTGAAGATGAACGGAACAATCCTTTTTTAGCAGCTAATCAATATGTTTCTCGGGCCACACAGGAGATCTTTATCAATATTCTTTGTGAAAACTACTTGTTACGGGATTACTTTTGTGAAAATTTAGATATTTTTTGGCCTAATCCAGACGCAATTCCTAGCCTTGTTCCCGATTTCGCTCAAACGCGACGAAACCTATTGTTTAAGTTAATTCTTATGATGCGGCTTCATCCCATCTCTGAAGAACAACTTTTACAAGAATTTGATTTAGCAGGAATTCAAAGTACCACCCCAAAACAGGAACTGTTTACCTTGTTAAAGGATTATTCCATGGCTCAACCTGATCTTTTCTTAATTGAAAAGAAATCTAAACCGGTCATATTTGGAACTCCAAGTTCTACTACCTGGTATGGCATTCATATAGACAAATTTGAAGAGTACTTTTCCAATACCCTCAAACAAGCCAATGTAGTGTTAGAAGATGAAAGAGCACAATCTTACGTGTTAGATGCCAAAATTTACTCTTTGATTTTACAAACAATGTTGCCAGGACAATTCGTAAATTACGACGGAAAAAGCTATCAAATTAAACGAATTTCACCGACTAATGGAGTCATTTTGCGCAGAGCTTCTGATTTGTCTTTAAATCGTAAACACTATTTACAACTTCGCCAATATCATTTACCAAATTTAACCAACCTTCCTTTTGTAGAACGAACCTGTGTAAATGGCTTTTTGTTTTCCAAGATAGAAGTAAATTTTTCGGTAGATTCTCTTGGTTATTTGGAAATGGAAAGCCGTGGGGATTTAAAAAATGCCATTGCGCATGATTTAACGGTAGATCCTTTATTTTCGAGCTACAGCCGCCACTATCAAAAAAAGAACATCTTAACGATTTCCTTTCCCAAAGGAACCCAAGAAGATGTTTATCAAATCGCCATCCTTCTTCAAGAGCTTTTACCGACGGTTTTTCCTACAGGCTATCCTTACTTAGCCATTTTGGCTCGTGAGCCTGAAGGATTTGAACACCAATTTGAAGGAGTGATCAGTTTAGCTGAAGGTTTAGAAGATTTGACTCTTGTTATTGTAGAAGATAGTGATATCGACCTTGGATTATTGGATGAATTCGAAAAGCACTTTTTTGATCTACTCGCCATCGTTCAAGACTACATTCGCTGGACCTTGGAAAAGGCTTCTCAAAATCCCCATCTAGAAAAGACTCCATCCTCCCAAGAAGCTCAACCAATGAATGAGGATCCAACTATAAACGAAAATAATACCTAATTCTAGAAGTCATTTAAAAGGAAATTTAGAAAGGACTATTCGATCCGTCCTTCAACAATTTTTGGATCGAGCTTTGTTGTATGGACCAAAACCTCAACCAATTTGAAGATGATCTAGAGTCTTCTTTTTATCTAAATTATGGAACGAGTGGAATTAATCCTACTTTTAATTTAGAAAGTCTAAATGGGCTTTTTCAGGAGCTTTTACCAAAGCGAAATAACTTAACCGAAGCCCGTCATCGTACTACCTTTTCTCCTCCTACTCATGAAGAGTATTACTCGAAAGTATGCGATTTTTGTGGAATGCCTTTGACCAATGTTCACCTTGAACTATTACCTGATGGACGCATTCGCTGTGAGCGTTGTACCCGAGATCAAGTGGAGACCCAAGAAGAGTTTCAAACCATTTACAAAATCTGTAAGAAAAACTTTGAAACTCTTTTTAAAACGGAATTGCCTCGGGGCATTCAGGTCTATTTATCGTCTGATCGTGATTGGCCTACTCAATACATTTCCTTAGTTTCCCTTCAAGGAAGTTTGAAGCGCCGTTTAGGAGTGGTTTATCGTAATAAAAAACATTATGAGATTTATATGGAAAATGGAATTTCTCGTCTTTCCTGTATGTTTAACTTAATTTGTTCTTTTACACTCATTTGGCAAGATTATGTTCTTACTTTATCCGCTATCGAGGAGCGTACGGAGTCATTGAGTCCATCGCATGGAGCCGATTTAAGGCGTGCTTGGCAAATTGGCATGGCTTTATGGGCTGGAGTGGAATATTTATGGCTTAAAGGAGAAATATCTTTTGCTCAAGAAAATGATCAACTCAATCAAAACGAAGCAGTGGAGATAAAACAAGGATATCTTTATTTTAAAGATCGTTATCCATTTCAAGCCGAACGCGATCATCTTGGCCAACATCATCCTTTCCATCCTAAAAAAACAAGGCGTGATTTAATTAAACTGAACTCTTTTCTTTTTCAGGAATTAGAATGGGAAGAAATAATGCCTACTTCGTCTCCTAAAGTGAAGCGATGGAAAAAAATTCAAAAATGAGGGCCTTTTGTCATCAGGAAAAATACTTCTTGATGACTTTTTTTGTATCTTTCAAAGGTGCAAGAAATTTGGGTTTTTGTGTTGGTCTTTTGTAAGAAGAATCCATGGCAAGGTTTAATCAGATTTTTTTATACTATCAGCACAAAGGAGGAACAAACAATGCCTTTATTGGAAGTAAATCATCTTCAAAAGATTTACAAATCTCGCTTCTCCTCTATTCAAGTTGAGGCATTGCGAGACATTACCTTTTCGGTAGAACCTGGNGAATTTGTCGCCATCATGGGTGAAAGTGGTTCAGGAAAAACAACCTTATTAAANCTACTTGCGGTTTTGGATCANCCAACCGCGGGAACCATTACCATTGGAGATCAAGATGCCTCCAAAATTCCCGCTAAACAGCTGAGTACTTATCGCCGTAATCATTTAGGCTTTGTCTTTCAAGACTATTCCTTATTGGATACCTTTAACCTCAAAGACAACATTTTATTGCCTTTGGTCTTAAACAATGAAAAAGTCGCCGTNATGGAGCAGCGACTTGGTGAAATCGCCAAACGTTTATCTTTANAATCGATTTTAAAGAAATATCCTTATGAAGTGTCAGGNGGACAAAAGCAACGCGCCGCCGTGGCTCGGGCTTTAATTGTGGATCCCGAGATTTTGTTNGCGGATGAACCNACNGGCGCTTTGGACTCCAAAAGCTCCTCGGCGTTATTGGATTTGTTTTCTTTACTGAACCATCAAGGACAAACGATTTGTATGGTTACCCATTCCATCAATGCCGCTAGTTATGCCAATCGAGTTCTCTTTATTCAAGATGGCCGGATTTTTC
>WFLX010112903.1_pt1 | contig 27880 bp, 30 predicted proteins | sample 4967041 | NCBI WGS metagenome assembly WFLX01 (sample SAMN12857096, study PRJNA449069) | gut metagenome | isolation source: stool from male and female vole | host: Microtus ochrogaster | place: USA:Florida | collected 2017
TATCGTTCGGGTATTATCAGGGAGATATTGCCGAAATAAAAAGGGCGGTAGAAAAGGTTGATCCGGATTGGCCGCAATATTTCAGTGAAACGAAAAGGATATATTGCGGTTATGTGGAGGGAAAATTAGCAAGTTTCTGTATAATTGCAGATATGGGCGTGCATTACATGAACGAACGAGAAGTAAGAGTCGCCGGCCCTGAATGCGTAGGAACGATTCCCGAATATCGTAACAGAGGAATCGGACTGACAATGGTAAAGCATGTAACACGGATATTGAAAGAAGAGGGATATGATTATAGTTATATCCATTTTACAGGCGAAGCGCCATGGTACGAAAAACTCGGATACAAAACTTCAATCAGATGGACGGGAAAAGGGGTGTTGTAATATAGAAAATCCCAGTTTACTTGCCTTATCTCTTTATACGGTTTTACACAAGTTTACCCTTGCTCTTGAACCTTATAGGGGCAAAAACAAGGGAAGCTAAATCTGGTAACAAGATATAATAGAGTATTGACAGACATGTAAAATTGTTTGGCGATGTTAGAACTTTATGATACAAGGATGAAAATAAAAATGAACAGAGATGAAATATTAAAAACAAATAAGCACTACTGGGATACATATGCTGATTTATGGTTTGGCACTACGGCGCTTCCCACATATGGTGTACACTTTGTAACTGAGGATGAATTGCACCTGTTCGGTGATGTTTCGGGAAAGAAAATGCTTGAAATTTGCTGTGGCAGCGGCCACTCCCTCAAGTATCATGCGGATAGAAATGCCGGCGAATTGTGGGGCGTTGATCTTTCTCATAAGTAGCTTGAAAATGCCAAACGGTATTTAAGTGAAAACGGCTATATGGCAAATCTCATCTGCTCTCCGATGGAAGCCGACATGGATATTCCGAAAGATTATTTCGTTTTTGTGTATTCGATTTATGGGATTGGTTGGACGACTGATCTGGATGGTACTTTTCAAAAGATTGCCTCATACCTAAAAAAAGACGGTATCTTTATTTTCAGCTGGCACCATACGCTCAATTACTGCATCGCATGGTCCTGTGATGAACGGAAGGATGCGATCGAAAATAACGCCTTGGTGATGAACAAAAGCTATTTTGATGAGTCATACTTCAGAATGCCGGTGGACGGCAGTGAGATTCTGCTATGTAACCGAAAAATATCTACCTATGTCAATGCTTTGGCGAAGGCGGGATTTGTAATCGAGCAAATGGTTGAGCAGACCGATGAGGCGACAATGCAGGACGAAGGAGATATTAGCGATAAAGCTAAAAAAGCAAAAATGCTGCCCATTTCAGTTTTATTTAGGGCAAGAAAGTTATGAAAGAGAATCCAGCAGGCTGATTGTTTTTCATAAAATGTTCCTGTAAGCGGGCGGTACGGCGATTTGCGGCAAAGACGAAATACCCTGAGTGCAAGCCACAGGTTTGTGCAAAGGGTGTATTTCGCTCTCAAACACCGAGAGTTTATTATCCGCCGAAAAAGCAGTTTGGTGTTTCGGATATGACACTCCGTTGTTTCGGCTGATAAGGGCAAAAACAAGGGAAAACACATAAGGTTTGAGCATTCAATAGGCGAAATGCCTTGAAATTACAGGGTTTTCAAAGAATAACTAAGATAAACCGGAATTTGCAAAACTATTCAGAGTGAAAGGTTATTATTACCTTTTTTAATCCTTATGATAGAATATTTATAGTGAGTGTCCTACAAATTTACTTTTTCGCGTTATTGTTATATTTTTCGAACAAAGAGGAGTAGAATAATGGCTAAATTTAAAGTAGTTATGACCTTTCCTGATGGTGAAGTTATTGACTCTTACGAAGAAAATGAAGATGACGGCATTTTTGACACGGAACAGGAAGCAGAAGATTATTTCTCTGAATGGATGAGTAATTACTGCGCAGGTGGCGAGGTTCTTCATCTTTCGAACCCTGGAGATTACCCTCTTGAAATGGTCGAACAAGAGCCCGATTACGAGATAGTCGAAATCTGATAGCATCAATCATTATACAAATACGCATACAAAAATCAGTGCGGCGGGGTGGACGTTTTTCTATCCCGTCGCCTTGTCTGTTACCGTTCCATATCCTGCGCCCTGTGATGTGTGTGTTCCCGCTGTTTCTACCGCAAGATGCTGTAAATTCTCTTTCGTATCTGNTTCTCAAAATGTAGCNATAAGAAGNGGAANGAAAATTTNATTGTGATTGGAGAAGATAAATGATTAAGTAACCTNTGTTANATTANGGANAGCATCCAAANTCTGANTGTAATAGCCTTNTTTTGTCTTTTTCAGATAACCACGCTTTACAAAATCAGCCAGTACATAAAGCAAATGGCGGTAAGTCACTCCCAAAAATTCAGAAACTTCCGTATGTTTTTCCCTGTACACTCGATTACAGGAAGTCAGCAGGATAAAATCTGCCAAGCGTACTTCTAATGGATATGACTGGTTTCTTGAATAGTTGTAAGTGTTGCCTATTGCCTTTTGGCTCAAAAACAGACAAAGGTAGCGTAGGAATTTAACATCATTCAGCATTTTATCTCTGCATTTTTCGATATTCATCGCATAACACGTGCAAGGAGTAATAGCGGTTACACCATTTGAAGTTTCCTGCGCCTCAAGTAATTCCATTTCCCCTNTGNANCAGGGANCATTGANAAAATTAATAAGTGAAATGCGTCCGTTCTCGTGAGAGAGAAACAGCTTCGCCCTACCGTCTATCAGATAGTAAAGGAAACAGATATTTTCGCCTTCGTGCAATATTTTTTCTTCACTGTCGAATTTTACGACAAATGTGTAAGGGCGTATATCAAAGCTAAAATAATCTGATAAAGGGAAGTGGTTATAGTAATCCTCTAATGTTTCATATTCGTCTATTATTATCATGACTACAATCCTTTTAATACAATGTGAGATTTCTCATATCAAGTTATCATAAATTCTTTTATAATGCAAGAAAAGGAGGCGAATGGAAAATGGAACAACTGAAATATTGGAACAGTGTGTCAGAAAAAAAGGAATTCACATCTCCGCTTATATTGGAAAATCTCGCAAAGTATATAAAAAAGGACAGCCGTATTCTGGATGTGGGATGCGGATATGGACGGACGCTTGACGAACTGTATCAGAACGGATATCGGAATTTAGTNGGCATNGATTTTTCCGNCGGCATGATAGAAAGAGGNAAACGGCAGTTTCCNTATCTCGANTTACAAATCAAGGAAAATGACAAAATTGCTTTGCCGGATGCAAGCGTTGACGCTGTTATTCTCTTTGCGGTATTAACCTGTATACGAACCAACGAGGAACAGGAACAGCTGGTATCAGAGATCAAGAGGGTACTGAAACCGCAGGGTATATTGTATGTCAATGATTTTCTGCTGAATGAGGATGAGCGGAATCTTTCTCGTTATGAGAAATTCAAAGAGATNTATGGCGTGTACGGTGTTTTTGAATTNCCGGAAGGCGCGGTATGCCGNCATCACGACGAGAAGTGGATCNGNCAGCTTTTNNGAGATTTTTCACAGCTTGATTANAGNTGCGTAACTCGTACGACTATGAACGGGCATAAATCAAATGNCTTNTATTATATAGGAAAATTAACGGATGTAATGTGTAAATAGTATCATCTTTTCTGCCTAATTGGAAAACCAGATAACCGTCACTAATACAGTGGCATAATAAGCGGTGGGATATTATGGTTTGGTTGAATGAACGCCGCTTTGCGCCTCCGTTGCTCCGTCCGGTTTTACTGGTGGGTAATCAAGGAGCGACAGCCTAAAGTATTGTGAAAGCATTCCAATCAGTTCTTCATGTCCTGTTCATATTGTGTTATAATTTGTTACAGGTTTTTCTTTCCCTTATTTTTGCCCTTATGAGTGTTCGTAACACGAGGGAAAAGGATATAACACAAGGGAAAGCATAAGGGCAAATTCACTTGCTATAAAAATTGTCTTATCAGAATTCCGGTTTATCGGTCAGCCGGGGTGTAAAAGGTTATATTTTGGAGGATAAACAATGATATTCAAGCCTTTGAAGGTAATAGATAAAACCGGATATGAAGTAATACTGAGGAATGCAGAAATAAATGATGCTGAAAATCTAGTAAAATTTTTAAAAATTACAACATCGGAAACACCATATTTGATCAGAGAACCTGATGAAGTTACTTTATCACTTGAACAAGAGCAGAATTTTATTCAGAAGGTAATGGATTCAGACAGGGAATTATTGCTTGTNGCAATAATTGATGGGAAGCATATTGGAAATTGCTCACTNATGGGTATTGGAGAATATAGGAGATACCACCATAGGTGNAGCGTTGCAATAGCATTGTATCANGAATATTGTGGTAGAGGCATTGGAAAAATTATGTTGCAGACCGTTTTAAAAATTGCCAAAGAAATCGGTTATGAACAGGCAGAATTAGAAGTGATTGCAGAAAACGAGAATGCAATAGCATTATATGAAAATTTGGGTTTTAAGAAGTATGGACATTTTCCTGATAATATGAGATATGAAAATGGGAAATATGCAGATGCGTATTGGATGATGAAAAAATTGTGATAAATTCCGGTGTCATTGAATGGAGGAGAATGAATATCGTTTTATACTCGAATGAANTAGATGAATATTTAANGCATGATGATNTGGTCGATTATGAAAATGAAGCCATTGCCAAACTTGCTGATACGTTATTTAAAAGGGCTGATAGTGAGATTGATTATATTAAAGCAGCCTATGAATTTGTCAGAGATCAGATTTCGCATTCGGCAGATATAGATGAAGACGTAATCACATGTACTGCTTCGGAAGTGCTAAATGCCGGTCATGGAATCTGCTTTGCCAAAGCGCATTTACTGGCTGCTCTATTACGCAGTAAGTCTGTTCCGGCAGGCTTTTGTTATCAAAAGCTGATTTTAGACGATGAAACAGCGCCGGTCTTGATTTATCATGGGTTAAACGGTGTATACCTGAAAGACTACAAAAAATGGATCAGGCTTGACGCAAGAGGGAATAAAGCTGGTGTGAATGCAGAGTTTTCAGTGGAAACGGAACAGCTTGCGTTCACAGTACGTTCGGAAATGGGAGAAGAAAATATATGATCAGGGAAGAAATCAGATACATACAGATGAGTGATAAAGACTTTTGGTTCAGTCTTGACAGGCATTTGCCGGAAGCGGAATTTGAAAAGAAGGTTCGTGACAGACAGGGATATATCTTGCTGCGGGACGGCAAACCGCTCGGCTTGTTAAGATACAATTTGTTTTGGGATAACACGCCTTTTTGCACAATGCTTTATGTATCCTCTGTTTTTCAGGGACAGGGCTATGGTAAAAAGCTCATGGAATATTGGGAGAAGGACATGAAAGCGCAAGGGTACGGCATGGTTCTGACTTCTACGCAGGTGGATGAACAGGCACAGCATTTTTACAGGAAATTGGGATATAAGGACTGCGGCGGCTTTGTGGTGGATATTAAGGGGCAGGAACAGCCGATGGAGCTGTTTTTGATAAAAGATCTGGCAGCAGGCGGATAATTTTTGCTAATATTTTAAAACGGATGTTTGCTGAAATATTAGATAGATTAGAATTTATGGCAGGGAGAGCAAAAATGCAGATTGTACCTACTATGGATAAGAAATTCTTTTGCCAATGGTTCAAAGGATTTGAGACTGGATTAGATGAAATGGATTCGGACAGCAGGAGTTGCCTGTTAAAACATTGTGCCAAACATTGTGCTGATACAGGTGTTTTGCAGTTATATCTGAAACTGTATCAAACTGTGAACGGAGATCGCAATGAGTTTTATAGAAGATTAAGTGAAATAGGTAATGTTCGTGGCGAGATTGTAGTACCTGATAAAGAATACTTTATCTATTTCCCGGAGTGTGCATGCGATATTCATACTGCCGGTGGTGTTAATACTCCTAATCTATGTGAATGTTCAAGGCAAAGTATTATTTATGTGGCAAAGAGCATATGGAAAGAAAGTAAATTTCATGTGGAACAGGTAGAAACCATTCTTTCTGGAGATGCGGAATGTAAATTCAGAATTAGATTTGATTAAATTTTGATTTATATTTGCTAAACAAGACAGTATTTGAGGAAAGGCTGAAACAAAAAATGATAGGATTAATTGTTGCTCGTTCGAAAAATAATGTTATTGGGAAGAACGGTCAGATACCATGGAAAATCAAAGGAGAACAAAAACAGTTTAGGGAATTAACCGTGGGGAATGTTGTTGTTATGGGACGTAAATCTTATGAAGAAATTGGGCATCCCCTTCCAAATAGAATGAATATTGTTGTCTCACAAAGTGNNNATTATTCAGGAGAAAATCTAATAACTGTAGGTTCACTTCAAGAGGCGATTAAAGCAGCTGGAAAAGCAGATATTTATGTATCTGGCGGATATGGTTTGTTTTTGGAAGCAATTCCTATAGTGGATAAAATGTATATTACTGAAATTGATATGGAAATAGAGGATGGGGATGTGTTTTTCCCGGAATTTGATAAAGAAGAATTTACGATAGCGGTTGGTGAAACTGCTGGTAAGGACATTAAATATACAAGAATGATCTATACTCGAAAGCGATAGTAGATTCTAATTATAATATTTAGCCGTCATTACATACCGAGGAAGCGGAAGCTTCAGAAAAGGTAAATAATCAAATTGAAATTTATATGTATAAAGGAAGATATAATAAATGATATATTTGGAAACGCAACGTTTAATTTTAAGGGATTATCGTGAAGATGATTTTTATGAATATTATCGATTAAAATCGGATTCCAAAACCATGTATTATTTACAGGATATACAATTACATACACAAAAAGAAGCTTATGAAGATTTCTATAAGGTTTTGGATGATATGTCAAAATCCGATAGAAAGTTTTATTTCATGCATATGGAGCTAAAAGATTCACATGAGCAGGTTGGAAGTGTTGGGTATACAGTAATGAATGATACCCCTGTTGGGAAAATTGTAGGGGCAGGGTATTTCATTTATCCAAAGTTTTGGGGAAAAGGATACACCACGGAAGCATTTCATCGGGTTTTAAAATTTGCATTTTCTGATAATAACGTATACAGAGTATCTACAGGATGTTTAGCCGAAAATATAGGTTCTGAAAGAGTAATGCAAAAATGTGGCTTGATAAAGGAAGCAGAACACATAGATTATGAATGGCACGATGGAAAAATGAAAACGCGGTTGGAATATCGATTATTAAAAAGAGAATGGAAACGGTAGAACTTACAACATTATGTTTATTGCATCAAAATGGACAATATTTGTTACAAGACAGAGTAAAAAAGATTGGAAAGGATTTACATTACCTGGTGGACATGTGGAATCAGGTAAGTCTATAGTTGATGCCATTGTTCGAGAAATGGAAGAAGAAACAGGGTTGATGATTTTTATGATTTGATTGATGTGATGCTTGATGAGAATTTAAGCGAATTTCAATATGTCATTGAAAATAAGAAGTGGAATATCATTAAGAAGTAAATCAACAGTAAATTATAGTTTGCCGGAAAACAAATCTGGAAAGCAGGAGATGGGAAATGTGAGGAACAAAGTGCATGAACTTAAATATCAAAATATTATTCGAAAAGTAAAGAAAAATGTTGAAAAACATTTTCCGGAAATATATTTTAGTGTGGAGTTTGGTGCATATATTCAACCGGAAAATTATTCTGTTGCGTATATATTTCGTACAAATGCACAATTATGTGCTGCACAACAAAGTGGATTGATGGAAAAAATAAATTTGTTTCATAAAAAGCAGCTGAGGAAAAATTATTATCCCATTCAGGGGATTAAAGATTGCTGTTTTGCATCACAGGAACAATGTGATAAAGAATATAATGGAAACTGGTACTATTATTTTAAATAGCGTAAATTTGAATTTGTATAGTAGACAAACTTTATATAAGTATATATGCTGTGTTTTGAAAACAGGAGGAATTTATGAAAACTCTGTAGGTATCAGACTTAGATGGAACATTGTTACGAAGTGATGCCAAAACTTCTGAATATATAGAAACTTTGATAATAATGAATTTGCAGTTTTTTGGTATTTACTATTTTAAGAATGTTGCCAATTCCGGTTTTGGGGTAGTTAATAGGATACTTTTTCGAAAACTGGCGGGATAACCGCCATTTTTTAATTCTTCGAAAATGGGTGTTTACAAACATATGTTCTGGTGATATAATAGAACACAAGTTCGATAATGGCGTTGTAGATAGATTATAGAGTAAGAAAGGGATCGATATGTTACAGGAAGACGCGGGAAATCAGTTGCCGGTTCAGGAAACCGTTGACATGGTGGAAAGTGTAGGAACTGCCCATGCAGGGGAGCTGTCCGAAATACATAAGAACATGAAGATGGATATCATGGACAAGCTTTCCATCTTGTCTGCAGCTGCGAAATATGATGTCGCCTGCACCAGCAGCGGCGTGGATCGCTCCGGTAATGGAAAAACCATGGGGAATACGGTTGCCGGCGGCATCTGCCACAGCTTTTCTTCAGACGGCAGATGTATTTCCCTGCTTAAGATNCTGCTGACNAATGAGTGNATCTATGANTGNAAATANTGTATNAACCGCCGNTCCAATGATNTNAAGNGAACNTCNTTTACNCCGGNNGAAGTATGCNGAGCTGACNATGNAGTTTTACCGGAGGAATTATATTGAAGGGCTGTTCTTGAGTTCCGGCATCCTGTGCAGCCCGGATCATACCATGGAGCTGATCGGGGAGACGATCTATCTCCTTAGGACAAAATACGGATTCAACGGTTATATCCATGTGAAAGCAATCCCCGGAGCTTCTCTGGAGCTGGTCCGCCGGGTCGGGTTTTATGCGGACAGGATGAGCGTCAATCTGGAGTTCCCCACGGCGGAGGGGTTAAAGAAACTGGCGCCCAACAAGCATAGAAAGAATATTCTGGCACCCATGCGGATGATTCAGAATGGGATTCAGGATAATAAGGCGGAGATCGTCNAANTACCGCAGCGTGCCTTCCTTTGTACCTGCGGGGCAGTCGACCCAGATGATCATCGGCGCAACACAGGAGACGGACTATCAGATCATGACCATTGCGGAGAATTTGTACCGTAAGTTTGAGCTGAAGCGGGTATTTTATTCGGCGTTTGTCAACGTCAATCAGGATAAGGATCTGCCTGCCCTGCCGGGAGGCGCGCCCCTGCTTCGGGAACACAGACTGTATCAGGCGGATTTTCTTTTGCGGTTCTATGGCTACAAAGCCGAGGAGCTTTTAGATGAACGGCGTCCGAATTTTAATGCATTTTTAGATCCGAAGGCGGATTGGGCGGTAAGGCATTTAGAATGTTTTCCTGTGGAAATCAATCGTGCGGATTACCAGTCGCTGCTTCGTGTTCCGGGGATCGGTGTCAAGAGTGCAAAGCGCATTGTCAAGGCGAGAAGGCTGGGGACATTAGGATTTGACGAATTAAAGCGGCTGGGTGTCGTATTAAAACGCGCGCTCTATTTTATTACCTGCAATGGCAGGATGATGTATCCTGTCAGACTGGAGGAGAACTATCTGATTAGAAATCTGACGGAAAAGAAAAGCCCCGTGGACGAAGTGTCAATGCGGCAGATGTCGTTGTTTGACATGCAGGTGTAGGTAAAGCAGACAGATCCGGAACACGATGTTCCGAAAAGGGGCAGCTGAGCCATNGATGGCNAATTGCCCCGTTTGCGTNCNNCNTCCANAANNTANANNAGGAATGTTTNGAATTTCTTATTTCCGTACAGCGGCACTGCACAGATTATGATTGAGCAGCTTGCCGCCTCAAAATTAAATTATACCTTTTGACACATGAACTGTATTAGGCAATTATATGGAAAATGAGGCAAGAACGCAGGAGAGTATAAGATGGTTGTATTGATTTGTAAAAACACAATAGAAGGTATCTATAGCGGGATTTATCAGGCTTATGAGATGAAATGCGATCCTGCAGATACCAGACTTGCGCTGGAAGAAGAATACGAGCCGGAATTGTTTGATGAATGTATGGAAGCTGTGGCAGATCCGGAAAAAGCGGTCAAGGTTCAAAGAACGCTGAACAGGGAATTTGGCAGGGAGAATACACGTTACCTTACGTATGCACTGGTGGCAGGGGCGGCAGATAGGGCGGATGCCGTCTATCATACCATTGTGGTGGGATTGAAGCGCAGGCTGGGGTATCGTGTGCTTGAAAATCTGGCTGACCCTTACGTAATGCGCGTATTGGAACTAAAGCGCGCCGTGGAAAATGAATTTCTGCATCTGAGGGGATTTCTGCGCTTTCGGGAACTGGAAAACGGCATACTTTATGCAAGAATGCGGCCGCATCATTATGTGCTGGAGCTTTTGATGAATCATTTTGAGGACAGGCTGCCGGGGGAGGATTTTATCATTTATGATGCTAAAAGAGGGATTGCAGGAGTCCATCAGAAGGATATGGAGATATATTATGTAAACCATGTAAGGAATCGGGGGAAAGAAGCTGACCCGGTGTATTCCGATGAGGAGCTGTCGTACTCCGATGAGGAATTGCTGTATTCTGATTGGTTTCGGGGATTTTGTAAGAGCATTGCCATCAAAGAACGGAAAAATACCGATCTGCAGAGACAGATGCTTCCGCTGCGCTTCCGGGCTGATATGACGGAGTTCTTATAATATTTTTTAATCTTAACTGCTCACAAAGGAGGCTCGCATCATGAGTACAGGTATGCTATAATTGCAACAGATATTGCAGCGCAGGCGAAGAGGGTGTGTATCCGCTTAACGCAGAGCATGAACAGAGGAGGCAGCCGTTTTGGAAAATCAGGAGATCCATATATCAGTCCGGCAGCTGGTGGAATTTATCTTCCGCTCCGGCGACATAGATAACAGGCGCGGCGTATCTCCTGAAAAGGCAATGCAGGAGGGAAGCCGGCTGCATCGGGTGATTCAGGGCGGCGCGGGAGAAAATTACGCATCTGAGGTGCTGCTTAAGTATCAGTATGTGACAGAGCGCTATACGATCAAGATCGAAGGCAGGGCGGACGGTATCATCTATGAAGGCAGACGGAGGATCGACGAAGCACTGCAGTCGCAGCTTCCGGCTGTGAATCCGCAGTGGACGGAAGATGAGGAATATGATCAGATTACGATAGATGAGATCAAATGTGTGGCGAAGAAGCTTGAATATATGAAAGCGCCGGTTCCGGTGCATCTGGCGCAGGCTAAGGTGTACGCTTATATCTATGCATTGCAGAAGCAGCTTCCGATGATTAGGGTGCGTATGTCCTACTGCCATATTGAAACAGAAGAGATTCGTTATTTTTATGAGGAATATACTTTTTCCGCATTGGAAACATGGTTTGAGGATTTGATGCGGGAATATAAAAAATGGGCTGATTTCCAGCTGGAATGGCAGGAGATTTATAAAAGCTCCGTGCGGGCGGCAGAATTTCCGTTCCCTTACAGGGAAGGGCAGCGTGAGCTTGTGGTGTCTGCCTATCAGACGATCCGTGAATCAAAGAAGCTGTTTATCGAGGCGCCCACCGGTGTCGGAAAGACGATATCGACCATATTTCCTGCGCTCAAGGCGGCTGGGGAAGGGATCGCGGGAAAAATATTTTATCTGACGGCAAAGACCATCACCAGAACGGTGGCGGAGGATACCTTTGAATTGCTGCGCGGCAGGGGGCTTCGCTGTAAAACAGTTACACTGACTGCCAAGGAAAAGATATGCCCCATGGAAGAAGTGGAATGTAATCCGGTGGCCTGCCCGTATGCAAAAGGACATTTTGACAGGATCAATGATGCTTTATATGATGTCATTACGCATGAGGACAGATTTACCAGACCCGTCATTATGGAATATGCCGAGAATCATCAGGTGTGCCCGTTTGAGTTCAGTCTGGATATCAGCCTGTTTGCAGACAGCGTGATCTGTGACTATAATTACGTCTTTGATCCCCATGCCAGTCTGAAACGTTTCTTTTCAGAGGGGATGAAGGATGAGTATATCTTTCTTATTGATGAGGCGCATAATCTGGTAGAGCGCGGCAGGGAGATGTACAGCGCCGCCATCTGCAAAGAGGATATCCTTGCATTGCGGAAACTGATCAAGGACGCAATGGGGATAACCGGACGGAAAGCTTCTGCAGAGACATCTGTGATGAGACAGGAAAATCTGTTTTCAGAGATGGAATTTCAAAATGAGACCGCAGAAGATATATCGCAGCAGGATTTTGCGAAGGATAATGCTGGGGAAAGGAGCAATAAAAGGTATGACAAACGGAATCTTCCGCTGCACCGCATCGTAAAATCATTGGAGTATGTTAATAAGCATCTTTTGGAGCTTAAGCGGGAATGTGAGGCTTATATAGAGTTGGAAGACGTCAGTGAGTTGATCCGTATCGTGGAAAGGTGTTACACAACGATCAGCAGTTATCTGGAGGAGGATGATGAGAGACCGGTGAGGAAGGCGGTGCTGGAGCTTTATTTTGAGCTTGCACATTTTCTGATGATCTATGAGAAAATGGATGAAAATTACCGGCCGTATTGCGAGCTTAGGGAGGATGGCTCTTTTATCGTAAAGCTTTTCTGCGTCAATTCCAAAGAAAAGCTAAAAGAATGTATGATGAAGGGGAGAAGCAGTATCTTATTCTCTGCAACCTTGCTGCCTATCCAGTATTATAAAAAGCTGCTGGGCGGAGAGCCGGAGGATTATGAGATCTATGCGAAGTCTGCTTTTGACAGGCGCAGGATGGGTCTTTTTATCGCTAAGGACGCTACCAGTAAATATACGCGGAGAAATGATATGGAATATCACAAGATTGCGGCATATATTTATGAGGTTTTTCGTGCGAAGCCGGGCAATTATATGGTGTTTTTCCCGTCCCATGTATTTCTGGAGCATGTCTATGACGTATTCTGCCGAAGCTTTTATGAAGAAGACTCCATGGAGTGCATTGCCCAGCAGGAGCGCATGGATGAGCAGATGCGGGAGGAATTTCTGAGAAAATTTTCAGAGGAAGGAGAAGCAGAAAGGGAATGGAAAGATGACGGAGATACAAGGGCAGAAGGCGGGGTTGGTATGGGACAGACGGCTGCATTGACGGGAAAAGAGATCGCTTTGCGGAGGAAGGAAGGGCGCAAAAAAGGTTTGATCGGATTTTGCGTTCTGGGCGGGATCTTTTCTGAGGGGATCGATCTCAGACAGGATTCCCTGATCGGGAGCATTATCATCGGTCCGGGACTGCCGCAGATCTGCACGGAGCGGGAGATCTTAAAAAATTTCTTTGATGATGAAGAGCATGACGGTTATGATTATGCCTATCGGTTCCCGGGGATGAATAAGGTGTTGCAGGCGGCAGGACGAGTGATCAGGACGGCGGAAGATGTGGGCGTGGTTCTTCTGCTGGAGGAGAGACTGCTGAATCGTTCTTATCAGAGGATCTTTCCGAGGGAATGGAGCGATTATGAGACAGCTACGAATACGGTAATAACAGATAAACTTGTGCGATTCTGGCAAAAATGGATATAGTTATGTAAACATATACAGATTTCCACATTTGAAGAATAGATATTCATTTTGGCGAAATAATTCGACAGGATTTAACATTAAATAACAGCCGGCTTGTGGATAACTATGTGGAAATTGTTGATTTCGGGAAAAATTAAATCTTGTATATAATGAAATCTCGGCTCGCGATTTGTGAAAATTAAGATTGTTTTGTCAAAATTTGATATAATACAAAAGTTTGGATGGAATATTATGTAAACTAAATATATAAAATATTATGTAAACTTGATATATTAAGAACTGTCCGTTGCTGAAAATGGGAATTTGTGGTATTGTATATATTGTATATTTTAAGAGTGCCGACATCCAATACCGGATAATACAGGAAACGGTACTGGACGGTATGGGGACGGAATAGGCATCATATTAAGGAACAGGCAGATTTTTGTGTAATGAGAGTTTAGTTCAGGAGGGAACGACATGAAAAAGAAAAAGAAAATTGTGGCAGGATTACTCGCTTTGTGTCTGATGGGGATTTCCCTGACCGGCTGTGGACAGGAGAGCAAGGATGAGGAAGAAGGCATTTTGCTTTCGGAGCAGAAAGTGAGTATCGAGGTTGGAGATGAGGTTGAGGTAGAGATCGAGAACTTCGATGACTTAAAGCGCGTGGAGGTTGAGGTAGAAGATGATGATATTGCAGAGATTGATTTTGATGATAAGGATGGCATCATCACCATTGAGGGTATCTCGCCCGGCAAGACCACGGTAACGGTCAGCGCCAGAAACGAAGATGAAGTATCATTTAAGGTTACGGTAGAGGAATCGGAGGATGCCCGTTCTGATGTAGACGAGCCGGACGATTCCCGCTCTGATGCGGATGAGCCGGATGATTCTCCGTCAACTGAGATACCTGCACCTTCTGCTGGTCAGGAGGCGGAAGAGGCAGCGGGTGATTACGTTTCGAGTTATAATTTGGACTCAGACTTTTGGGTCGATTTGACTGGTGCTGATGCTGAGTCAGGTGATTTCCTCGGAAATGGTAATCTTACGCTGGACTTTATAATGTCACTCGAGTCTGACGGTACGGCACAGCTTCATATGGATACTGAGAAGTTTGCATCTGATTTTGTAAGCTTTATTGACGACAATTATACCGAGTTTATGTGCATGATAACGGAAAGAGATTGGGATGATCTGACACAGGAGGAGAAGGAAGAACTAGAGAGTCTCAAAGATGTTATTATTAGCGGTCTGGAGGAGGAACTGATAGGAAACATGGATCAATCATCGAATCTGGCGACTGGTACATGGGAATATGCTGATGGCACCCTCTATCTCACTTTTGATGGCAACGAAATGAGCGTGTCTCTGGATTCCGGCAGCTTTGCGATTGATGTTCCGGGCGGTGATATGGTTGGGTTTAACGGTGACTCGCTTGTATTTACCAAAGTGAACTGATCGTTATATGGAAACCAAATAATTTTTGATCCCTTTTTCAGTGCATTTTATGAATATGCTGAAAAATGAACAGACAAATTAAAGAACAGACAGGAGGAGCAGTAGAGTTATGTGGGCTTATGAAAGCGTGTTTTATCAGATCTATCCGTTGGGATTTTGCGGTGCGCCGTTTGAAAATGATGGCGTTGCAACGTCCAGAATCAAGAAGGTGATCGACTGGATCCCTCATATGAAAAAGCTGGGGATCAATGCAATCTATTTTTCCCCGATCTTTGAATCAGATACCCATGGTTATAATACAAGAGATTATACGAAGGTAGACACCCGTCTGGGAACAAATGAGGATTTTGCCGAGGTTTGTCAGGCACTCCATAAGGAGGGCATCAAGGTCGTGCTTGACGGTGTATTCAATCATGTCGGACGGGGCTTCTGGGCGTTTCAGGACGTGTTGAAAAACCGGGAGCGGTCCCCTTATGTCAACTGGTTTCACAGGATCGATTTTGGCGGTAATTCCGGATATAATGACGGACTTTGGTATGAGGGCTGGGAAGGTAATTACGATCTGGTGAAATTAAACCTTCATAATGATGATGTGGTAAACCATATTTTTTCAGCAGTAGAAGGGTGGATCAAAGAATTTGATATCGACGGCATCCGTCTGGATGTGGCATATTGCTTGGATCATGGATTCTTAAACCGCCTGAGAGGATTTTGTGATTCTAAAAAAGAGGATTTCTTCCTATTAGGAGAGGTGCTGCATGGAGAGTACGGAAGGATGCTGCAGCAGATGAATATCCATTCACTGACCAATTACCAGTGTTATAAGGGCATCCACTCGGCATTTAACAGCGCCAATATGTTTGAGATCATCCACTCCCTTATGCGGCTGTTTGGACCGGAGGACTGGACGGTATGCAGAGGGGCACATCTGTTGTCCTTTGCGGATAACCATGATGTATCAAGGATTGCCAGCATCCTTCAGAATGAAAAACATCTTCCGCTGGTGTATGCCATGGTTTATGGTATGCCCGGAATCCCCTGCGTCTATTATGGAAGTGAATGGGGTGTCAAGGCGGACAAGAGTCAGGGTGATCCGGCGCTGCGTCCCTGCATCGATACGCCGGAGTGGAATGAGCTGACAGAGTATATCAGCCGGCTCACGGAAGCTAAAAAGAACAGCCACGCGCTGAATTACGGCAGTATGAGAAGCATCGTACTGACGAATCAGCAGTGCATCTTTGAACGAAAGAGCGATCAGGAGAGGGTTCTGGTAGCTATCAATATGGCGGATGCTCCCTATACGGCGCATTTTGACGCGGGCTGCGGCATGGCAGTCGATCTGCTTACCGGCAAGGATCATGATTTTGGCGGAGGAAGCGAGCTGCCGCCCTACAGCGCATCATTCTGGAAGATGGAACGCTGATATGGAAGGAGGCGTTAAGCCTCTGGGCTATTAAGTATATCGTATCTTTACACAGACGTCGGAAGGGCGTGTATGAACCCGTTTCCGGCGTCTGTCTTTTTTATTTCTTCTTTAATTTTTCCTTGTATCTGTTTATTGATCTGCCTGTCTGTTTATTTGTCTTGCGCATTCTTTTTGTTGTTTAAATATTTTTTTACAATAAGTGTTGACGTATAATGTTATATGGTGTATAGTATCAAAAGAGATAATATTATATGCCGTATAATATTTGCGGCAAAACAAAGAGATACAAGGAGGGGAAGGCTGAAAATGAACACGTGGTCAAGAAGTGAATTGAAAGGAAATGCAAGACAGGTGTTGTCATGCACCTATGGGAAGATGATTATTATTTCCTTGCTGCTGACAGCCCTGCAGATGCTGCCATCCAGATTTACGGTGCAATTCAAGGTTCCATACCAGTATTTGGGTTTATCCGAATTTACATTTAATCTGCGGAATATCTTTTTGCACAGAGAGGTGGACTGGGACAGACTGGTAGGCGCCATATTGTTGTTTGTATTTTTAATGTCGCTGATCAGTGCGCTTTTTCAGAGTGCCCTTAGTATTTTTCTGACTGCCCCGCTGGAGGTATCGGTAAAGCGGTTCCTGCTGTTTAACAGAAGCAGCGATCAGGCGGATCTAAAGGAACTGAGTTATGCGTTTCGATATTCTTATCTCAATATTGTCAAGGTGCTTTTCTTTCAATTATTATATACTTTTTTATGGGGGCTGCTTTTGTGGGTGCCGGGAATCATAAAAAGCTACGAATACCGTATGATTCCGTATCTGCTGGCGGAAAACCCTAATTTGTCCAAGGAAGATGCCTTTGCCATATCAAAACGGATGATGGATGGAGAAAAATGGGAGGCTTTTGTGTTGGACTGTTCCTTTATCGGATTTTACATTCTTTCCATTTTCACTGCCGGACTGCTTGCCATTTTCTATGTGACGCCGTATAAGATTCTGACGGATACGGAGCTTTATGTTGCATTAAAGGGGAAGGAAATGAATCAGGGTATGAATCAGGGTATGAATCAAGTATAAATCAGGACGCGAATTAGTAAACGGGAATCTATTGGAATGGAGTTTCAAAGACAGTAAAGAAAGGAGAACAGTATGGTATTTAATACAGGTGCTGCGCTTCTGGATGCCATTGTACTGGCGGTGGTGTCCAGAACCGTGGAGGGAACTTACGGATACCGGATCACCCAGCAGGTGCGGTCAGTGATGGAAATCAGTGAATCTACCCTGTATCCTGTGCTGCGTCGTCTTCAGAAGGACGAATGTCTGGAAGTGTACGATCAGGAATGTGCGGGAAGGAACCGGCGGTATTATAAGATCACGGAACGCGGCAGAGTACAGCTGAATTTATATGAAGGGGAATGGAAGAAATATTCCGAAAGAATATCGTTATTGTTTGAGAAAGGAGTCGGCGATGAATAAGGAGGAGTTTTTAAGTCAACTGGAAGCGCAGTTGTCCGAGCTGCCGGAAAATGAAAAGCAGGAAGCCTTACAATATTACCGTGATTATTTTGAAGATGCCGGAAAGGAACAGGAAAATGATATACTGGCATCGCTGGGAAGCCCTGCGGAGGTGGCGAAGAACATTAAAGAAGAGAATCAGAGCGGCGAATGGACGGAGCGGGGCTATCGTGCGGAGCATCCGTCCACCGATACAGGTATCGTAAAGACGGATGCCACAACCTGGCAGGATACAGGGAATCATCAGAACGTGGGAAATCAACAGAATATCGATCCGAATCCGGCAAAGAAAGAGGATACGGTGGGGATCGTTCTGGCGATCGTGCTGGCTGTAGTGTTAAGTCCTGTCTGGATCCCGCTGATTGGAAGCATGATTGGAGCTATCATAGGACTGGTCGGAGCGTTTATCGGATTTATGGTTGCCGGCGCAGCGTTGTTCCTTGTAAGCATTCCCATCGTGATAGGAAGTATATGCTTCATGGTGGCGGGACTTCCGATCCCGGTCGGATTGATGCTGATGGGAGCGGGACTGATGATCGGAGCTATAGGGATCCTGTTTATCTTCCTTACCGTTCTGATTATCCGTTATGCAATTCCGGCGCTGGCGAAGGGAATAAAAGGTTTATGGAACATGATTTTTAAAAGAAAGGGGGCATCCAAATGAAAAAATTTACAATGATATCATTGATTACGGCGGGTGTTATGTTTGCTCTGGGACTGGGATTGTTTATTATCGGCGGTGTATCGGGCGGCATAAAGCTGATTGCGGATTTTTCTGTTAATGGTGTGGAGTCCCTGCTGGAAAATATCGGAGGGATCGTAAATATCGTCCCGGAGGATTTTATCCCTGAGGAGGTAAATGTTGAGTATAATGAAGCGTATCCCATCAGTCAGGGTGGAAATGTCAGCAATATGCAGATCTGTACGCGGGATGAGGTTACGGATGTGAAGATCTGCGTTATGAGCGGAGATCTTGACATTGAAAGCACCGGCGGTACGGATTATTTCGGCGTGGATTGGGAAGGAGTGGGGAGATTTCAGTATTATGTGGAGGATGGAACATTATACGTGATATCTACTGAGAATCTCGGAGACACTACCCTCTATGTACCGGAGGATATGGTATGTGAAAGCTATACGCTTGCAGCGGCAGCCGGCAATGTTGATGCCGATGTCATCAGGGCAGATGAGGTCTTCCTGTATGTCGGAATGTCGGATGTATCGATCGATATGCTGGAAGCGGACAGCCTTACGGTGGAAGCTGGCAAATGCAGTCTTGAGATTGCCCGGGGGAATGTGGGAGAATGCGCCATGACTTATGAGGCCGGTGACATCGGTTATTCAGGAAGCATTTCCGGCAATGTAGAGGTGACCGGAGCAATGGGAAATCTGGAGTTTGAGCTTTGGGGAGATTCTGATCAGTTTAATTATTTTATACATTCGACAATGGGAGGTGTAGACATGCCGGGGTATCATGTGGTAGGATGGACACATAACAAAACGATTGACAACAATGCTGGAAAGGATATGACGATTACTTCATCCATGGGAAATATCGAGGTGGACTTTATGGTTGAATGATCCGGCAAAATCATGTCATGATGAAAGAGTTGAAGGATTACAGGGATGTCGAGGAATATATTCTTGACATCCCGAAATTTACAAAGAAACATACGCAGAGTGAGACAGACGGATTTTACACTTTTTTGGGACGGCCGGGAGAACGGCAGAAGATCATCCATGTTGCCGGGACCAACGGAAAAGGCTCCGTATGCGCTTATTCTGAAGCGATGCTTATGGCTGCAGGGCATACCTGCGGCTTATTTTCGTCTCCGCATCTGGAATGTATGCGCGAACGCATCCGCTTGCAGAAGACGGATATCCCGGAGGAAGCGTTTGTCAGGATATTTTCTTATGTCAACCAGCAGATTGCACTATATAAGAAAAACTATTTTCCGACATTTTTTGAGCTTCTTTTTTTCATGGCGATGGTGTATTTTGAGGAAACAAAGCCGGAATATATCATTCTGGAGACGGGGCTGGGCGGACGGCTGGATGCCACCAATATCGTAAAAAATAAGAAGCTCTGTATTATCACCAGGATCGCGATGGACCATACGGCATATCTGGGAGAGACTTTGGAGGATATCGCCGGAGAGAAAGCGGGTATTATCTCAGGTGGCGTTCCGGTTGTTTACTATCACGAAAAGGAAACGGTCAGCCGTGTGATCAGGGAAAAGGCAGAAGAAATGGGGGCGGAGGCGGTTCCGATTGCGGAGACGGATATCTTAAATTTAAAAAATAATCAAAAATGCATTGATTTTTCTATTTTCTTTGAGTATTATGGTTATTATAACATTAAAGTGCCGTCTTGTGCTCTTTATCAGTGTATGAATGTTTCACTGGCATTATATGCGGTGCTTAGGCTGCTGGGAAAGCGGTTGACGCAGGAGACAGCGGCAGAGGCGGTTCTGCGGACAAGCTGGCCCTGCCGGATGGAGGAGATCCTGCCCGGTATCTTATTGGATGGCGCGCATAATCCCAATGGGATGCAGGCGCTATTGCAGAGTTTATCTTATCGGCAGGAACGGAAAATCTTACTTTTTGCAGTGGTATCTGATAAAGATATAGCTGCTATGGTACACGAAATCACAGCTTCGGGGATATTTGAGCAATATAACATTACGATGGCGGGCGGTGCGCGGTCAGCAGACTTGGAGTATGTTGAAAGATTGTTTAGGAACGATACAGAGAAAAACGTGAAGACATTTCAGGATGCCGGAAAGGCTTTTGATTATGGAAAAAAAGCGCGGCAGGACGGATTGCTGGTAGTGGCGGGATCATTATATCTGACAGGCTTGGTCCGTAGTTTGTGCAAAGGTGAAAGGGATGCTCATACCATATCAACGGAGGGGTCGGATATTTAAGAAAGATAATTGCTTAGCAGGTTTAGAAAGGAACAGGGTATATAAATGATCAATTTTGAAGAGGAATTGAAAAAATTTCATCCGAGTCTGGAGCTGCAGGATGCAGAAGAAATATTAAATCAACGAGATAATACCGATATGACAGATATATTTTTTGATATTTTAAAGGAAACGGACGAAGAAGTTTAGGAGATAGACGGTTATGCTTTGTTATCAGTGTGGATGCCGTTTATCAGAGTTAGATTATTGTACAGGCTGTGGCGCGGATGTGCGGGCGTACAAAAAGATCATGTATGCTGCGGAATATTCTTATAATGATGGATTGGAGCGTGCCAAGGTCAGAGACCTGTCAGGAGCTGTTAACTCTTTGCGGCAATGTTTAAAATATAATAAACAGCATGTGGATGCCCGGAATCTTCTGGGACTGATCTATTTTGAATGTGGGGAAGTCGGCGCCGCATTGATTGAATGGGTGATCAGCGCGGCGGTACGGGAAGAACGGAATCTTGCGTTGGATTATATGGAGATCATTCAGTCCAATCAGGGAAGGCTGGATATCATCCGTACGACGATCAAAAAGTACAATGTTTCTTTGGAGCTGTGCCAAAAAGGTGATTATGATATGGCGATCATCCAGCTGCGTAAGGTACTGAATCAAAATCCTAAATTTTTAAAAGCCCATCAGCTGCTGGGACTTTTATATGTCCAAAGGGAAGAATGGGAAAAGGCAAAGCGGGAATTTACACACTGCAAGCGGATCGACGTTGGAGATGTGAAGACCCTGCGTTACCTGAAAGAGGTGGAAGGACAGCTGGATCCTGATGATGTACATTCCTCAGGACGCGGAAAAAATAAAAAGCGGCAGAAGGAAGAAAGCGCCGCAGTCTATAAATCCAGCGGCAATGATGTCATCATCCAGCCGCTCAATGGAAAGGAACCGCTTGGGATCAATGCATTTATACAGATTGCTCTGGGCATTGTGATTGGGCTCTGCGTCACCATCTTTTTAATCACGCCTTCTAAGGTGCAGAGCGCGCAGGATGAGCTGAAGATTCAGATCAACGGCTATGCGGAGCAGCTGGATTGGAAAAATACCGAGATTGTAGAACTGGAAACGAGGATCAGCCAGCTGGAGCAGACCAACCTGTCTTTGCAGGATAGGCTGAACGCCCTGTCGGGATCCGGCGGCGCGCTGAAGGAGATCAATGAGTTAATGGCGGCGGCGTATGCGGCGCTTGACCATACACAGGATGTGATGAAGGTTGAACAGCATCTGGGCGAGGTCAGTCAGACATATGTGGAACAGGAGGCTTCCCCGGAATTTCTTGATCTGTACAATTATCTGCGGTCATCTATTGGAGATTCTGTATCGCAGTCTTATTACAGCAGCGGATTGGAAGCATATAATCAGATGGATTATACTACGGCCATTACGCATCTGGGGAGAGCATACCAGTATGACCGGAGCAATGACAACGCTTTGTATTATCTTGGCTTGGCTTATATGGACAGCGGGGATGTGGAGCATGCGGCGGAGTCATTTCATCAGCTGATCGAGGAGTTTCCAAGCAGCACACTGGTCACAAAGGCACAGCAGAAGCTGGCGGAAATTGCGGAATAAGCATTTCCGGCAGACAGTTACAAAGGGAATTATAAGATACAAAAGAGAGAGCATAGGAATATGCTCTCTTTTGTAGTTGTCCAATAATTATTATAAGAAAGGAAAGAAGAAAATGCAGATTGAGGACAAGTATCTGGTGATCCGGATGCCGGAAGAGATTGACCATCATCAGGCGGTGCTGATACGTAAGCAGGCGGATGAAAAAATCATGAAAGGAGAGATTCAGGACGTGATCTTTGATTTTTCAGCCACCAGAGTCATGGACAGCTCCGGGATCGGGATGATCATGGGGAGGCAGAGGGTGGTGTCTAATTTTGGCGGACATATCTATATTGCCAATGCAAGCAGCCGGATCCATGATATCCTTTGCGCCGCAGGCTTGCAGAAGATCGTCAGTTTCATTACGGCGCAGGAGATGAATTGAGGAAAGATATGCACCGGAAGAAAGATGTGTTACGGAAGAAGGATAGGTTATAAACATAGAATGTGAAACGGAAGCAGAATAAGTAAGAGGAGTAACTGCCTACAGAATAAAAGAATGAAAAAGGAGAAGGAGTAAAATGATGAAAACATGTACGATCTCACAAGAGCAGGAGAATACGGAAAGACGCAAAAACCATATGGAGATACGGATGCCGGCGTATTCTTATAATGAGAAGCTGGCAAGGACGATCACGGCGGCGTTTATGCTGGACATGAATCCGACGGTAGAGGAGGTTGCCGATGTCAAGACAGCCGTTTCGGAAGCGGTTACCAACTCGATCATCCATGGCTATGGGGCATATGAAAAGAAAGAGGAGGTGCCGATGATCCGCATGGTCTGTGAGCAGAATGATCTTGAACTGACAGTGATCATAGAGGATGAAGGCTGCGGAATAGAAGATATCGCCAAAGCGATGGAGCCGCTTTATACGACGCGGCCGGATCTGGAACGGTCAGGCATGGGGTTTGCCTTTATGGAGGCATTTATGAATGAGATCAAGGTTATTAGTTCCCCGGGAGAGGGGACGAAGGTCATTATGAAGAAAAAGATTGCGGGGGTATTGGAAGACTGATGGAAAATGTGGCAGTATTGATTGAACAGTCACAAAAGGGAGATCAGGAAGTACGGGCGCAGTTGATCGAGCAGAATCTGGGATTGGTCAGACATATTGTAAAGCGGTATCAGGGAAGGGGATGCGATACGGAGGATCTTTTTCAGATCGGTGTGATCGGATTGATTAAGGCGGTAGATCACTTTGATCTTAGCAGGGATGTCCAGTTTTCAACGTATGCCGTCCCGATGATCATGGGTGAGATCAAACGCTTTTTCCGCGATGACGGGATCGTAAAGATATCCAGGGGAATCAAGGAGAATGCTTACCGGATCAGACAGAGCATGGAGCAGTATGCCAGCAGGCATGGAAGGGAAGCTACTGTGCAGGAGCTTATGGAGATGACAGGGCTAAGCAGGGAGGATATCGTGCTGGCATTGGAGGCTGGTTATGAGGTAGAATCCATCTATCAGGCGGCATACAAAAGCGATGACAGGGAAATGCTTTTAATCGATCGGATTCCGGGCAATAAGGATGAACATGAGATATTGACCAATCATATTGTACTGCATGAACTAATGGAAAAAATGGACGAAAGGGACAGGCTGCTGATCAATCTCCGGTATTTTGAGAATAAGACACAGACGGAAGTGGCGGCACTGATGGGCATCAGTCAGGTGCAGGTCAGCAGGCAGGAAAAAAAGATACTGCTGAAGATGCGTGCGGAGATCGGCGTGTGATTATACGCCGATCAATCAGCAGTCAAATTTAAAATAATATATATGAATTCTGGCATCCGGAAGCGGATGCATTTTTTCTGTATTTAAGAAAATGTTATTATAAAAATTTGAAGTAAAAAAAAGTATATATAATTAGAGGTAATAAATCACAAAAATATTGAAAAGGAGAAAAAAATGCAGTCTTTAAACACACAAATAAACAATCTGGTCTTGAATGAAGAAACAATACCAGTAACTGTTTTAAACCAGCAGGAAAAATGTAGCACTGAATATATCAATAAGGATAGTGTAGAGGTTGGAAAGTCTTTTTTTTCACCAGAACAGACGGAAGCTCAAGCGGGTCCGATGGAGCAGTTAAGTTTCCGGACAGCAGAGGTTCTGTTAGATGTCTTTGTAAGGGAAGCGCTTGAAAATGAATATTTAAAATATAATCCAGGCGCTGTTTTGAGAGCCATTGATCCAGCCGAAAATGAGCAGGCGGAAATAAACTTCATGAAATGGCTGGATAGGAACCAGAACCTTATTTTGGACGACATAGCAAAATTTATTACAGATCCGTTTATTGCAGACAACAGCAAAATTATAAAAAATACAGATGAAGCGATCAGACTGATACAGGAAAATAAAGAATATCGTTATGCTGAATTACAGAAAAAATACAGCGGCAGTGTCAAGATTGAAGCAAATCTCAAGAACCAAATTGTAAATGACAATTTATTTGATGTAAATACAACAGAAAAAAATTCCAATACTGAACTGGAAATTGATCTTGCGAAAAGACAGGCAAAATCCATTGTATTCCCCAGTGCTTACGTTCAAAGCAGCAGTAAATACAATATTAGCGCGGAAAAAGAAAAACTTCTTAAAATAAGTACGAATAAAACAGCCGGGGAAGGAACTATGGGGGATATAGCAGATTATTGGGAAAAAAATTCCCATCTCCATGCTGCTTTTAAAAAGGAAACTGCCAACGTCGCGATCAAATATGATAGCTATGGACAAAAAATGTCAAACCTTTATCTGGCGCCCGCCGTTATGGGATTTCCTAACGATCCGCAGAGTTATGAGTATTTTATTGCTTTGGAACTTGAGTCAAAAGAGAATGGAGCGTCCATGACGGTTCTTTATGAGCCTGATACGTTGCTCATGCAGAAAGTTTTGTATCAATCGCCTATCGTGCACAATCAGGCTTCGTATCAATATTTTGCTCAAAATCAACCGGTATTTCACAGCCTGCCCCAGACGATTTATGATGCAAATACCGGTTTTATTAATGAGAGTGTTTTGAGCAACAACGGACCCGGACGGAATCTGTATGATCAGCTGCCATTGATCGCTAATGAGATCAGCCGCAATCAGGCACTGATAAAAGAGCATCCTGAATTAGAGCCTCAGAGAATTATTGATATGAAAAAGGAATTGTCTGAAAACAACGTCCCACAGGAAAATATCGCCGAGATCATGAAAATTGAAAAAATTAAAATGGAATTGGCAGAACTGCAGTATAAGATCATTCCAAGAATGGAGGAACAGGCGTATTCTTCCGGGCGGACAAACGATCAGGGGAATATTGATCGCATTACTAATGCCAAGAACAGAGTTTCAGAATTGACATCAAAATTGAATAATTCTGATGTAGAAGCGTATCAATCCGCAATCTCACTGATTACGGAAAATACAATTGCAAAAGAAAGTATTATAAAAAATAATAATTGCTATCAAATTAACGGTTAAATTTGAAATAATGTGATTTTTGTGATATAATTTTTTAAAAGTAATACATTCTAAAAAAAGCGCTGCAGAAAGCGGCGCGGAAAAGAGGGAAGATATGGAACATAGTTTGGTAGAAGCTTGCAGATTGGAAAAAATACCTTATTTTTCGCATGAAGGACGCGTCATTGACGAGCCGTACAATATATTTTTAAATGATGAATATAATGTGTTTTATAAATATGAGGATTTTTCAAGTAAAAATCTCCTTACCCTGCGGTCTATACATAATACGGCACTTGATTGGGGATATGGCTTAAAAAATATGTCCTGCCTCATAGAGAATTCCGGGGTCAGTTTAACTTTAAGCACGCCGTCCGAAAATAAAGACTTTCCCCGGGATGATATGGAAATGGCATGGGTGGCATATGAAAGCAGCGACGAGAAAATGCTTCTTCTGACTGTGGGCGTATTTGGCAAAACAGATGAAAATCAAAAAGAGAAAGACCTTTTTCCCTTCGCAGCGTTTTTGTTTGGAGAGGATGATATCGGTTCCATGTCAGATATCATCGATGCCCTGCAGGAATACAACAGCGGGCTTTATATCCCGGTTATCCCTGACTGTGAGATATTCCAGAAAAAAGAATACAAAATGATCGCCCGGAACATAGATGCTCTGGCTCTGGAAAGAAAGGGGATCGAATTCAATATGATCGGATGCTCCGAAGTGGGCATCATGAATGAAAGACTGGGAGAACTGGGTAAGAAGGAATTTGAAGAACTCCACAACTACTATGTTACCGTAAAAAGCAGGAATATCCTTGAAAAAAATTACCAGTGGAGTTTGGAACATAGGAATGACGAAATGACGCCGGAAGAAAAAGAAGATTATGAGCTGCGTTATAAGGCGCTCCTCAATGCATTAAGGGTTCCGGAACATTACAATGAGGAATACCTGATCATTAAGGCTCATTCCAGATCCAAAGCAGCGGAACTGCTAAACAATTCTTTTTCATTAAATAATGCATTTAGTAAAATAGCGCTTTTTAATGAATCTTTGGAACACTATACACAGAAAGTATGGGATATGCTGAAAGACCCGTCAGAACAGATGGTACGGTCACTCAAAGAAAACGAAAAGGATTATCTGATTGACGTTTACAAAAAAACGCCTATGCTTACCATCGAATATAGTGCAAAGCTTTGGACCTATCCGTGTGACTATTTCTTCCGTGATCAGGCGGAGGAGTTCAAGGTTACGGGAATCGAAAATTACCATGATCTCCGATGTACATTGGGTCGAAGTTCAAATATTATTAAGGATGACGACCGGTTTAAAGAACTGTACCGTAAAGTGATTGTAGACATGTACGAAGAACATGAAGTGACAAGAAAAGAAATCTTAGAAAGTAATCAGAATCCTTTGGTAGGGGATATGCTTTTAAACAGTAGTATCGTGGATGCAAACAGGATGGGTGTCAATGTTACAATAGAGGAACTGCAAAAAGAATACGAGGCCAAACATAAACCGTCAAATGAGGAAAAGAAATAAATTTCTTACCGATTTATTGTGAGTGTGTGAAACAAAGTCTGTAAATACTGATCTTCTATGATAATGATTGGGCTGAAGGCTCTTAGATGAGCTTCCAGCCCTTGCTTTATTTATAGCAGCACATGCTGGTGCATGTCAAGAGCAGACGAAAGTTTCCGCCTGTTTTGATGATCTGTATGGAACCCTATTCCGGTAATCGTCCCTCATACATGATGCTAAGTTCACCATAGACTTGTCCCCAGTTGCGTATCGGCATGGTCCATTTTTTCGTTGCTTCAAAGGTTGACAGATAGAGTGCTTTCAGCAGGGCTGTATCACTGGGAAATACGCTGCG
>WFLX010023925.1_pt1 | contig 27822 bp, 33 predicted proteins | sample 4967041 | NCBI WGS metagenome assembly WFLX01 (sample SAMN12857096, study PRJNA449069) | gut metagenome | isolation source: stool from male and female vole | host: Microtus ochrogaster | place: USA:Florida | collected 2017
ATCAGGGAAAGCACGTCTCCCGTGCCTAAAATACGGCTTGCCATGCGGTCCGGATAAAACTGCTCTATATCGGAGAGCTTTTCTCCCATGCCCACATAGAGAATGGGCTTGCCTGTGACAGCTTTAATGGAAAGCGCAGCACCGCCTCTGGTATCGCCATCCATCTTAGAAAGAATCACGCCGTCTATGCCAACCTTTTCGTCAAATTCCTTTGCCACATTGACCGCATCCTGACCGGTCATGGCATCCACCACCAAAATGGTCTGGTGTACAGAAATCTCCTGCTTAATATCCTGAAGCTCCTTCATCATGTCCTCGTCCACATGAAGGCGTCCTGCCGTATCCAAAATCACTACATTATGATTGTTTTTCTGCGCATAGGCAATGGCTTCTTTTGCGATTTCCACAGGCTTGTGGTCACAACCTAAAGAAAATACATCCACTTCCTGCTTCTGCCCGTTTATCTGTAACTGTTCGATTGCCGCAGGTCTGTAAACATCACAGGCAACCAACAGGGTTTTCTTTCCCTTTTTCTTGAATTTTCCGGCAAGCTTGGCTGTTGCAGTGGTTTTACCTGCACCTTGAAGCCCCGCCATCATGATAACCGTAATGGCTTTGCCGGGCTGCATGGCTATTTCGGTGGTCTCGCTGCCCATCAAGGCGGTCATCTCTTCATTTACAATCTTGATAACCATCTGTCCGGGATTTAACCCATTCATCACATCCTGACCGATGGCACGCTCTTCCACGGTCTTTACAAACTGCTTTACTACCTTGAAATTTACATCAGCCTCTAACAGCGCCATCTTCACTTCCTTTAGCGCTGTCTTAACATCCTCTTCCGTGAGCCGGCCCTTGCCTCTTAAATTTTTAAATACATTTTGCAGTTTATCTGTTAAACTCTCAAATGCCATCTGCTGCTCCTTATAAAACCTTCCGTCTGATTTCCTGCATGAATCTGTTACCAATCTTCCATAAGTTCCATGGAAAGCTCCCTAATTCGTTTCATCCTTACATCGGTATTATTGGTTTGAGATATTTCTGTCTTTGAATCTGATGCTTTTTCTTCCTCTGTCAGTTCTACAATTTCCCGAATTTTTTCTTTTGCATGGGAGAATCGCTCCACCAGATGAAGTTTCTTCTCATAATCCTGCAAAATCTTGTCGCAGCGCTTAATTAAATCATGCACGCCCTGTCTGCTGATACCCTGCTCCTGCGCAATCTCGCTCAAAGACATATCATGAAAAACGGCATCCTCATAAATACTTTGCTGATGGGATGTCAATAATTCCCCATAAAAATCATATAACAGAGCCTGTTCAAAAATCTTGTCCATTTCTCTATCACATCTGCCTTTCCAAAAAGCAGGAGCCTATTACAAAATGCCGATGGTTGTATAATCTGTCATGCAGTGACCACCTTGAGTATCATACAATAGTTTGTTTAAGGTGTCAAGTGTTTTTTCTTGACACAAGATTTCCTTGCAAAAATTACTGTGTTTCCACTTGACAAAATATTTTTTTAATTTAAAATAGTTCTAAAAAGAACAAAAAGGAGGAGAAATATGCTACCGCCAAATCCCTGGGAACACCAAAATGCCATTAAAACTCTGTATTCAAAATGTGTGGAAGAAATTTGCGTAAAGCATAACATTACCCGTATGGAATTGGACATCCTTCTCTTTTTGGCCAATAATCCATGCTTTGACACCGCAACGGACATCATTGAAATCCGATATCTGTCAAAGTCCCAGGTATCGGCTTCCATAAAAACTTTGGAACAATGTGGCTATATCAAAAAAGCGTATACTGACCATAATCATAAAACTGCACATTTGAAAATATGCCAAGAGGCAGCAGGCATCATCCATGACGGGAAATCCGCACAAGAGAATTTCCTTGCAATTATGCTAAAGGGATTTTCGGAAGATGAACTTGATACTATGAGACAATACAATGAGCGCATTTTAAATAATATTGATTCTCATTTAAAGGAGGAAGCAAAATAATGTTTACATTTCTTATTTGTTTTATCGCAGGGATAGGCGCCGGACTTGGAACGGGATTTGCCGGCATGAGCGCCGCTGCCGTCATCAGTCCCATGCTGATTACTTTTTTGGGTCTTCCGGCATATGAAGCTGTGGGCATTGCCCTGGCAAGTGATGTTCTGGCAAGCGCCATAAGCGCTTACACTTATGGGAAAAACAAAAATCTGGATATCCGCAATGGAGCAGTTATGATGACTGCTGTCCTATTGTTTACCTTAATCGGAAGCTATGTGGCAAGTCTTGTTCCCAACACCACAATGGGCAGTTTTTCCGTGTTTATGACNTTGCTTCNTGGAATCAAATTTATCGTAAAACCCGTTATGACCACAAAAGAATCTATGAATACAGTAAGCGTCAGGACACGCATCATCCAATCCATCATCAGCGGAACCGTCGTTGGTTTTATCTGTGGTTTTATCGGTGCAGGCGGCGGAATGATGATGCTCTTACTCTTGACTAGTGTGCTGGGATACGAGTTAAAGACAGCCGTTGGAACAAGCGTATTTATCATGGCGTTTACTGCATTCACCGGTGCTGCCAGCCATTTTGCTATTGGCGGAACGCCCGATTTATGGTGTCTGGTTTTTTGTGTGGCATCTACTCTTCTTTGGGCAAGAATCGCCGCAAAGTTTGCCAATAAAGCTAGTGCAGCTACTTTGAACCGTGCAACAGGAGTGGTTCTTGTAGTTTTGGGAATTGCCATCCTGTCGGTCAATTATGTATTTAAGTAATCCCCTGACTTATATTGTCCCCATCAAGGCATAGATTACAGTTCCTATCACCCCGCTGCCCAGAATAATAGTTATGGCATTTACCTTAAATTTCCTGAGCAAAAACAATGCCGCCACAAAAATACCCAATTCCACAAACCGGATATCGCCAAGTACCACTTCCCATAACTCGGCTTGAAACAGTCCCAGCATCAGAATAGAAGCTCCTGCTGAACCAATCAAGGCTACTACCGCAGGGCGCAGTGCTCCAAGAACCACCTGTACTCCGCTTACGGAACGGTATTTATAATAAAAGTACGCCAAAATAAAACAGATGCAAAATGACGGAATGATACACCCCAATGTGCAAAGCAGCACCCCGGGTATGCCTGCAATTCTCATGCCAACAAAAGTAGCCGAATTAATGGAAATCGGTCCCGGCGTCATCTCCGCTACCGTAATCAAGTCTGAAAACTCTTCCAAGGTCATCAGACCATAAATATTTACAATCTGCTCTTGAATCAACGGAATGGCAGCATATCCTCCGCCCACGCTAAATAAGCCAACCTGAATAAAAGCAAAAAATAATTTCACTAATAACATTTATGCCACCCTTCCCTTCTTCTTTCTGAGCGTAACCGCCAAATCAACCAATCCAATTCCAACACAGATTAAAATAATGAGCATTGCGCTGACACCCAAAAAATAAGTTGCAATAAAGGCTATCACCATCATCGCAATATACAATTTTCTCTTTGTTTTTAATACGTTTCCTGCCAGATTGATTACCACATCAAAAATAACTGCAGCTACCCCCGCCCGCATCACCTGCAATGCTACAGCAATATAGGGATTGGTTCGAAACTGTTCATAAAACAACGAAATCACAGAAATGATCAACATGGGCGGCAGAATTGTGCCGAATACTGCCGTCAGAGAACCCACAATGCCGAAAATTCGATAACCGATAATTACAGATAAATTTACCAGAAGCGGTCCGGGAGCCGATTGGGTAATTGCCGTCACATCCATCATCTCCTCTTCTTCCAGCCACTTTAATTCCTCTACATATTTCTTTTTCATCAGGGAAACAATCACAAATCCTCCGCCAAAGGCACAGGCGCTTAAGATAAACATCGTTTTGAATAATGTCCATAATTTCTTATCGTCTTTTTTCACGCTAACCTCCATGCCGCCGCTCTGCTGCAATTCAAAAGTTCTTTTCATTCAAAAACAATATCATAAATAGCATAATTTGTAAAATACCTATTTTTCTGTTGGATTTTCCTGCACCTTACGTCAATCATAAGAAAAGCACCCACTCCAAAGTGGATGCTCTCAAAGAGAATTTTATCTATTTAACCGCGTCTCAATAACCGTTTTTTTGCAGCTCTGATCTTAGTAATATACCGGCTGGAATATAATGCACCTGTAAGCAGGATTCCCATGACAAATCCGAGCACCACATCCACAATGGCTTCATAGGGCTGCACTGCCGAAAGCCCTAAAAGATCAATCANCATATAGATNAGCATACCCACAAATCCTGCAATAAAGACATAACATATCTTTTTTGAGAAAAATTCCTTTTCGACATTTTGGNAGTCAGNAACCTTTAATAATGTTTCTTCCGTCTGTTTATCCATATTCTCAGTTTTCCTTTCTCCATCTAAAATTTCNTCGATTTCCACATCAAAGTATTTTGCAATTTGGATGAGTAAATCTAAATCAGGCATCGTTGTTCCATTCTCCCATCTTGAAACACTCCGATTAGATACTCCTAACATCTCCGCAAATTGCTCCTGTGTAATGGTCTTTTCATTACGCAGCTTTTTTAAAAACCGACCTACTTTTTGTTGATCCATAATTGCTTGCCTCCTTTCCCTCTCAGAGTAGCTTGTGGAACAAAAAAAGTACATGACACAAACTGAGAATTTCATATTTTCCATATAGACAGCTGTTGTCTGCCCATCAGACGGCCTTCACCTGACTAAGAATTTAAATCCTCATCTATAGCCCTTCGATTCACAGATTCAACAAATTTCTCGACCTTTTCCATATCCGGATTATCCGGCAGATGAGTATTTTTTGTTGCCGTTTCCAATCGAACCTCATAATCGGATAAGATATCGTAAAACTCCTGTGAAAAGGTCTTGTCTTCTCTCTGAAAATCGCCGCGCCTAATNCTTTGAAGCAATTNCAAATCATTGNNCCTNTGGGTTTTTATTTCACCTTTTTCCACAAGATCAATTGCCANCNTGAATAATCGAATCAGGTGCATTGCATGTTTATTTAAGTGGTCATCATCTTTCTTTCTATTGCGCTTGCCGATTTTGTCGTATTCCCTGACCACATTATTCATGACATTAAACAAATTCTCGTAATCCCGCAATNGCAAATGCTTATATTGTGCATCAATGAATATTTCTGTCTGATACTCAGGATTGTCGGAGTCATCTATGTAAATATTAATACTGCCCTTTTGAAGGATTTCATTCTTTCGCATGAAATCTTCCAAAGCATTCTTTACAGAACGATAGATATGCTGTTCTCGCTCCTGCTGCGACATATGATCCCTGGCAATGGCATTTTGCAATCGCCTGAGCTGGGCGCTTGCATATCCTCCAAAGGACTTCACTGCCCTTTTAGAAAGAAATAAATTTTTATTGTCCAACAATTCCTGCCCCAATGCCGTTTTTATGAGATATTGCTCCTCATCCAATCCTAACAGCTCAATGGTATTGGGGTTACAGTCTAACAAAAGCTTCACAATCTTATTAAAAGAATAAATAACGGTGTCTGTGTTTTCATCTTCATATTGCTCAAATTTCGTCAGTCCCAATAAATCAGAGGGCAGATTTAATGTAATCCCCCTAAAATCAACATCACTGTTTTCATTATTGGTCCCATAAGCATAACTTCCGCCAAGCCCCATGAGAATCATGCGCTTTCCAAGCCTTGGGTGGGTTCTTAAAAAATCATATTCCGATGAATTTAAAAGTTGAACAAAGTCCATTGGCGGCTACCTCCTTGGCAGGCTGAGAAACGAAAAAACTACAATTCATTTATTGTTCCCACACCGTTTATTTCCTGCAGCGCATGTAAATATGCCTCTTTATGGATGCCCCTCGGTATCTTAAATGTTGTTACAATCTGAAAGTACTGTCCTTTCGCCTTTGGCTTATCCACCACAAAGGTGTCAATAAAACAATTGTCATCCTTTAATTTCCGGGAGATAAGCGTAATCTCCCTGCCGGTTGCAGCTTCGATATAAAGCGTCATGTACTTTGAATGCTTGTAAACTTTGTTTTCTATATACGGAACGATATGTACTCCTGCAAGCCAGAGCACGGTTAATATCACTGCTCCATCGATAAATCCAATTCCTACCGCAANTCCTATACAGNCACANGNCCAGATACTCGCAGCAGAGGNAAGCCCCTTAATNTNATNCCCGGACACAAGAATCGAGCCCGCACCNAAAAATCCCACGCCGCTGNTNACCTGTNCAGCAATTCTTGANANATNAAGCCGNCCCGGGTAAAGCGCCTCAAGATATTGTTCCAGAAGCATAACCATCGAAGCGCCAAGACATACGGTAATTGCGGTCCTTGCACCGCCACCGCGCCGTTTTACGCCCCTGTCAATTCCTATTATCGCTCCAAGCACTAAGGATACAATCATTCTGATAAGAATATTTTCCCATGTCCAATCTGAAAATGAAAGTGTAAACATATCGATTTCTCCGCATATTTCTTAATGATTCAAAATCCCTTATCTCGCAAATCACTGACTATATTTATATAAAAATCCGTGATATCATTGATTCCTTCGCCCTGCTTATTGGTCAGCTTTCTCCTTCGCAAATCCACCTCGTCACAATGTGAGATTCCTCTGCCTGAGCTGCTGGTGATGGTTCCGCGAAAGTTTGTCCACATAACAGCTCGCGGTGCGAGAAGACCATCGTTGGGGCCTTCAAAAAATTTCACCACTATGCTAGGCACAAACATTAACATATCACTCCAAACATGTTTCATGATAAATGCATAGCTTTGATAATATACTTCCGGTTCATCCGGATTATTGCGGTTAAATTCTTCTGCCGCCGCGGTTGTAAAGTTTTTAATCACTTCATATGTATTGGGATTTTTGTCCCCACAGATTCTCAACCAGATGTCACAGCAGGCTGATCCAAATTTTATCATAAACTCAGGCAGTTTAAGCAGTTTATCTACAGTCAGGGAGCCATGGTGAGGCGTACTGATTGTTGTAAGAGAGGCAATATACTTTGACATCTTCAACGTGGAAATCGCATATCTTATGTCAAGACCACCTTTTGAATGGGCTATCACATTGATTTTTTCCGCTCCCGTCTCCTTTATGATTTCTCTCATCTTTTCGGCTAAAAATGCGCCATTTGATTCAATGGTTCCATTACAGTCCTGATTTCCATAATAAATCTTACAGCCGTTTTCTTCTAATTTTGCCGGTATCCTTCCCCAATAATTTATGTATTTGCTATCCCGAAATCCCATACCATGAACCAACAGCACAGGATACTTTAGTTCTTCGTTCATGATTCACACACCTCTGTTACCTGCGGCAAATTCTCCCATATGTACATCCAAGACCGCCCTGTCAGGCTTTATCAGAGCGCCTTCAAAATGGCATTTCCATTGAATATTTTGTACAATTCTTCCCTCCGCAATGCCGTCTATGGTGTCGCCATCCTTCATGGGCGCATTATTGTCCAGAAGATAAGATGCCATATTATAGGCATGATTCACCACCCAATTAGGGTCCATTCCATGAAAATGGTATTGGATATCCTCAATATAAAGAAGACTCAGCCCTAATGTATCTATAACAGAATCCTCCGTTCCCTGTATATTGAAAAAGCGCACATTGACTGCATATTTGATAAAACGTTTGGTTCCTTCTATTTCCTTTTTGCGAATTTCATCTGCCAGAATCAGTTTTCCAGAATTTAAAAAGTAAACCGCCTCACAGGAAGGATACAATTCCAATAATGCCTCCAAATAATCCATCAGCATATTGGCCCGTACCTTGGATGGCAGACCGCCTCCCAGCATATCATTTGCCCGCACATGGTATTTGCATTCAGATAAAATGCGGTCTCTGTCTTCCTGGCAGTCCCACATCTGGCTTCGCTGCATGTCATCAATTTTATCCGCCAAAAATTCACCACATTCACTTATCAAAAGCTGTACCGGCAGCTTTCCGTCCTTAAACTCTGCAATATAATTCATTGCCCCATAACCGATTGGCACACCCTGACTTCCTATGACAGGTTCTACGCTGCCCAGATGCTTTGCCAAGACCTCTGTCATCCGTTCCTGAGAAGGCATTTCACAGGCTTCTTTCATCAACAGATGCATCATAAATACGCCGCCCGGTCTGACAGATGCATCTATCTCAGGAATATTGCCTTCTCCTTTAGGTTGCGTCTCTTCTTTTCTATTATTTTTACGAAAAAATAATCCCATAACTGCCTCCTGTTTACAGCAAATTTCGGGCTTCGCTCGTCAAATCCCGAAAGAAACATCTTCTCAAGCAAGCTTGGCAGATGCTTATTCCGGCACTTGACTCTGCCCTTTACGCACATTATACCACATAAAAAAAGCAGATACAAATAGAACCTATTTGTATCTGCTAATCAATCTCTAAAGAACCATCCCCTGTCTTAAATCACCAAATCCACATGCTGTATGGTTCCTACTTCACCGCTTTCTTTGAGGAAAACGCCTGTGCTGCGGATGATGCCCTGTGTTTCATTGGTGTCCAAAGTCTTTGCGGAAAATTCCGTATTGACATGCCCTAAATAAATAGCGCCTACGCCTGCCTTACTGATATCCATCAGCCTGTCATGCCCGTCCGCATCCTTTGTCCAGACTTTCAGGTTCTTAAATACGCTGTCATTTTCATCTATCCAGCCGTTGCCATCCTCATCATAAGCAGCCAAATCCTTAAAACCGTCACCGCTCTTAGTACCGAACAATTCACTGCCGTCATTGATGATTCCGTCACCGTTTTTGTCCAAGGCCAAAAAACCGCTGCCGGACTTCAAATTGTAAATTTCCTCTTTCTTTCCGTCACTGTCCAAATCAAAGAAAAAGGTCTGATCCGAGAAAGACGCCGGATTTCCTTCCAGATTAATCACAAGAGGATCCACACAGAAAGTTTTTCTATTGTATTCTGTGATTCCTACAGCCTGTGTGAATTCTCTGGACATCTCNAGATTNAAGTTGAAGTTAATACTTCTGCCATCGGCAGTTTCTACNNCACCCACAGTAGAAAAAGAAGTAACTTCTTTCTCGGTAAAAATNTNGGACANGNTCACACGCTCTTCCCAATGTCCAACGCCTACCTGTGCCCTTGTGCCGCTAGTTCTCACCACTTGGCTGCTTCCCACTGCCGCAAAGCTAAGAAAGCTTTCCTGGCGGATACTTGCCTGAATGCCAAGCACTTCCTGAGTCGTCTTGCTCTGTTTCATGTAACTAGGTCTCTTGCGGTTTTGCATGGCACGCAGAGATTCTAAAAGCTGTTTTAACATCTTAATTTTAAAATCCTCTTCCGTGTCTGCTTGGGGCTGTTTGACTTCCTTTCCTGTCAGTTCCGCAATTCGGTCTGCCAGATGATTTCTCTTACCTTTTTCCTTTGCCTCGTCTGACAGTTCCAAAACAGCGGACTGCTTTGACCATCCAGCAAATGCTCCTTTCTCCATTTCACCTGACACTAGTGCTGACGTCCCACTCACCCACTGTCTGTCACTTGTGGCTGTCACGCTCAGGGCATACGCCTGAGACGCTTGACGCTCCGCCGTCATTGCAACGGCGCTTTGTTTAATTTTCATGCCGCACCTCCTTGTCTGCATGATAGAATGCCATAAAGACATCTACATAAGGGATCCTTCCCTACAACAGTTCCCCTGTCTCTCATTAGGCTTTTGACCTAAACAGGGTTAACTGTTATATCGGCATAAAACTGTAAATTATTACCTATTTTTAGAAATTTAATAATATTTGTTGACATTATCCCCCTGCCCTCCCTCATCCGTCAGCTAATGCAGTGGTAGTAATAACAAGCTGTAACAATGCGCATGTTATGATACAGGGTATGCACTGTTATATGGGGAATCGAACCCCTAAGGTTACCCATCCCTCTCCTGAGTTACGGCACATTCTCTGCCGGTGGAGATACATTCACCCTGACGGACTATCATCTATAAAAATCACATTAACTCTGTTGTCCAATTTAACTCCTGAATCAACTCATCACATTGGCGCTGCTCTTTTGAAAGGACATCAACTTTTTTCTGAATCTCCGATACCGGCACAGTGCTTATGATTTTAATTTCGGCGTGAGTCATCCGATTTGTCTTATTGCTTGCGTTATCCAGAAAATTTCTCATAATCTGAATCTTGGTTTTCAGACAATCCCTATGTGCCANAANCTCCGTTATGGTCTTNCCGTCATGACTGATTTTNCTGTTTGTCAAATTNATTCGTGCCATTAATTCTTCTANCCTGCTGACTATCCTGTCTAGTTCCTCCATAAGCTCACTTGGAGATTCCGAAGGCTCCTCTCCCTCCTGCACTTTGGAATTATTATTCAGTCTGGTTCCAATTTCAGACAGCTTTCTTTGCAAATCTGCTCTCTCAGCCAACGCTGTTGCAAGTTTCATTTCTAAATCCCATCCTTCCTTTATCAGACTATGAATTTAAAGCTCCGGGAAGTTAGTTGTATTCCTGCCCGGAGCCTTAAAAACAGTCAACATATATAATTATCGGATCTTACAAATCAGTAGAACCCATGTCAGAATTGCCATTATTATTTGTAACATTGAAATTAGTTCTTACTGTATTTGCCGCACTGCCTGCCGAAGAAGCTGCAGATCCTTTCCCGGCATCCGATGCAACCTTTCCCGCCAGAAAACCAGATAAAACAGCCTGCAAATCCACACCTGTAGATTCTTTCAATCCATCTGTTACCTGTACTACCGTTCCCATAACATCCTTCATTAATTTTGCGGAATTGCCGTCACCGTACATCGTGATGCGGTCCACATTATTAAGAGGGGTTGCTGCATTCTTAACTACCTCAGGAAGCGCTTTAAAGTACATTTCAAGCACGGCAGCCTCGCCCATCTTGGTCATAGCTTCCGCTTTCTTCTCAATACCTTCCGCCTCTGCCACAGCCTTTGCACGAATAGCTTCCGCCTCTGCAAGTCCTTTGGTGCGGATACCCTCCGCCTCCTGTTCCATGGTATATTTTTTTGCTTCTGCCTGTGCTTTCATGGCATCTGCTTCTTTTTCCGACTCAAATTTCTTTGCCTCAGCCTCTCGCTGACGCTCATACAACTGTGCATCTGCCAGCTGCTGCTTCGCAAACTTGTCAGCTTCAGCTTTTTTCTTAACCTGCGCATCCAAAGCCTGCTCCATAACCTCTGCTTCACGCTGCTTTAAAAGAATTTCCTTCTCCTGCTTTGCAATGTTTGCATTTGCAGTGGTAATTTCAACTGTCTTACGCTGTTCCTCTTCCTGAATCTTATAAGCGGCATCAGCCTCCGCCTGCTTAATGTCAGCTTCCCGTTTCAATTCGGCTTTCTGAATCGCCAGCTCATTCTGTTTCTTGGCAATCTCAGAGGCAGCATTTACTTCCGCCTCATTTGCTTCCCTCTTTGCATTTGCCTGAGCCTTTGCAATTTCTTTTTCACTTTCTGCACGGGAAATAGCAGCATTTTTCTGAATCTTTACAATATTGTCCACACCCAGATTCTCAATTACTCCATTTCCGTCCACAAAATTCTGCACATTGAAGCTGATAATGTCAAGTCCCATGGATGCCAGATCCGGCTCCGCATTTTCCTTTACCAGAGTAGCAAATTTCTGTCTGTCGGAAACCATCTCTTCCAAAGCCATCTTGCCCACGATTTCACGGACATTGCCCTCCAACACTTCCCTTGCAACCCTGCCTACATACTCAGCATTTTTATTCAGGAAATTCTGGGCCGCCAATTTCAGGCGTTCTTCATTGTCGCTGATTTTCACATTGACAGTGGCATCCACATTGATGTTTATGTAGTCGGCAGTAGGCACCGCATTGGAGGTCTTTACATCAATGGGAATCAGCTGCAGATTCAGGGCATCCTTTCTCTCAAAGAAAGGAATCTTGATTCCTGCCTTACCAATCAAAACCTTGGGCTTTCTCCTCAGTCCGGAAATGATAATGGCCGTATCCGGCGATGCCTTGACATAACCCGCCAGAAAGAAAATCACTAATAGTACACCAAGACCAATCAAAATAATAGGTAACATTGAACTTGAAAAATCAGGCATAATTTAATCTCCTTTTCCTTTGCATTGTTTATTTGCATTATTTTTTCTTTGATGCTTTTGCAGCTATCTGCTGTTTTAGTTCCTCCTTTTCCCGCAGTTTCTTCTCACGGCGTTGTTTATACTCCGGCACATATTCATGGAAGCCGGATTCATCAATAGTCCCCACATTCACATAGGCTTCCGTATCCTGCGGCAGATTTTGTTTTTTTAATGAACCATGTATCAAATGCTTGATTCCGGCATAGATAACCGCAAAAATAGGTACACCTACTATCATTCCGGGAACACCGAAAAGTCCCCCAAACACCGTAATGGAAAAGATAACCCAAAAACCTGCAAGTCCTGTAGAATTGCCCAATATCTTCGGTCCCAGAACATTGCCGTCAAACTGCTGCAGCAAAAGAATGAAAATAGCAAAATACACACAATTTAAAAACTTCATGGGATCCACCACAAAAATCAAGATTGTGCTGGGTATCGCTCCCAAAAAAGGTCCAAAGAACGGAATAACATTAGTAACGCCTATAACCACACTGATAAGCGCCGCATAAGGCGTTCCCAACAAAGTCGTGCCAATAAAGCAGAGGAGACCTATAATAATGGAATCCACTATCTTACCGCTGAGATACCCAATAAATGTCCTATGTGTGAATCGGAAACTCTCAATAATGGCATTTGCTCTGGGAGTCTTGAAGCACGCATAAATCACTTTTTTAGCCTGACCTGCAAAATTTTCCTTGCTTGCCATCAAATAAACCGATATGATAAGACCGATAATGAAATTCCAGAGCACTTTCACCATTCCAAGCAAACTTAAGGAAACCGTCTTAATCAGTTCGCCGGTTTTGGGAGCCACATATTCTGTCAACCATGTATCCAACTCACCGGAATATTTATCTATTGTATTTAAAACATTTTCTTTCAAAACCGGATTATCATCCAGCAGCTTATTTGCCCAGACTGTCATATTGTTAACATAACTGTCAAAATTATTGATAATGTTCATAAGGCTGGGAACAATCTGGGAAACCATCATGGCACACAGTCCGTATACGATTGCCACAAACAGAATAATGGTGACAATAATGCCAAATCCTCTGACCATGGAATCCCTTTTAGGTGATTTTTTGATGCCGCACTTATCACATAGGGGTATCCACACATTATGTTCCAGATAGTTCAGTATCGGAGTCAGCAAATATGCCATAATAAAGCCAAACATAACCGGCATTAAAATATGTGCAACCGCCTTGAGTGCTCTTGTAATATTAGAAAGATGAAACAGCAGATAATAAAAGCACAGACTTGCCGCCACTACTATAAACACCGTAAGTCCCCACGCAAGGTATGGGTTGGCAAATCTGTCCTTCTTTTTATTCTTTTCAGTTTGTGTGGAAAAACCACTGTTTGATTCCATCTAACATGGCCTCTTTTCTGTATTCATTTGTATCTGTTCCGTCATTTGGAATATGGGCGGACAGTACTAGATAACTTATGCTGCCTGATATAGTTTATGTCTGTAAGCCCATTATATCACAAATTCCTTTGTCCTTACAAGGGGGAATATGGCGCTAGTGTAAAACGAATAAAATAACCTTGGTCATGCTTACATACCGGGCAAAGAGCAGGCGCTTTTGTCCCCTTATATACATANCCGCAGTTTANACACATCCACTCTTCCTCCACATCGGACACAAAAAGCTTTCCTTCCTCCATAAATTGGGCAAATTTGCCAAAACGGTCTCCATGCAGCTTTTCAATCTCTGCAATTTGGGAAAAAGAAGCTGCAATCTGTAAAAATCCCTCTTCCTTTGCCTTCTCTCCAAAAGCCTTATAAACCGAGTCATGCTCCTCGTATTCATTGTGCTGAGCCATACGCAGGAGCTTTGACACATCCTCTGAAATGTCCACAGGATATCCGCCGTCCACCACAATCGTTTCCCCCGACAGCTCTTTTAAGTGATTATAAAAGATTTCTGCATGTTCCTGCTCCTGAGATGCCGTAAATGCAAACACGGCATGAATGACATGAAGCCCATCCTTTTTAGCCTGAGATGCTGCAAAAACGTATCTGTTTCTGGCCTGACTCTCTCCTGCAAACGCCCTCATAAGATTTTCCTTAGTTTCACTGTCCCTAAATGAAATTGATGCATTCTCCAAAATGATTCCCTCCTTATCTTTATAAATCTTTTACAGTATTTCCATATAATTGAAAAATATAACATGCATAAAATTCTAGTTGTCACCTTTCCAAAAAAAGAATACAATAGAGCTATCAGGACATAAGCTTGATTCCAAAAAGAGGGTGATAAATAATGGCAGTCATCAAATCAGAAAATTATCATGATGAACAAAATAAGCAGAATGTAATAAAACTGCGAGCAGTTTTGGATACTCTTCCCTCATTCTGCAGAAACTATTTCCGCGGAATTGAAGAATACACCTCCTCCAGAACCAGACTTGCCTATGCCTATGACATCAGGCTGTTTTTTGAATTCNTACATGAACGAAANAGCTCNCTTGCCAAAATCGATATCCGGGATTANCCCCTCTCTGTTCTTGACCAGNTTACCCGCATAGACATTGAAGAATATATGGAATATATCTCCCTTTACCAAAAGGGCGGCAAGGATATCTCTAATGATGAAAGGGGAAAAGCCAGAANATTATNTGCTCTCCGAAGTTNTTACAATTATNTCTTNGAAAATGAAATGATCGANNAAAATACCGCCGCTTTAATTCCCCTGCCCAAACGCCATGAGAAAGAAATCATCCGGCTGGAGCCAAATGAAGTGGCAATTTTATTGGATCAGGTGGAAGCAGGAAGCAAATTGACAGAAAAGGAATTGGAATACCATAAAAAAACGAAAATCCGGGATATTGCCCTTTTAACGCTTTTATTAGGAACAGGCATCCGTGTATCCGAATGCGTAGGTCTGGATATATCGGATATCAATTTTGATGTTGGGGGCATTAAAATCCGCAGAAAGGGTGGATATGAGGCTGTGATCTATTTTGGTGAGGAAGTGGAAACTGCCCTTTTGGACTATCTTGAAGAACGCAACCATATCATCCCTGCCGAAGGTCACGAAAAAGCGCTCTTCCTCTCTCTTCAGAATCGCAGAATGGCAGTCCGCTCTGTGGAGAATCTTGTAAAAAAGTATGCCTCCCGGGTTACTACCTTAAAAAAGATTACGCCCCATAAACTGCGCAGTACCTATGGCACNACCTTGTATCAGGAGACAGNGGATATTTATCTGGTAGCTGATGTTCTGGGGCATAAGGACGTAAATACTACCAGAAAGCATTATGCCGCCCTAGAAGANGAACGCCGCCGCAGAGCCGCAGGAGTTGTCAAACTGCGCGAAAANCGCAGCANTAACTGAAAGACTCCCATTATTTGATAAACTCAGAGGAATAATATGGAATAGTGATATGCTGTCCTGAATACAGCAAGTCATCCTCTCNTATGTGNTTAATGCTTCGCACCTCGGCAATGNANGCATTTTTATCTTTATACTNATTTGCATCCATGTATTCATCAGCAATATTCCATAAAGTATCCCCACTTTGCACCGCTATATTTGTATAATATTTAAACAGCATATCTTCACCGCTGTTTGCGCTGCTCTTAATAGAACGATAAGACACAGTGCATACTGCAATCAGGCAAACCGATATGATGAACATCATCACTTTTCGCCGGGTTTCCCGCTGTCTGCGCAGTTTTCTCTTGTAATAGCGCAATTCCCTGTCCGTCATCTCTGCAATATTTTTTCTCNTTNTCNTANTCTTTCCTCCTAACTNANTCNTTCTCANACCATTTTCCGATNTTAATGCAAGTTCCNATTGNAAATATATGTTCGCAAACATTTGTTCTTTTANCTCATTATAGCGAACATACATTCTGTTGTCAAGAGAAAAATCGAACATATTTTTGGAATATATGTTTGCTTTTTTTGATCATGTATGTTATACTATGCATATATCAGCGGACAAGGAGGTATTATTATGGCATATGGCAAAATCTCTGCCAAACAACAGGAAATTTTAGATTATATTAAAGATGAAATATTAAAGAAGGGCTATCCGCCCACCGTGCGTGAAATTTGTGAAACCGTAAAGTTAAAGTCCACTTCCTCCGTGCATTCTCATTTGGAGACTCTGGAGAAAAACGGATATATCCGCCGTGACCCTACCAAACCCCGTGCTATTGAAATTTGCGATGACAATTTTCAGATGGTGCGGACGGAAATGGTGAGTCTTCCTGTTATTGGAAATGTTGCCGCAGGACAGCCCATTCTGGCAGAAGAAAACATACAGGAATATTTTCCCGTTCCTGCGGATTTGGTTCCAAAGGGTGAGTCCTTTATTTTAAATGTCCGCGGAGATTCCATGATAAACGCCGGAATTTTTAACGGCGACCGTGTTTTTGTCAACTCTGCCAAAACGGCCCACAATGGTCAGATTGTGGTTGCATTGATTGATGACTCCGCCACCGTAAAAACTTATTACAAAGAAAACGGACATATTCGTCTGCAGCCGGAAAACGACACCATGGAGCCTATTATTGTAAATGATTGCCAAATTTTGGGAACCGTTTTTGGAGTATTTCGTTTTTACCGCTGACAAATTTTCTCATAGAATAAATTTTCTCATAATGGGCAATCTATGTATGTAACTATCAACAGATGTTACATCGGCCAAAAAGAGCGAGATGCGCAGAAATGAGGATAATATGGATAATAAAGCTTTAAATTGTATTGCTCTTACTATTGCTATTATCGGAGCGCTTAACTGGGGGTTAATCGGTATCTTCCGCTTTGATTTAGTTGCCTTCATCTTCGGCAATATGTCATGGCTGTCCAGACTCGTCTATATCATTGTAGGTGTAGTCGGTCTTTACCTTTTAACTTTCTATATGCGGTTGTCCGACAGTTCGAACAGCTAAACTGCAAAATTCCGCTTTATAGCAGTAAAGAGCCAAAAATGCCTTCGGTTTTATGCATAAGTTTAAAACCGAAGGCATTATACTATTTCAACAACTTTATGATGCAAGCCCTGCATCCTACACTTCTTTTTTCAAGGAATCCACTTCTATCTGTCTGCCATCTCTCCAGATACGCTCCAAATCATAGAGCAATCTGTTCTCCTTGTCAAAGATATGTACGATGACATCTACAAAATCAATCAAAATCCAATTTGCCGTATCATATCCTTCGATTTGCTTCTCCGGATAGCCTGCACGCCCAAGCTTTTCCTGTACATTATCACAGATTGCCTTAATCTGATTTTTATTATTTCCTCCGGCAATAATAAAATAATCTGCAATAACAGATACCTCACTAATGTCAATTACTCTGATGTCCTCTGCTTTTTTATCCTCCAATGCTTCTATGGCAAGTCTTACCATCTCCTGCGATTTATTTTCCATCTTTATACCTCCCTGCATTTCAATATTTTCTTCCTTTTCAGTTCCTACTAACTTATTTATTGATATATCATTTCTATAAATTTTTATAATATTCGTAAGTCTTTTGGGTCATGGGATCCATTTCTCCGCTTCCCTCCTGCAGATAGGCAAGAGTATCCTCCAAAATCTTAAGCAATGCCTGATCCAGATCTTGAAAAGCCAATCTCCGGATTTCTGCCAGATTCGGTGCTTGCTTCCTTCCCGGCTCAATATAGTCAGCTATAAAAACAATCTTCTCCAAAGGACTCATTGCGGGCCTTCCTGTTGTATGATTTAATATGGCATTAATGACATCAGGATTCTTCACTCCATACTCTTTCATGGCAAGGTAACTTCCCACCTTTGGGTGCAGAAGAAAAGGATTTCTCCTTTCCACTTCATTGATGCTTATATTGTGCTTTTCACAGATGGACAGCCGTTTTTTATCCGACATACATTTCGCACAGTCATGCAAAAGTCCGGCCAGACGGGCATCCGCAATGGGAACATCATACCTCATGGCAAGGGCCGCAGCAGTGTATTCCACTCCCAGCGTATGCTCATATCTTTTAGGATCCAATGTCTTTTCCATAGCTTTCCTGATTTTCTTTAAATCACTCTTCATTCTGGTAAAATCCTTTTTCTGCAATATAGTAAAGTACCTTGTCTGGGACCAAGTAACGAATGCTTTTACCGCTCCTTACTCTCTCCCTCAAATTAGTAGAAGAAATTTCAAGATTAAAAAAAGACAACAGTCTGATTTCCGCTCCGTATTTCTTCTTAAGCTCCTCTATTTTGGACTCCATTTCTGAAATATCTGCACCGTTTCGCACAGCCGCTATGATTTTGGCATTAGCAAAAATGCGCTCCGGATGTTTCCATGTCTCTATGGCAAAGAGACAGTCCGCTCCAAAAAGAAAGAAAAACTCTTCCTTTGGGTACTCCTTTCGCAATTCCTCCAATGTCTCATAACTGTAAGTATATCCCTTTCTCTTTATCTCTATATCGAGACATCGCATCCTTGGGTTTCCTTCCACAGCAAGCTTTGTCATTTCATAACGCTCTGTGGGAGAAAGGACTTTTCTGTCCGCTTTCATATACGAACAGCCTGTGGGCACAAACCAGACTTCGTCCAGCCCTTCTTCATCCATGGCATACTGCGCCAGCGCCAGATGTCCCATATGAATGGGGTCAAAGGTTCCGCCCATGATTCCGATTTTTCCCATACCTGCTCCCGTCCGCCCTTTTCATTACTGCCTTTTGGCGCATGTGCCGCATATTTATTTCTTGGGCAATTCTATCTTCGGCTTATCTTTATCCGGTCGATACAGTACAATCTTTCTGCCCATGACATGAACCACCTCAGAGCGGGTTCTTCCCGCAATGGTATCCGCAATCACCACCGGTTCCTCCAGGCAATTCTTAAGAACGGCAATCTTAATCAGTTCATTATTGTGAAAACATTCTTCAATGGCATTCGTAACCTCCGGCGTCAGACTTGCCTTTCCTATCTGGAATACCGGATTCAAATTGCTTGCAAGGCTCTTTAAATATGCCCTCTGTTTACTGTTTAATTCCATAATTTCCTCATTTCCGTGCTGCTATTCACTGTGTTCCTGATTACTTGTAATAATCAAAGGAAAGCCCATACATACGCACTGCGTCCCCTTCTTTTATTCCGAGATCTTCCAATTCTTTCAAAATTCCCTGTTCTTTCAGGAAATTTTGGAAAAAACGAAAGCCTTTTTCACTGTCAAGGTTGGTATACCCCAACATCTTTTCAATTCGGGGGCCTTCCACCACATACTCATCTTTTTCCTCGTCATAAGTGACTGTATAAGGTTCGTCCATGTTAAGGATCTCCTGCTCAGGAAAGTACTCCTGTGCAAAGACTGTAGGTTCCTCCCCCGCCTTCTCAAGCATCTCCTCCACATAATACAGAAGTTCCCTGACACCCTCTCCGGTAACTGCAGAAATCGGAAAAACTTTGATTCCCTTGGGTTCAAATTCCTTCTTGATGGCATCTATGGGATTCTCCTTGCCGGAGTCCGTAAACATAGCATCTATTTTGTTAGCGGCAATCACTTGAGGTCTCTTTGCAATCTCGGGATTATATGCCTCTAACTCTTTATTGATGGCATAGATATCTTCAACGGGATTTCTGCCCTCCGTACCGGGAGCATCCACGATGTGAATCATCACTTTGGTGCGCTCAATATGGCGCAAAAACTCATGTCCCAGTCCCACGCCTTCGGAAGCGCCCTCAATCAGACCCGGAATATCCGCAATGACAAAGCCCTTTGTACCATCCAAATCCACCACACCCAGATTCGGATTCAGGGTTGTAAAATGATAATTGGCAATCTTGGGTCTGGCATTGGTAACTCTGGACAAAAAAGTGGATTTTCCCACATTGGGAAATCCTACCAGCCCAACATCCGCAATCACTTTTAATTCCAAAAGTAATTCCAATTCCTTTGCGGGCTGGCCAGGCTGGGCGTATTTGGGTGCCTGCATGGTGCTGGTGGCATAATGCTGATTACCGCTTCCGCCCCTGCCGCCTTCAAGGAGCACAATGCGCCTGTTATCCCCAGACATATCCGTGATAACCTTACCGCTCTCAGCTTCCTTTATGACAGTTCCCTGAGGAACTTTTATGACAATATCATCCCCATCCTTGCCCCTGCAGTTCTTTTTACTGCCCGGTTCTCCGTCCTGCGCCTGATATTTGCGGATATGTCTGAAATCTATCAGCGTGTTCAAGCCCTCGTCTACTACAAAGATAACATCGCCTCCACGCCCTCCGTCTCCTCCGTCAGGACCGCCGTTGGGAACATATTTTTCACGGCGGAAGGATACATGTCCGTCTCCGCCTTTGCCGCTTTTTACATATATTTTAGCTCTGTCTGCAAACATCCGCTGCTCCTTTTTCGGAAATTATGTAACTATTCAGAGCAACATAAATTTATAAAAACAGTCTTTATCAAGCAAGCTTGAACAGTCTGTTTTAATAAATCTGCATGGCTCTGAATAGTTACAAATTATAATAAAAAAGAGACTGCCGCATTATGAGTTAGTACCTGAAATCCATAATGTGACAGCCCCTAAGTGATTCGATTACTGCTCCACAGGATATACGGAAGCCTGCTTTTTGTCTCTTCCTTTTCTCTCGAAACGAAGAACACCATCCGTCAACGCATATAAAGTATCGTCACCGCCAATACCTACATTAATACCGGGATGANTCTTGGTTCCCCGCTGTCTGTAAAGAANATTTCCTNNCTTTACGAACTGTCCGTNNGCTTACTCTTTGCGCCTAATCTTTTAGACTCGGAATCTCTGCCGTTTTTGGTAGAGCCCACACCCTTTTTATGAGCAAAAAATTGAAGGTTCAAATTTAACATGGTTTACACCTCCTCAAATCTTATTTGTAAATACTGTTCGCCGTATTTCTTGCTGAGATTCTCAAGGGAATACACCATCGAATCCACCAAAAATACCGACTTTTCCTGCAGCGGTTCGCAAAAATCACATTTGATGAAACCATCCTCCTCATTATCAGTCAGCTTCAATTTTTCACCAGCCAACTCCTCTAAGGAATTTATCGTGCCAATGACCAGAATTGATATAGCCGCACAAAGGATATCGCCCCCTAAAATATTGTTGGAGTTCTTTTTCCAAAAGGGTTTCTTTTTTGCGTACTGCGCATGACCCATACAGTAAAAACTTCTGTATGCATTATTACTATCTTTCTGAATTACAATCGTAGTCATAATAACTATGCATTAATCTTGTCGATTTTCACCTGAGTGTATGCTTGTCTATGACCTCTCTTTTTGTGGTAGCCGGTTTTTCTCTTGTATTTGTATACAATAACCTTCTTACCCCTGCCCTGCTCCATAACGGTTGCAGAAACCGTTGCTTTCGCAACATCTGCGCCGACTTTGAGGGTACCGTCACTTACTGCAATTACACTGTCAAAAGTAACTGTATTTCCAGCTTCTGCATCAAGCTTTTCCACTTTGATGACATCACCTTCGGAAACCTTGTACTGTTTTCCACCTGTTGCAATAATAGCGTACATAATGAGACACCTCCTATTCACAAACCCCGCAGAAGAATATCTCCCCTGTTGGATTCTTTACTCGCTGACTTTGGTGGTATTTTCCTGAGAAAACACACTTTTACCTAGCCATGCGGCATACCATGTCATGATAGCATGATATGGGATAAATTGTCAAGCACTTTTTCTACTCAGTTGGTCAAATATTGAGCTTATGAGTGCATAGCCTCAAAATCCTCAACATACTGCGCAATCAGCTTTACAGTGCCTTCCACGCCCAAAACGCTGCTGTTGACGCACAAATCATAGCTGTCAGCGCGTCCCCACTTCTTGGAGGAATAGTAATTGTAATAGCTCTGGCGCTGCTTATCCTTCTTGATCATCATGTCCCTTGCCTTGGACTCTGTCAGGTCATACTTTTCCATAATACGCTTGATTTTATGCTCTTCATCCCCATAGATAAACAGGTGGATACAGTTTTTGTAATCTGCTAGGGCATAGTCTGCACAGCGTCCCACAATCACGCAGGGTTCTTCCTCCGCAATCTTTTTGATGGCATCAAACTGTGCCAGAAATACTTTATGACTGATGGGCATATCCACAAAAGCTGAGGTATTATATCCGAAAGNATAGGNATCCATCACCAGNTTATANAGAAANGAANTNGTANGCACCTCATTCATGANTCTNAAGCATCTCCTCACNAAATCCGCTCTCCTTTGNCGCACGGGTTAAAAGCTCCCTGTCATAATACTTGATTCCAAAATAGGCGGCAACCTTCTCTCCTATCTCATGCCCTCCTGAACCGAACTGACGACCGATTGTAATCACTGTATTCATAGATGACCCCTCTCTTTCCCCGCTTTTATATAAATATTTATTAACGGTAACTTATATAAGTGTAATTTTATTATATTGGATTCTGCCTGTTTTTGCAACCACTTCACAGCCTTTCCAGCAACCTGCAGAAATATTCCGGCAAAGGCGCATCCGTCTCCACATACTCCCCCGTAGATGGATGACAAAAACCCAGAATCTTTGCATGCAGCGTCTGCCCCTCCAGCTTAAAAGGACATTTTTGTCCGGAATAAACCTCATCCCCCAAAATGGGATGTCCGATGCTTGCCAAGTGAACCCTGATTTGGTGCGTTCTTCCGGTTTCTAACTCACACTCTATATAAGTATATTTCTCAAAACGCTGCAAGACCCTGTAATGGGTTACTGCCCGCTTGCCATCCGCCCTGACTGCCATTTTTTTGCGTTCCTTGGGATGTCTTCCCAATGGCTTGTCAATGGTGCCTTCATCCTCTTTCAAAACTCCATAACAAATGGCATGATATCGGCGCACAACACTGTGTTCCTTTAGCTGCTCTGCCACTGCCGCATGGGCCTTGTCATTCTTGCAGGCAATCACAGAGCCCGTGGTATCCTTGTCAATGCGATGGACGATGCCGGGACGCATAACGCCGTTTATACCGGAAAGCTCCTTGCCACAATGATAAAGAAGGGCGTTCACCAAAGTGTGGCTGTAATGCCCTGCCGCCGGATGCACCACCATCCCCTTGGGCTTATTCACCACAATGACATCCTTATCTTCATACAAAATATCAAGAGGAATCTCCTCCGGTGCAATATCCGGCTCCACGGCTTCAGGTAAAAGAAAAAATACTTCATCCTCTGCCTTAACCCGATAACTGCCCTTAACCGCACCGCCATTTACCAAAACCTTCTCTTCCTTTATCAGCTTTTGGATAAAAGAACGGGAAAGAGAATCCAGAAGCAGGCTCATGCATTTGTCAATTCTCTCGTCCTCTAACTCCTCTGTTATCTGAAAACGAAACTCATCCATGAACCCCGCCCCCTATTTGATTTCTCTATAGCGGTTTTGTTTGAAGTTTAAAAATTCCAAATCCTGTTCCTTAAACACGAATAAAAACAGGAAAAACAGCAACACCGTAGCCACTACAATATAGCAGTCCGCAACATTAAAAATTGGATAATGAATCAGCACAAAGGAAATAAAATCCACCACATAATCCAGACGAATACGGTCCGCCATATTGCCAAGCCCGCCTGCAACGATGACGGACAGCAGAATATGAACAATATTATATTTTTTCTTTTCGGGCAGTTTTAGCAGGAAAAACAAAATTACCAGCAGAAAAACTACGCCCACAAACAAAATAAAAAATTTCTGGTTCTGGAGCATTCCAAAGGCCGAGCCTCTGTTTTCAAGGTATTGCAATTCCAGCACTCCATCTATCAACACATAAGCGGGACGATCCTTTAATTGCTCCACCGCCAGCTGCTTTGTGTACTGATCTGCTAAAAACAAAATAATAATGATTATGGCGTCAATGACCAGCATAACACCTCTTTTGGTTTGATTTTTACTCATGTGCATCCTCTTCACTAAAATAAATTTCCTGAATGGCTGCCAATATCTCCTCATCAGTGACGGTTTTATCTATCACAGCCTTTCCTATCTTTTTCAGCAGTATAAACTTGATTTTGTCCGCCTCCATCTTTTTATCCGATTTGGTCAGTTTTAAAATCTCCTCTGGACGGATACCCTCCACAGTAATGGGCAAATAGAAGGNGACAAACATATCCCTGATTTCATAATATTCCTCCATGGAAAGCATTTCCCTCTTCCATNAAATATAGGNTGCCGCCACGATTCCTAACGCCACGCACTCCCCATGANACAATTCAAAATTCTTGGCNTTCTCAATGGCATGCCCAATGGTATGACCCAGATTTAACAAAGCGCGCTCCCCCTGCTCCGTAGGGTCTTTTTCTACCACAGATTTTTTGATGGCGCAGCTTCGCATCACCAGCTCCTCAAGAGTGTCCAAATCTCTCTCGCAGATTTCATACATCTTCTCAATCATCCACTCATAAAAAGCAGCATCCTTGATGATTCCATGCTTCATGACCTCTGCAAAACCGGAAAAAAACTGACGCTCGTCCAAAGATTTTAACACCGTCAGATTCATGTAAACCAAACGGGGCATCTTAAATGCACCCACCATGTTTTTGTAGGCGTCAAAATCCACCCCTGTTTTACCCCCTATAGAGCTGTCCACCTGAGCCAAAAGTGTGGTGGGAATCTGAATAAAATCAATTCCACGAAGATAGGTAGCCGCTGTAAATCCGGTCAAGTCTCCCACTACACCGCCGCCTAAGGCAAGCAGCATATCCTTGCGGTCAAATCCCTCCTCAATCAGAAATTGATAAACTTTCTTAACATTGTCCAGATTTTTATTTTCCTCCCCTGCAGGCATAACAAATTTTACCGCCTTTAAGCATTTCCCTAAAAGGCAGCCCAGCACCTCTTCGCCATAAAGTTTATCCACATTGGAATCCGTCACAATGCAAAGTCTCTTTTCCCCACAGCCAAGCTCACAAAGCTCCTCCCAGAGTCCTTCAAAGGATTGACTAAACACAATGTCATAGCAGGGCTTTTTCTGATATAATACAGGCAGTCTCTGTGCCATAACAACATCCTCCGTCTATAAATATTTTTTATCCATAAAGAAAACTTCCCACTTAATAATAAACAGGAAGTCTTCATTGTAAACTATTTGTGAAGCGGCAGCTCAAATGTCCCACTTCCAAAGATGTCCTGAAAATCACCGGAGATATCCACACTTGCGGGAGTGATAATAAAAATGCTGTGGGAAATCTTTTGCAGATTGCCCGCTATGGCAAAACAGGAGCCAGATGTAAAATCAATAATGCGCTGCGCTATATCCACATCCAGACCTTCCAGATTTAATACCACGGTTCTGTTGGATAAAAGGGTCTCTGTTATTTCTCTTGCATCTTCAAACGAAGACGGCTTTATCACACATACTTCCATACCGTTACCCTGCACTCTCTTGACAGAGGATTGGCGAATCGGTGTTATCTTGGGTTGATTTGCCTTCTTTGTCGGCTTCTCCTCTTCTTCTATCTCTTCTCTCGTATTTCTTCCCTTTGCCATAGGCTTTCTGGGCAGAGGTGCTTCTTCCTCTTCATCGTCCAGATAATCGTCATCCAAATAATCGTCTTCCTCATCATTTAACTTCATATAGTTTAAGAACTTGTCCATAACACCCATGATTAATCTCCTTTTACTATGGATTCTGTGTTCCGACCATCAGGCTGCGCTCTCCGAAAATACCGGTGCCTACCCTCACATAGGTGGCGCCTTCCTCCACCGCAGTCTTATAGTCGCCTGTCATACCCATGGACAAAATATCCATACAAACATTATCAAGGTTTTTTTGCATTATGTCAACAGATAATTGCTTTAATTTGCGAAAATAAATTCTATTTTCTTCCGAATTTTCCACAAATGGCGCTATTGTCATTAATCCCTTGATATGCACTCCGGGCAGTTTTGCAATTTTTTCCGCCAGCACAGGGGCTTCTGCTTCGGTCATGCCAAACTTACTCTCTTCATTTGCAACATTAACTTCCAATAGAATATTAACCTCTGTCTGTTTCTTAACAGCTTCCTTGCTGATTTCTTCCGCAAGGGAAAGGGAATCCACACTGTGAATCAGATACACCTTTCCCACAATGTATTTTACCTTATTACGCTGGAGATGCCCTATCATATGCCAACGAATATCCTCCGGCAGTTCCCCCATTTTATCCACAAGCTCCTGCACCTTATTCTCGCCAAAATCCCGCATGCCTGCATCATATGCTTCTTTCAGCAAAGAAACGGGCTTGGTCTTGCTGACGGCAATTAATGCAGCTTCCCCCTTCTGTCTTCCCGACCGTTCACAGGCATCCGCAATCTCCTTCTCCACCTGTCTGATATTGTCCTGAATCATTCTAACCTCCAATAAATCTATTCATTGATAAATTGATCATCCCGTACATTATCCGCATCTAATGCAATATAGTCATAAACGCTGAGTCCGTATTGAGTATTTGCCTTGACAATGGCATACTCATCATTCTGATAAAGGATACTGATTTCCTTGAAATCCGCATACCCCTTATTCATATTATATACCCCTTTTAAGACTGCCCTCTCGCTCACTACAAAGGTATCCTGACTGTCCATTTTATGCAGAATAGTCCCCGCATCCAATATGGTATTATCGAGATAATATTTTTTTGCCTGTTCATCGTAGCTGTAAAAATCCACGGGCACAAATTCTACGGAAACCGTGCCGTCCTTTAAATATGTCTGTCTGTAAATGCCGTTCTTTCCATCCTTTTCCTCTGTGGAAACAAAATCCTCCGGCACTAAGAAAAATTCCTTGTCCACAATGGAAGAATTGGGAATCTTAAGCCCCGTCACATCATTTAGAATAAGCTCTACCTCAAGAAATCTCTCTGACACAAAGCTGACCATGGAATTTGTGAAGGACAGCTGCAGATAAGTATTGCCATCGCTGTTGCTCAACATGGACACCTTTCCCCATGATTCATATTGGTTCTTNAGAAACCNTACTTTTATGTATTCCATCTCCACAAGTTCTGCNCCCCGCTTGGAATCTATGGGNAGCACAATGGACCAATTTTCATTGGAAGAAATCTTATAAGCGGGGTCTCCCGCCGCAATCAATTCATTGCTTGTGAGCACTTTCTTTTCATATTTTTTATCGTCAAAGACCTTTTCCGTCACTTCATCCGCCTTAAGTCCCTCATAACCGTCCATCCAATAGGACACGATACCCGTTGCCGGGGCATTGCAAAATTTCACGATATTCGTTACCGCCCCTGCACCGTTCATATCATTGATACTTTGCAGCATATTGTTGCTGGCAAGTTTTAACACCGTATTTTTCAGCGAATATTTAAAATCATAGGTATTGTCATAATGCTTTTCATCAAAGCCATGCATAAAATTTACAATTTCGCTGCGAAACTCCGCTAATTCCTTATCACTTAAAGTGTTTTCTCCCTGACTCAAATCCTCCAGATACTCGTTGAGTCGTCCGGTTTCATCTATGGCATACACCAGATTGCCGACTCCCACACGCTCCCCTTCTCTGGCATAATAATTGATGTAGCCTGCATTCTCCGCATTTACTACAATCTCATCCCGGATAATCACCGCCCGGTATCTATTGTTGGTGGCAAGGGAGCCCTCCCGTACCTCATAGCGGGTGACATGACCTGATTTAAAATACAGAACTACACAGATAATAACATAACAAAACATGGCAGCAAAAATAATCATC
>WFLX010049868.1_pt1 | contig 27790 bp, 22 predicted proteins | sample 4967041 | NCBI WGS metagenome assembly WFLX01 (sample SAMN12857096, study PRJNA449069) | gut metagenome | isolation source: stool from male and female vole | host: Microtus ochrogaster | place: USA:Florida | collected 2017
CTTTCACAACAGGGGCTATCTGTCCGATGGTGAGCACAGGCATGGCCCCGGTCATATCTCCGGGGTCGTAGTTACGGGCTGTCACCACACCGGTGATGGGCGACACCAGGATGGTGTTCTCTATCATATTGCGGTACTGCGACTTAAGCGCATCAAGCTGCGATTTTAGCTGGTCCACAGCCTGTTGCGTGCCGGATCCGATTTCAAGCAGATTTTTGGCGCGGTTGTACTCCCGCTCCACCTGCTCCATATTGATTCGCAACTGGTCGGAGTTGGAAGAGTCGAGTGTCACAAGGGTCTGCCCTGCCCTGACGGGATCACCGACCTCGACGTTGATGGTCTTGATTCGGTTCATCATAGAGGGCGAAATGTTGTTGATGTTCTCGGCTTCAACATTGGCTGTGTAAACTTTGGTTTGAGGTATTTCTCTTTCAAAGGCCACGCCGGTTGTGACGCGGGGCAATTCGGGTGCCACAGCTGAGGGGTCATCGNTTTTGCCGGAAGTCGAACAGCCGCATAGCGTCACTGCAAGTCCGACACATAAAAGATTGATATATTTCATATTGTACATTATTNTTCCATATATGCTTCAGGAGCGACGCCCAGGAGAAGGTCGAGTTCGGAACGGGCGATGAGATAATTGAAAATGGCCTGGTAGTATGCAAGCCGTGCGCGTGTGAGGCCAAGCTCGGAGTCGCGCAGGTTCAGGTAACTTGCTGCACCGATGTCGAAACTCTTCACCATAATATCATAGGCGCGCGTGGCCTGAGCAACACTTTCGGAACACGAAGCAATCTGCTTCACATTGACCTGCACATTATCCAGAGCCAGTTCCACCTGCATGGCCACACTCCGTTCAAGGTTCTCGCGTTGGAGTTCGAGTTCGGCAAGCTGAATCTTGGCCTGCTTGAGGCGGTTCACGCGCTGACCACCCTGAAAAATGGGTATTGACAATGCAACGCCAAGATTGGAGTATGGGTTCCAGCGGAAATTGCGGAATGGGTTGCCGTTGCTCATGGACGTCCAGTTGTAGTTGGCCGTAAGCGCAAGCGTAGGTACAAAAGCCAGTTTGTGAAGGTCCACGGTCTGCTTCAATGTCAGGCGGTCAATCTCCATTATCTTCAGATCGGCGTTGTTGCTGTAGTCGGGATTGATGTTCAGTGTTTCCTCGTACATGCTCTTCTCGTAGTTGGACAAGCGGTCGGTGACCTCGAATTGAAAGTCGCCGGCCAGTCCCATAAGGATAAGCAGCTGAAGTCGGGCCTGACGGATGGCTACATCGGCCTGCATAAGCTCCGGCTCAATATTTTTCATGGCCACCGAGGTGCGGAGCACATCATACTCCGACGCTGCTCCGAGACTGAACTGCTTCGAATATGTGTCGTAGGTCAGTTTGGCCATGTCGTAGCTTTCCTGAATAACCTGCTTGGAATCATTGGCCAGCAGAAGAGCATAGAAAGCTGATTTCACCTGGTTTACAAGATTTTGGCGAGATTGCAGGGCGGTTTCGAGGCTGCGTAGAATCTGACTGTCGCTGATTGAAAGACTCTTCCACAACTGAGGTGCTATCAGCGGCACTGCGGCAGAGAAGCCCATTGAGTAGGAGTTGTCAAGACCGACTTTGATACCCCCGTCCGACTTTCCTGTGGCGGCGCGCGACTCGGGTGCGTCCTCAGCACCGGCCCCTGTGCCGCCGCCTAAGCTTCCAAAGTCCATGTTCATATACATAACCTGCTTGGCCAGCGAACGATTGTACGATGCGCCGAAGTCGACCGTCGGCAGTAACTGACCCACAGTTTCNTTCTTGGAGTAGTCAAGACGCTGCACCTCCATGTCAGCCACCTTGACCGTGGGGCTTTCCGAGAGGGCTATGCGCAAGCAATCTTGCAAACTTAAAACCGGAGTTTGAGCCCACGCACCCGCGCCAATTATAATTCCGGCGAGTGCCAGGGACATGCGTGTATGATTCATTTCAATGATTGGTAGATTTCTGAGTGCAAAGATACGCAATATAATGGAGGGCCGTATAGGTCTAAGCCAAACTTACCAACATTCATGCCTAAATGTCCAATAAGTATTAATAAGTGTATATTTACATTCTTTTGCGGAAAAATTTCGTAACTTAGCGAAATGGAACAGGAATTTTCATCAAAATTGCTCGAGAATGCCGTNACCTCCCTGTCNNGCCTGCCTGGCGTNGGACGGAAAACGGCCTTACGCTATGCCTTCCATCTCCTCCGCCAGCCAAAGGAAATAGCGCTGGCGCTGTCGGAGTCCTTGGCGCGCCTTCGCGAAGAGGTGCAGTACTGCACGATGTGCCACAATATATCCGAAGAAGAAGTTTGCTCCATATGTGCCGACACCGCGCGCGACCACACCACTGTCTGTGTAGTTGAAACTGTTAAGGACGTGATGATAATCGAGAACACGCGCCGCTATGGTGGTGTGTACCACGTGCTTGGCGGATTGGTGTCGCCGGTCGACGGGGTTTCGCCCGATATGCTCGAGATTGAATCGCTGATACAACGCGCCGAGTCCGGCGACATCCAAGAGGTAATCCTGGCCACAGGCGCCACGGTTGAAGCCGACACTACCAACTACTTTATTTTCCGCCAGTTATCGCACCGCGCTCCGGATGTGAAAGTGTCGCAGCTCGCCCGCGGAGTTGCAATCGGCAACGACCTTGAATATACCGACGAGGCAACGCTGGCCCGTTCCATCCAAGGACGCACACCATTCGAACTTTAACACTAAAACCATGAAAAAAACTCTTTCTGCAATTCTGATTTCGATTTTCTGCACAATCACAGCCATGGCCGACCAGCCTCTGAAATATCACTATAACTTCTGTACCCACTCCTACTCGATGCCCTTCTGGGGTCAGGCGGAATGGGACAAAGAAATTGATGCCATGGTGGAACGCGGAATCAACATGCCGCTGATTATCACCGGAATGGAATGCGTGTGGAAAGCTTTGTTGGAAAAGTACGGCTACCCTGCTCCGGAGGAATTCATTCCCGGACCCGGCTATATGGCCTGGTTTCAGATGAACAACCTCACCGGCTGGGGAGGACCCCTTCCTCAAAGCTGGTTCGACGAACACCTCGCTCTTGCGCGTCACATCTTCCAACGCTGCAAGGAAGAAGGTATACGCCCGGTTATTCCCGGCTATAACGGTATGATACCGGCCGATTTCCTCAGCAAAACAACTTGCGATTGGGCCAAAGAAGAAATCAATGACTCAGGAACCTGGTGCGGCTTTCAGCGTCCGGCTTTCGTTACCGATTATGCCCGACTGGAGGAATTCGGGGATGCATACTATGCTGTGGTCGACAGCCTCTTTGGTGATGTTCTCGATTCACCCTATTTCGCCGTTGACCCCTTCCATGAAGGCGGAAAAATTCCGGAGGGCTTGGATTGCGAGAAANGTGTACAGGCCATGTGGNCTTCTNTGTTGCGCCACAATCCCGACGCCANCTGGGTTGCACANCACTGGCAGGATAATCCCAAGGAATTCCTCACGCACAGCATCCCTGCAGGCCGACTCATCATCCTCGACCTCCACGCCGATTCCGAGGGACACACCGAATGCGGCGGAAACCACACCGACCGCTACGGGCAGAATCACGACTGGATTTACTGTGTACTGAACAACTACGGAGATAATGTCGGTATTTTTGGCCGTGCACCACTCATAGCCGAATCTTATGTTAATACCGACCGTGACGCCCTGGTTGGCTCCGGTGCTATTCCCGAAGGCATTTCGTATACACCGATGATTTTCGACCTCGCTTTCTCGCTGCCTTCGCTTAGCCGGGAATATGGTTTGGAACAATGGCTGGCCGACTGGGTAACCGACCGCTACGCCCTCGACCCGGAAAGCAAAGAAGCAGCCACCGCTGTAGAAGCCTGGAAAAATCTCGCCCACACCATTTATAACTCGCCATATGCCAACATGCAAGGTACGGCAGAAAGCGTTTTTATGCAGCGTCCCGCCGATTCCCCCAAAAGCGTCAGCAGTTGGGCTCACCCCCGTTGGTACTGGAACACGGACACCGTTGTTGAGGCGACCGCAGCCCTTCTCTCTCTGGCCCCAGCTCTCAAGGACAATGAAAAATACCGTTTCGACGTCGTAGACCTTGCCCGTCAATGCCTCGCGGACAAAGGCAAATCACTACTGGACAGCTACTCGCAGGCCGATTCACTCGCACGCAAAGAAATTGCCGCAGAATTTCTGTCGATGATTCTTGACCAGGACCGTCTGCTCGGCAGTATGCCCCAATTCCGCCTCGGCACATGGATTGAGCAGGCACGCGACCGCGGTACGGACACCTCCGAAAAAGACCTCATGGAGTGGAACGCACGCATGCTAATAACTACATGGGGCGCCGAACGCCAGTGTAATCAGGGCGGACTTCACGACTACGCCAACCGCGAATGGAACGGACTGCTCCGCCATTACTACTACCCCCGCTGGGAAAGATACTTCCAAAGCGGTGAATGCGACTGGTTTAACGAGCTCGAATGGCCCTTCGTGAAGGGTGAAACGGTTCCCTACGGCACCTTTACATCCGCTCCCGAGGGCGACCCCATTGCACTTTCCGAAGAAATCCTCAACACGTACATTCTTAAAAAATGACCCTTTCATCCGAACGCCTTATCCTGCGTGCTCCGGAACCTGACGATGTCGATTTTCTCTACATCCTTGAAAACCAGGATGGAATGGAAGAGACCGGGTTCACTACCGCTCCGTTGAGTCGCTTCCAGCTCGAAGAGTACGTCCGCAACTACACCGCTGATATTTTCAGCCAGCGTCAATTGAGATTTGTAATAACTGACCGTAACAGCGGCGAGCGCCTCGGATGCATAGACCTTTGCGATTATGAGCCACGCGACCGTCGCGCCTTCGTCGGCATTGCGCTGTTGCCTAAATTCCGCCAAAAAGGATATGGCACGGAGGCCCTGCAAATGACTTGCGGTTATGCACGCGAAGTACTTGGTATGCACCAACTTGCGGCTCAGATAGCCTACGACAACGAAGCTTCACACGCACTTTTCGCCAAATGCGGTTTCCGTACCTGCGGCAGCATGCGTTCATGGCTTCGCCGAGGACCCCACTACGTCGACGCCCTGCTCTACCAACATCTTTTTCCTAACTGAAAAAGTCCGGACTTACACCGGAATGACCAGCATCGGGATGTCTGTGTGAAAAAGTAGGTTATGGGCCAGGCTCGAGTTAAAGAGCCGGTTGAATGAATTTCGGCGCTTGTTGGGGATGACGATGAGGTCAAAATTTCGCTCTTTGCGAAGTTCGATGAAACGTTTTTCGCTCTCCTCAGCCACTACCGGGATATTATCGAAGGTGAAGTTGGGGAAATGGTCCATGCAGTAGTTGCAAAGCCGTTGGGCGGCTTTGCCGGGGGCCGAATCGAAAAAGCGACGCGGACGGGGCACCGGCAGGATGGTGACGTGCATCATGTGTGAGCCGAAGAAACGATAGAGGGCGTCCATGGCGAGTATATCGTTCTGGTCAAGGCTACTGAAGAACACTACTTCCCTCGGAGTAAAGGTATCGGCGTCCATATTTTCCGGCAAGGAAAGGACAGTAAAGTAGCCTTCGTCGAGCACTTCGGCTGTGACGCTTCCAATCATGTCGTGCTCCTTTCTGGCCCCCGTACGGGTGCCCATCACAATCAGCCGCGGAGCATGTGAGCGTGAATATTCTGTAATGGCATCCTCGGGCACCCCTTCCACAACCTCGAAAGATAACGATACCGGAGTAATCACCCCGGACTTCATTGCGCCCTGAATTCGCTCTACAAAGTTCTGCATCAGCATTTCGGCGTTCTTGCGCATGCCGGCACGGGCGGTCTTGTCGCCTGATTCGTAGCCGAGGGAGTCGCGCAGCTGAATTTTTGTTGCCACATAGGGGTCGATGTAGCTGTACAGCAATGTAAGCCGCCCCGAATTTGCGGATGCAATTTTGGCAGCATGTTTTACTGCCAGGAAAGAGCGTTCACTGAGGTCGACAGGAACGAGGAAATTGTGTGTTTTCGAAGAATCACTGTCCGGAGCTTCGAAAAGTTCCGGATTCTCGATTATGCGCAAGGCCAGGGGCAGGTCCTCTTCACGGATGCGGAGGCGCACCCCTGACGTAAGTCCGGGCACAGTCAGGTTCACGTCTGCGAACTCAACCTCGACGCCTTCGTTTTCCAGCCGGTTGCGCAGCTGTACAGCCTTTTCGTATGTATGAATAGCAACAGTAATCAGAGCCATGACAATGATGTTTTAAGATTAAGCATTAAAGGTAGTCCGGAATTTAATAAAAGCCCGCGTCGTGGTGTCGGACGCGGGCGTAGATCTTTAATCGAGCGAATTATTCGGCATCCTGCTTCTGAAGGATTTCTACGGCCATGTCGTAGATTGTGCTGTCGTCGAGCACAACGATACCGCCGTCGGGACCCGGTTCGATGTGGATACCGCAGTTCTTGCCGAAGTCGTAATTGGAACCTCCGAAGTAGTTGCGTACGGTCTGCACGGTGGTGTTAAGACGGTCTGCTATCTGGCGCATGGTTCCGTCGGGGAGGCGGTCTTTGAGGCGACGGAGCTCGTTGAAGGTGATGGTCTTGGTCATATCTCAGTCATTTAGGTTGAATGATACGTTATTTTGAGTTACTAAATTACCACCATTTTTCGGCTAAACCAAACAATTGGAGAAGTTTTTTTTATGTTTTATAACATAAAATCGAAATGTGGGACGCTAACTGTCACGTTTATACTTANATACGCTCAACATCGGACGCGCGTACCCAAGCCTTGGTGCTGTTGTTCAGCTTTACATTGTACCATTTCGGGGACACGGGGTCGTCGGGTGTAGCCACGGAATCGATGATTTCTACACGCGTTCCCTCATGGATGGTCACAACCTTGTCCTTGCCGGACTTTGCTCCTCGGGGCGCTGAGGTCAGCTGGGTGGAGGGGGAAATGACCACTGCGCTCTCGTGGCTACGGGCTATCGCGGCGGCATCGCAGGCCATATAGACAACATAAGCGCACACGAACAGGAGCGTCACACCACCGAAGAATCCAACTTTGCGGTAGGTAACGTGAGCGGAAAAAATATAGAGTCCGACAGCTCCGAGGAAGAGTATGAACAAACCGAGAGCGAAGTAAGCCCATGCATTTGCGCTCATTGTGCTCATGATTCCGGTGTGCATCTTCAGAAGCACATTGGTGTCGTCTTCGGGTTTGTCGGCAATTTTGCTCTTTACGTATTCAAGATTTGTTCGCGCATCGGAGTGCGAAGGGTCCAGGCGTAGTGCCCGCTCGTAATTGAGGATGGCTTTTCCATTGTTGTCATTACGGNAGTGGGCGTTGCCAAGGTTGTAGTATATGTCGGCCGACACCCCGTCCTCGGCTATCGACTTGTTATAAAGCTCGATGGCACCGCGGTAGTCCTCGCGATTGTAGGCCGAGTCGGCCTGTTCGGCTGTGGTTGCAGCCGATGCTCCAAGAACAAGTGAAGATATAAATAGAAGGATAGCTAAACGTTTCATAATCAATCAGTTTTTAACATCTTCGATGTTCTTGATAGTGTCTACGGCATTGCTGTATAGCTGCGCCATTTCCTGCTCGGAGTGGTTGGGGGTGAACCGGGCCATCTCGCACTCGTCAAGGACGTGGAGCACTTCGTCGATAGCCTCTGAACTCAGGCCGTAGTCACTTAACTTGCCGGCGACGTTTTCACGTGTAAGCTGTGAAGCAGGTATGGCAAGCTTATCGCTGATGTAACCCCACAATGCTTTGGCCAGGGATGCATAGAAGGCATCGCTTTTGTGCTCTTTCATGAAAGTGTGAGCCTCTTTTAAGCGCTTTGTCGCAACTTTGCCGGCCTTGGCGAGCTTGCGNCCGGCCACATCGGCACGGAGGCGAATCTGGCGACGATAGAGGAACACGAGTCCAACAAGAATCAACGCTGCGATACCATAAGCGGCCCAGTAAAGCGAACTTTCAATTGCATAGTTCACAACCTTGTACTGACGGTTGGCTTTGGTCGGATGGATATGCAGGATATCATCGATGGCTTCTTCTACCTGCGACTGNGCCGGAGCTGCCGGTGAGCTATTACCGCGGAGCACCTTTATGGGCATGTCGGGCACTTCAACTGTTACATACTCTTTCTTCGCAGGGTCGAAGTAAACGAAGGGAACGCCCTCGATTGTGAAATTCCCCACTTCCTGAGGAACGATGGTGAACTCAGTTGTATAGGTACCGGACATATTCGAACCTCCGCCGACAACTTTGGCATCGATGGTGCTCTTAGGGGTATATGTGTCAATTCCGGCCGGGAACTGCACTACAGGTTCGTTGAGGAACTTGATGTTGCCNGTGCCCTTTATATTATATGTGTACACGGAAGCCTCGTTGGTCCGCATCAACTCCGGATCGAGCGACGTTGAAACCGTGAACTGCCCCACTGCGCCATTGAATCCGGCGGGTCGCGTTTCGGGGAGAGCCTTGACCTCAATGGAAGCAGCGTTGGATGTGGTGGTCACGGCCCGTTCGATGGGTCGTTGGGTTCGGAAGAAGCCCATATTGACAGTTTCGTATGTGACGATGGTAACGTCGTACGTACCCGAATTTACGCTAAGCTTTCCGGCCTTCTGAGGGTAAAGCAGAAGGCGCTTGAGAACTGCGGTGTGGTAATTCTGCCCGTTGTAATGCTCAATGGATGTCTCCATCGCAACGGGAAGTTCCTCGCTGAGGAAGCCCTCGAAAGCCGGTTGAACGGTAGGCAGGAATGAGGATATGTCGTGCTTTGTGTATACCTTGATTGTGGCTACGACGGGTTCCTGCTCATAAACTGAGTTCTTGGAGAACGAAACCCGAACCAACAGGTCCGAAGCTGCTACTCCACCCTGCTGCGGTGCCGGGGATGCACCGCTTTGCCCGGAATTGCCGCCGGGAGCCGGAGTAGGCTCGTCAGTAGGGAGAATCTCGAAGGACGCCGGGCGCGAAGAAAGGGTGCGCCCCTCACAGGTTATTGTCAGCTCGGGCACGGCGACCTTTCCGGGGGTGTCGGCACGGTAGGTGAACGTATAGTCGATGCTGCGGGTGGAGCTCATGCGTCCGTTGATAATCTGGGTGCTTTGCATCGTGGAGGTTGCGGGGCCGTAAAGAAGCGTGCAACCGTTCAGGCTGGGGGCCGCAGGCGGGTTTGCCTCTCCGTCGGAAAGACGAAACGTGAGGCTGAAATTACGACCCTGGATTACATTACGCGGAGGCACTATTGAGAACGTGGGATTATCCGCCCACGCCTGACCCACCATGGCCAGAGCCATCAACATAAATAGGATGAAACGTTTTGTTCGCATGATTACCAGGGTTTATCTGATTGACTGCGTCCTCCGGCCGGAGTTTCTTGCTCCTGTACCTTTTTGCGCGTTGAGTTCTCTTTATTTTGCATGGATTGCAGAATCTGCTGGGCACTCTGGGTCATGGGCTGCTGTTGCTGTTGTTGCTGTTGCTGCTCCTGTTCCTGTTGTTGGTCCTGCTGCTGTTGTTGCTGTTGCTGCTGTTGTTGATCCTGTTGGTCCTGATTCTGATCTTGGTTCTGATCCTGATTCTCCTGCTCCTGCTTCTTGAGCTGGGCCAGGCGCAGATTTTCGCGCGCAGCCATGTCGTCGGGCTTCATACGCAAGGCCGATTTATACATGGCTATACTTCCGTCGTACTGCTCATCGTTGAAAAACATGTTCCCGAGGTCATAGTACGCCATCCGGGCAATTTCGGGGTCGTACTTCTTGGCATCATCAATCAGACCGGCCCACAGCTGTCGGGCCTGTTCGCGAGGGTCGTTCTCTGCACCCTTATTGTCGTCGGATGCGAGGTTCACCAGCGTGCGGGCCTTGTTGAAGCGTGCGCGAATCGAACCTTCATTGACTTCCAGGGCCTTGTCGTATGCTTCCAACGCCTGGTGGTACTGCTCCTTTTCGTAGTAACTGTTGCCCTGCCGGATGTAATTGCGCTCGGCCTTGTAGCTTTGTGAAGGCGTGTTGTATTGGCTCTGGACCTCGGGGGCGGNGGATTCTGCCGGTGCTTCGGCCACCGGGGCGTCGGGGTTGAGCGACATGTTATTCTGAGCCGATGCTCCAAATGGTAAATATGCCGCAAGNAGCAGGGCCGGGATTATGAGCTTTTTCATTTGGAACCTCCTTTCGCTTCCTTTTCGGAATCCTTGGTGAAGAAGTTGATGCCGCGGAGCCAGCTGATCTTGCGGTTAACCACGAAACTGTCGAGGAGCAGGAATACCAACGCAATAGCCGCGAAGGTGGGGAACTGCTCTGCTGCCGCAGTATATGTAACGGTGTTGAACTCCGACTTCTGCAACTTATCCAGCTGCGCTGTGAGTTCGCCTAATGCCGAAGGGGAGGCGCCGTTGACGTAAATACCGTCGCCGGCCTTTGCGATTTCCTGAGCCAACTCTTCATTGAGTCTTGTCACGACGGGCGTACCTTCAGGGGTAGCGAAACCGGGGAGTACTGCGCCTTGAGGTGTGCCAACGCCGATAACGTCGATCTGAATTCCGTTCTCAGCAGCGAGTTTTGCCGTTTCAATGGCCTGACCTTCGTGGTCCTCAGCGTCGGTGATGAGAATTATGGCCTTACGCATGTCCTCCGCAGGAGAGAAGCCGTTCATTGCCATTTTCATGGCAGTGGAAATATCCGTTCCCTGGTTGGAAATCAACGAGGGGTTGAGTTCTGAGAGGTACATCTTGGCGGAGTAGAAGNCGGATGTGAGCGGGAGCTGCACCTTGGAGTTATTCGCGAAGATAACGAGGCCGACCTTGTCGTTGTGAAGGCGGTCGATGAGTTTTTCAAGCAAAAGACGCGCACGGTCAAGACGGGAAATACCGTCGTGGCGGTCGGTGGACGACGCCATCATGGAGTTAGACACGTCGAAGGCAATCATAACCTCAATTCCTGCTGCAGTCTCCTGCTCTACCGAACCGCCGGAGCGGGGCCGAGCCACCACGATTATGAGAGCGGTCAGCGCTATCAGCGCCAGGGTCACTTTTACTGCCGGCATGTAGCGGGATGCATCAGGCATCAGGGATGCAATGACCTCCGGGCGACCAAAGCGACGCAATTTTGCCTTGCGGGCAATCCTTGCAAGGAGGTACAGCAAGGCAAACCCCGGCACAAGCAGGAGCAGATATAAATAATGTGGATTTGCAAAATCAAACATAACTTTCTACTTTATCAAGGGATTGAACGTAGAACGGTGTACCGCAGAGCCAGTTCCAGCACAAGGCATGCGAGGGCAATCAGAGCCCAGGGCATGTAGAAGTCCTCGGTGTGGGAGAAGTGGCGAACGTCCATCTGCGTCTTTTCGAGGGCGTCAATTTCGGTGAACACTTCTTCGAGCACCCGGTTACCGGTAGCACGGAAGTACTTGCCTCCTGTGGTTTCTGCAATTGTTTTCAGAGTACCTTCGTCGATGACTACGGGCTGGGGAGTGAACTCGATGCGTCCGGTCATGGTACGTGTTGGATAAGGGGCATTCCCGTTGGTACCTACGCCGATGGTGTAGATTTTCACGCCCAACTCCTTGGCGACCTCGGAGGCCGTGACGGGGGCGACTACGCCGGTGTTGTTGCTGCCGTCGGTCAGCAGAATAATGCTTTTGCTCTTTGCCTTACCCTCCTTGAGGCGGTTCAGGGCCGTGGCGATACCGTCACCGATAGCAGTTCCGTCCTCAAGGACGTTCATGTTCAGGTTCTGGAGGTACTGCAACAACTGCGTGCGGTCAACCGTCATGGGCACGCCGGTGAGTGATTCTCCGGCGAAGATTACAATACCGATATTGTCGCTTTCGCGGCCGGAGATGAACTTCGCCGCTACGTTTTTTGCGGCCACGAAGCGGTCCGGGTCAAAGTCGCGAGCCATCATGGACGAGGACACGTCGAGAGCGATGACGATGTCGGTGCCTTCGGTGGAGGTAGTGCGCCAGTTGTCATGTGCCTGGGGCCGCGCAAGGACAACAATGAGGCAGCCCACGGTGGCGCAGCGGAGCACAAACAGTAGATGGCGAAGATATTGCTTCCAGGAACGCGGCAAACGCGCAAAGGCCTGCGTGCTGGACATGGCCATTGTAGCATGGCTGTTGCGCTGTTTAAGCACATACCATACAATCATAGGCACCAGCACCAGAAGGGCCCAAAGGAAGTGAGGATGAGCAAATTGCATTTTTCGTTAATCTTTCTTTGTTTCACTTGCCGGTTGTTCCTCCGGCTCGGGAGCAGGCTTGGTCTGCTCAACGAAGTCCAGAGCCCGGTTATAGGCCTTGACATTGTCGTCGGGCAGCGGGCGTACCTTGGCGAACTTCACGAAGTCGGCGATGGCGAGGATTGAACGCACCTGGTCGGCAGTCATGCGGGTGTCGGGGTTGTAGCGGAGTGCGCGCACAATCTGCGTGGAGGTCATCTCCATGGCGTTTATGCCGAAGCGACCGTCGAGGTACTGGCGAAGGATGTCCACCAGCTCGGTGTAGTACTCTTTCTCGTGACCGGACTCTGTGAGACGACGTGCCTTTAGGTGGTCCAGTCGACTGATTGCCAGCTCGTAAGGTGGTACGGGCTTGGCTTTCTCCTCGGCGATTTGCTCCTGATGGCGACGAAGCTTGGTGTAGGCATAGAATCCTCCTGCCAGAACTGCGATAATACCGATGAGCCAGAACAGCCAGTTTGGCACATAATCATACCAGCGTGACTGCGCCGAAACTATCGAAGTCATGGGGTTGATGGTCTGGAGTGAATCCACATCCACCGGCAACACTTTGAGCGACAGGACTTTTGACTTTATCGTGTCGGCTCCTGGAGTAGGAACCACAGCGAAGGGTGGGATTGTATAAGTTTCGGGGTCGAATGGNTGGAGCGTGTAGTCGAAGGCAATGGCAGTATGACCGTCGGCACTCCGCATGGTGCTGTCCATTTCAACAATGTCAATGCCATGGAAATCTATAAACTCCTGGCCGACCGGCATGTATGGAAAGTCTACCAACTGCAGATTCTTGGTCATCGCTTCGGGTGCGGTCACAACAACTTTNAGATGCACATGGTCGCCCATAACCACAACAGCGGAATCGATGCTCGATTCCACACGTACACTTGAAGCCGGAACTGCGAACACCGGAAGAGAAACACCTATTATAATAGAGGTAATCAAATGTTTCATACGGCAGCCCTTTCTTTAAAGAGTCCCATCAGAGCCTTGACATAGTCTTCGTTGGTGGCGACAGATGCGAAGTCGACGCGAGTGCTTCGGAGAGCAACTGTCATCTTCTGCTGGCGGTCGTACCACCAGCGGTTGTATGCCTTGCGGGTGGACGAAGAGNAAGTATCAATCNACNGNGTCNNACCCGTCTCGAGNTCGGCCACGCNCATAAGCCCCACGTCGGGGAGTTCGCTGTCGCGCTTGTCGTACACCTGAATCGCCATTACGTCGTGACGGTTTGAGGCAATGGTGAGCGGAGTGCGGTAGTCGGAATTGTCAATGAAGTCGGAGATTACAAACATGGTGCACCGGCGCTTCATGGCGTCGCTGAAGTACTTTATGGCCTTTGCGATGTCAGTGCCCTTGTTTTCGGGCGTGAAGTCCAGCAACTCTCTGATCAGGAAGAGGATATGTTTGCGTCCCTTCTTGGGTGTTATGAACTTCTCAACCTTGTCGGAGAAGAACATGGCCCCGATTTTGTCGTTGTTCTGGATGGCAGAGAAGGCGATTGTAGCTGCAATCTCTGCAATCATTTCCCGCTTCTCTTCACCCACGGCGCCAAACAAACGGCTGGCCGATACGTCCACCAGAAGCATGACGGTGAGTTCACGTTCCTCCTCGTAGACCTTTACGAAAGGTTTGTTGTGACGGGCCGTGACGTTCCAGTCGATATCGCGGATATCGTCGCCGTACTGGTACTCACGCACCTCGGAGAACATCATACCTCTGCCCTTGAAGGCGGAGTGATACTCGCCGGCGAAGATGTTCTGCGACAATCCTCGGGTTTTGATTTCGATTTTGCGGACTTTCTTGAGCAGTTCGTTAGAATCCATAGATGATTATTGGTTAGGGCACCTGCACCTTGTCGAGGATGTCGGTGATAATCATGTCGGTGGTGACATTGTTGGCTTCAGCCTCGTAGGTGAGGCCGATTCGGTGGCGCATCACGTCGTGGCAAACGGAGATTACATCTTCGGGAATCACGTAGCCGCGCTGGTGCAGGAAAGCATAGGCACGGGCTGCCTTGGCCAGAGAGATGGACGCACGGGGAGAGGCACCGAAGGAAATATAATTTGCCAGTTCATCCAAGCCGTATTCTTTTGGCGTACGGGTGGCGTAGACGATGTCGACGATGTAGCGTTCGATCTTTTCGTCGACATAAATCTGACCTACGANCNTCTGGGCCTCAANCACNTCCTGANGTGNTACNAGAGGNACANTCTTTNGCATCTCNTTGGNGATGTTCATGCGGATGATTCGGCGTTCCTCCTCTTNGTCGGNATACCCGATTACGACCTTCATCAGGAAGCGGTCGACCTGTGCTTCAGGGAGCGGATAGGTACCCTCCTGCTCAACAGGGTTCTGGGTTGCCATTACGAGGAAGGGACGGTCCAGCGGGAAAGTTTCGTCACCGATGGTCACCTGGCGTTCCTGCATTGCCTCGAGGAGAGCCGACTGCACTTTGGCCGGGGCGCGGTTAATTTCGTCGGCCAATACGAAGTTGGCGAAAATCGGGCCCTTCTTTACCTGGAAGGTTTCGTTCTTCACGCTGTAGACCATGGTACCGATGACGTCGGCAGGCAGAAGGTCGGGCGTGAACTGTATGCGGTTGTACTTTGCATCGATAAGGTTGGCGAGGGTCTTGATAGCCAAGGTTTTGGCAAGACCGGGCACGCCTTCGAGGAGAACGTGGCCGTTGGCCAGCATGGAGATGAGGAGACTTTCCACCAGGTGCTTCTGACCTACGATGGTCTGGTCCATGCCTTTGGTGATCAGGGCGATGAAGTCGCTCTTGCTTGCCACTAATTCGTTTAGTTCTCGGATGTTTACGCTGTCGCTCATAAATATGTGATTTTCGTGCTTTATTCTTGTTTGGAGTGTTACTCCCGCTTGAGGTTACAAAGTTACAATTATAACGCGGTTATAGCGTGCAACAAATGTTAAATTAACCTATCATATCTTTCACAAACCACGCTTTTAATTATTTTTAAAAATATAACCCGTATTCGGCTGGGAATACGGGTCGGAAATAATGTCTTTACTTGTTATCGTCATACTGAGGCAAGACCTTCACCGGGAATTTTGAGAAGAGCACCTGTACAGCCTGAGCGATGCCTTGGAGGTTGCGGAAACGTGCCTCACCATTTTCAAGAATGGTTGCTACGGAAGCTGAGTAGAGGGGAACTTTTTCCTGCATGTTGACGAAGTCCATCGTCAGCACACCCTCTTTGTACATTCCCGTGATTACCTGGGCATTAGCATAATAACCNGCATAGTAATTTGGGCGCGGATACATGAAGAANGGNTAGTAGCCGTTGTAGATTGCTCCTGGCGGCGGNGGAGGAAGCAGTGGGGCGGGAGCCGGTGTGGGGGGCACAACCGGTTCGGTCATCAGTTCTTTGTGGACAGTGATGCCGATATTGATAAGCAGGGGCGACGAGGGTGATTCGGTATAACCGCGCTCAACCATCTGCTCGCGAATGGCCGCAGCTATATTATAATATGTGACCATCTGCATTCCGGGTGGCATATGACCCTCCTCGGGTGTGACGATGCGGAATGTCTTGTAGTCGGCCAGGTCGGCGTTGTTGTAAGTTTCGCTGTTGACAAGCGCGTAGGGGCTGCAGGCGCAGAACAGCGTGGCCAGAAGGACGTAGACGAGGTATTTTTTCATAAGTCGAGTGTTTCGTTTTAGTTTTAACACTTCAAAAATTATTTTGGTTGAAAGCCCTCCTCAACTTTGATGAAAAAAAATTTTGGGTCTTTGCAAAAGTCTACAACATTTCGCGGAATCTTGTCGTAACTTTGTACCAAAAAACCTTATCCGAAACAGGGTCGCGATTGACCGAGGCGGAAGCCCCGCGAATTTTATGGACGTTTTTCGAGAGGGGTGTTGGTGGAATGGGAATTTTTTCTTACTTTTGGGCACACTCAAACCAACGCTTATGGAAGATATTACCGAACTTTTTGTCCATATCATTGAGCAAAGTCCAAGTCTGGACATCGCAGAGTCCAATTTGAAGCAGATCTTGGTGGATGAGCCGCAGTGGCGAGCCAAATACAAGGCCTTTTGCCGCGAGATGGGTTATTCAGAGCGCCGAGGTTTCATCGACTACTATGAGGAACATTATTCCCCGGAAGAATCAATCTGGGATAACCTCAAAGATTATGATGATATAGAATGAAGATAACTGCAGATTTTCGACTTCCGTCCGAATGGGAAGCAGTGTCGGCCGTGCTGCTTGCATGGCCCCACGCCGACACCGACTGGGTTCATATGCTCGACGACGTGAGGGATTGCTACCTCCACATTATCAAGGAGATATCCCTTCGGGCCAAGGTTATCCTCATAGGACCCGAGCACCCCGACAACTACCTGCCGGGAACCCGAGTTGACAACATATTCTGTGTTGAAATACCCACCAACGACACATGGACGCGCGACTACGGCCCCATCACAATGGTCGACTCTTCCGGTCGCCCTGCTCTGCTCGACTTCACCTTCAACGGTTGGGGTTTGAAATTTGCCGCCGACAAGGACAACTGTGCGACACGGCAACTGATTGAGCACCACGTACTTTCGGGAACATACGTCAACCGCCTCGGCTTCGTGCTCGAAGGCGGAGGCATCGACTGCGATGGGCGTGGAACGCTCCTCACCACCTCGCAGTGCCTTCTGTCGCCCAACCGCAACGCGCAGCTAAACCGCAGCGACATTGAAATGTACCTNAGCCAAACCTTCAACCTCAACCGCGTTCTATGGCTTGAACACGGAGCCCTCGAAGGGGATGATACTGATAGTCACGTGGATACGCTGGCACGCTTCGCACCTCCCGGCGATGTGATTTTCTTCAGCGGATGTGCCGAACCCGACGACTCCCATTACAAGGAACTCAGCGCCATGCGCGAGGAACTCCAGGCATTGCGCACGCCCGAAGGGATGCCTTACCATCTGATGGAACTTCCCATACCCGACGCTATCAACGACCCCGACGACGGCTCACGGCTTCCGGCTACCTACGCCAACTTCCTGTTTGTCAACGGTGCTGTGCTTTTGCCTGTTTATGGTCAGCCCATGAAGGACCGCATTGCACGTCAGATGCTCGAGGCGGCATTGCCCGACTACGAAATCGTACCCATCAACTGTTCTGCCCTGATCCGCCAGCATGGTTCCCTCCACTGCGCCACGATGCAACTTCCGGAAAAAGTTTTTGATTAAGCAACTCATATGAAAATAGGAATAATACAGCAGGCAAATACAGCCGATATAGAAAATAACCGCCGACGCCTCGGCGAAAAGATTCGTCTCCTTGCCAAAGAAGGCGCCGAACTCGTTGTGTGCCAGGAACTTCACGACTCGCTCTACTTCTGCCAGGTTGAGGACGTGGACAACTGCTCACTGGCCGTACCTATCCCAGGTCCTGTCACCGATTTCTACGGCTCGGTAGCCAAGGAGGCGGGAGTGGTTCTCGTCACTTCGCTTTACGAACGCCGCGCGCCCGGGCTCTACCACAATACGGCCGTGGTTTTCGAAAAGGATGGCTCCATAGCCGGAAAATACCGCAAGATGCATATCCCCGACGATCCTGCTTACTACGAGAAATTCTACTTCACCCCCGGCGACATCGGCTTTGAACCCATTCAGACCTCGGTCGGAAAACTGGGAGTACTCGTCTGCTGGGATCAGTGGTACCCCGAAGCCGCCCGACTCATGGCGCTCACAGGGGCGGAGATACTTATATACCCAACGGCCATCGGTTGGGAAAGCACTGACACTGAGGCCGAAAAAGCCCGTCAGCGGGAGGCATGGATCACGGTTCAACGAGGTCATGCCGTCGCCAACGGACTCCCGGTCGTAAGCGTCAACCGCGTTGGTTTTGAACCCGACCCTTCGGGAATGACCAATGGAATTCAATTCTGGGGTTCGAGCTTCGTGGCCGGTCCGCAGGGTGAATTCCTCTTCCGTGCGTCCGAAAACGACGAGGAGCTGGCAGTAGTTGATATTGACCTCAAGCGTTCCGAACAGGTACGACGCTGGTGGCCTTTCCTGCGCGACCGTCGCATCGACGCCTACGGCGATATCATCCGTCGATTCCGCGATTGAGCAATATCGCGCGCGTTCATTCGTTAATATAGGTATGAAACTATTTAAGTCCTGCCTCCTGTGCATACTCTGCCTCGGCATCCTCTCAGGTTGCCGGGGAGTAAAATTGTCCACTGCCGACGAACAGATGTACCGCGGCGAGTACTTCGATGCATCGAAGACTTACCGCAAGATTTACAATAAGTTGACCAAGAAAGAAGAACGCGCTCTCCGCGGAGAAGTAGCCTTCAAGATGGCCGAGTGTCACCGCCGGCTGAATCAATATGCCCGCGCAGCTGCAGCCTATCAGAACGCAGCACGCTATGGCTACCCGGACNCGNCTNTCTACCTCTACCTTGGCCAGATGCTGGCCGCTGACGGCAAATATCAACCTGCCGCCAAAGCTTTCACGGAGTATCTCACATGGAAACCCAACGACAAGCTGGCCCAAAACTCGCTAATCGGGGCCCGTATGGGTGCCGAAAAGGAAGGCGCCACACGCTACGTTGTGAAAAACGCGAAACTTTTTAACTCGCGCCGTGCCGACTATGCCCCCATGTATCTCGACCGCTCCCTCGACCGACTTTTCTTCACCACAACCAACGAGAAGGTTAACGGAGCCCACAGGAGCGAAATCACAGGCATGAAAAACGGCGACATATGGGAAGTGACTAAGAACGAGCGCGGGGAGTGGAAACGTCCCGAACCCGTGGAAGGAGAACTGAACTCCGAACTCGACGAAGGCGCTATCGCATTCTCACCCGATGGGCAGACTATGTACCTCAGCCGTGCGCGTCGCGAACCCAACGCAAACACTAACGTGGAGATATACACCTCGCAACGCTCAGACGCTCAGTGGAGTGCGCCGGTAAAGTTCGAAATCACCGCCGACACCCTTTCGAGTTACGCCCACCCGGCCGTTTCGCCCGATGGTACATGGCTATACTTCACCTCCGACATGCCCGGCGGCTATGGCGGCAAGGATATATGGCGTATTAACCTCAAGGAGCGTGGAGGGTCCCTGGAGAACCTCGGCGAATGGATTAACACACCGGGCGACGAAGTGTTCCCATCCTTCCGAAGTGACTCCGTGCTCTATTTCGCATCCAACGGCCACCCGGGTTTCGGTGGACTTGACATCTTCAAGGCTCAGCTCACCAAGTCCGGCGGCTGGAATGTCACCAACATGGGACGTCCGGTCAATTCGTCGGCCGACGACTTCGGAATCACTTTCGGCGAAGGCGAGAGCGGTTTTTTCAGCTCCAACCGNGGCGATAACNGAGGCTACGACCATATNTTTTCTTNCGAACTCCCGGNACTCAAGATTCAGATTTCCGNGTGNGTGCTCGATNAGGATGAAGANCCTNTGCCNGGNGCTGTGATTCGAATTGTGGGCGACGACGGCTCGAACCAGAAGCAGTTCGCCCGCAACGACGGCTCGTTCTCTTTCCCGCTGGACCGCGGCGTAAGCTACGTGATGCTCGCAGGTGCAAAAGGTTATCTTAATGCCAAACAGGAATTTACNAGCGATACGGNAGNGGAGGATGCCGNGTACAATGTCGACTTACATCCTTGCATCAATCACAAAGCCGGTTGTNATCGACAACATCTTCTATGATTTCGACCGCGCCACTTTACGTCCGGAATCGAAAGAGGCACTGGACGAGATGGCGCAGGTGCTTCGCGACAACCCCAACGTAACCATCGAAATGGCATCTCATACCGACCGCAAAGGTTCGGACGAGTATAACATCAAACTGTCATCCCGTCGCGCTAAGTCGGTGATTGATTATCTCATTTCCGTAGGAATCGAACCCGAACGCCTGCAATCGCAAGGTTACGGCGAATCGCGCCCAAAGACCATAACCAAGAAACTTGCCCGTGAATATCCACAGTTCAAGGAGGGCGACGTGCTGACTGAAGAATATATCCTCGCCCTGCCGGAGGCCGACCAGGAAGTGGCCGACCAGATAAACCGTCGCACCGAATTCCAAGTTCTATCAATCGATTACAGGATGTTCTGATGCGTTTCCGAACAGAATATGAAGCCAAACCCGCACCTGTCGGCATTTCTTATGACGACAGGATTCTTATGCTCGGCTCATGTTTTACCGACAAGATCGGCATTCGGCTCCAACAACGGGGTTTCGATGTGATGGCTAATCCTTTCGGTCCCTTCTTCAACCCCGTTTCCATCCATAACATTCTGCACAAGCAACCATCACTCATGGTTGAGTACGACTCAAAGGTTCATTGTCTCGATTTGCCCTCGCGTTATCAGGCACCGGTTGAGCAAAAGGAATTGTTGATGAATCAGATTGCGGACGAATATCATAAGTTCACAGAGTTTGCACGCAACTCATCAGTAGCCATAATTACCCTTGGCTCAGTCTTTATCTACAACCACGTCAAAACAAATAAAGTAGTAACCAACTGCCACAAATTGCCCGCGAAAGAATTTTGCAGGGAAATATTGTCGTTACAGGATACAACTCATTATCTGCACCTGGTAGTAGACAGGTTGAAAGAACTTGGAGTGGAAAAGATTATCTTCACAATCAGCCCGGTTCGCCATCTTGACGAGGGGTTGCCCGGAAGTTTCCTCGGAAAGGCTATCCTACGGGTTGCCGTTGAAAATGTTGTTGGTGAGAATGTACTCTACTTCCCTGCCTTCGAGATTCTGAACGACGACCTGCGCGACTACCGATTCTATGCCTCTGACTTGAAGCACCCCTCCGATGTGGCTGTGGACTATATTTTCTCCAAGTTCGAGGAAACCTATTTCAACCGCCAAACGAAGGAGCGCGCCGATGCTGCCTACAAGGCATGGCTGCGCACCCAACACCGACCCATTCTATCCCAATGATAAACCTAAGCGTAAAAGATATTGTCGAAATTACTGCCGGAGAGGTCTTTGGCGAGAGTAATTCGAACTTGATGGTGAACCGTATAATTACCGACAGCCGCTCCAAAATTGCCGGGCCAGGATGTATGTTCGCCGCCATAGCAACAACGATTGCCGACGGCCACAAGTATATTCCTTCCATGCTGGAAAAAGGCGTGCGGGTATTTCTGGTCGAGCGTCTTCCAGAAGGTTTTGAAGGCTCAGAGGCTGTTTTTATAAAGGTCCCTTCGGTGCTGAATGCCATTCGCATGTTGGCCCTCCGTGCGCTTGAACATCAACATGCACGTCGGGTTATCATCACGGGCAGTTACGGCAAAACCACCGTTAAGGAGCTCTTATTCACAGCCTTGGTTTCACTCGCCCCCGTGGCCCGTGCACCTCGGAGCTGGAACTCCGGCCTGGGCTTGCCCCTCGGTATCCTTGATATGGCAGACCGACATGCGGATATCACCATTTCCGAGGTAGCCATCGACGCCCCCGGGCAGGCCGACCGGCTCAAACCTCTTCTCAAAGGCGACATCGGCATCTTGACTGCCATAGGCCCGCAGCACGACGAGGCCTTTGCCAACCACGAATCCAAAGTCAGGGAAAAGCTCGAATTGCTCAAAGGATGCCGTACAATAATTTACCCGGCGGGAAACTATGACCTTGAACAAGTGATCAGGCAGGAGTTTGACGTTTATCGCTACCGGCTGATCGCTGTCAGCGCACCCGAAGGGAGGATGGCCTACGAGTTGGTCAAAACCGCTGTCCGTGAACTTGGTTTCGATCCTTCCCCCGCGATTGACCGGCTTCCTACTGTGTCTTCCAAATACACTATACGTGAAGCCGCCGACGGCAACCTCATAATCCGCGACAACTTCACCCCCGACCTCCGTGAACTCGANGAGGCCCTCNACTTCGCCTCNCGACGCTTTACACGTTCGCACNCGCCGATACTTCTCATCGGTAACCTTCTCCATGGCAATCTCGACCCGCATGGCCTCACCGAGCNTTATTCGCGTGCTGAAAACATGGCAAGATCTTATGGAATCGAACGGATAATTCCCGTGGGTAACGAATGGAAACTCTTCGGCCACAACACCGACGGATTGGGGTCCGGAACCCATGAGCGGCCCGTCAACTCACTAATCCTGGCGGCGGGAAATGCAGCGCAGGAAGTGGAACGGGTGCTTTCGTCAGTGGAGAGTGCCAGCCATGACACCACCCTTGAAGTAGACCTTGAAGCGCTGATACATAACTATAACTATTACAGGTCATTACTGCCGGTTGGGACTGGTATTGTAGCTATGGTTAAAGCGTCGGCCTACGGGATGGGCGCAACCGAAATTTCCAAGACCCTGCAAAGCCACGGCGCAGCTTATCTTGCCGTAGCGGTCATCGACGAGGGGGTGAGCCTGCGTGACGCTGGTATCACGATGCCAATTATGGTCCTCAATCCCGTCACCAACCGCTATCCCCTGCTCTTCGCCTCCAACCTCGAACCCGCCGTTTTCTCCATCGAGGAATTGCGCAGGCTTATTGCTGAAGCTGAGGATTATGGAACAAAGCATTACCCAATCCACCTCAAACTCGATACAGGTATGCATCGCCTTGGATTCATTCCTGAGCAGTTCGGGGAACTCATCGACATGTTGCGAAATACCGACGCAGTGAAAGTCGAATCTATTTTCACCCATCTGGCCACAGCCGACTGCCTCGACAAGGACGAGTATACCAACTCCCAAATCGACGCTTTCAAGCGTTGGAGCGCCCAGTTACAGGATGAGTTGGGTTACCGCGTAAAACTACACTTCCTCAACACTGCCGGTATGATGCGCTTTTCCGATTCGCTGCCCTACGATATGACCCGCCTCGGTATCGGTCTCTACGGCATTTCACCCTTCTCCGGTTCGGATGCTCCACTTCATCCTGTTGCCACCTTCCGCACCAAGATTATTTCACTGAAAACGTGGGAGGCTGGAACTTATATAGGTTATGGCAATAACGGAAAGACGGAGCGGCGGTCGATAATCGCCACCATTCCCGTCGGCTACGCCGATGGGGTAGACCGTCACCTCGGCCGTGGCCGCGCGTCTTTTGTTGTCAAGGGAGTCGAATGCCCGACCATCGGTAATATATGTATGGACCTTTGCATGATTGATGTCACGGACGTGCCCGGCGTAAAGGTTGGCGACGACGTGGAGATTTTCGGCGCACAAATGCCTATAGAACGCATAGCCGCCGCCCTCGATACTATCCCTTACGAAGTGCTCACCTCAGTCAGTCCCCGCGTCAAGCGCCAATATACCCGAAAATAGTCCTAAAGTTCCAATAATTTGGCCCGGCTCTTGTAAAGTCGGGCCTTTTTGACTATCTTTGTAGGACATGAATAACTAACCTTAAATATAACCATGAAACTACTATTGAAAGCCTTCCCGGCTTTGCTGCTGATTTTACCCTCGGCAGCCACAGGTCGCGATGTAACCATCGAGGTGGAAAAGCAAACTATTCCCACCTACGAAATCGGTGCGCCGGAAGTCGACCCCATTTTCTTCACGGGTCGCGTTTACCAAGGTGCTGAAGGCTACATCTACCCCTACCAGCTTTACGATGTCCTCACCGACAACAAGGTAGACAAGGACTATGACGTGCTTCGGTTGCGCAACCAATATGTGGACATCGGCGTTCTGCCCGAAATCGGCGGCCGAATTTTCCAGGCCACCGACCGCACAAACGACCATCATTTCTTCTACACCCAGACCGGCATCAAGCCCTCACTCATTGGCATGCTCGGGGCGTGGCTCTCGGGTGGCGTAGAGTGGAATATCCCAGACCATCATCGTCCCAGCACCTACATGCCAGTGAACTGGACCATCATCGACAACCCCGACGGAAGCAGCACGGCATGGGTGGGCGAAACCGAGCTTCGCCATCGCCTGAAGTGGAGCGTGGGAGTTTCCGTGTTCCCCGAACGCTCGTGGGTGGAAGCTAAAGTAATGGTTATCAACCCCACGCCCATGATTCAGTCAATGCTCTATTGGGCAAATGTGTCGGTTCACTGCAACGATGACTATCAGGTTATTTTCCCGCCGGACGTTGAAGTGGGCGTTGACCATCACAAGGTATATTTCACCCCGTGGCCCGAAGGTCCTGTAACTCCCGGTTCCGACCGCAACGTGGACCTCTCCATGTGGACCAATTTCACCGACGGCAGCCGTTCAATCTTTGCATGGGACAGCAAGATGGATTTCTTGGCAGGCTATGACCATGGCAAGGATGTCGGCACAGTCCATGTGGCTAATCGACATCAGGTTCCGGGCAAGAAGTTCTTCCTCTGGGGAAATAACCCTAACGGCCACATGTGGAACAAGATTCTCTCGGATAACGACGGTCATTATCTCGAACTTATGGTCGGTGCTTTCTCCGACAACCAGCCGGATTACAGCTGGCTTGCTCCGGGCGAAATCCGCGAGTTCTCCCANATCTGGTATCCGATCAAAGGCATCAAGGGCGTCATGAACGCCACCGTGGAAGGCGCTGTTAACTTCCGCCCCGACGGCGAAGGTAAATATCTCGTGGGTTACCACTCAACCACCGCCCGTCACAATGCTAAAGTGGTGGTAAAGCACAAGGACGACGTCATCATGGAGAAAGTAATCGACATCGACCCCGATAACTTCTTCCTCACCACAGTCGAGGTACCCGACGTTGACCCCTGGGAACTTTACACTGCCCTGCTCGACAGCGACGGAAANANCCTTGTCGACTACACACCTGTTCGACCCCNCANCGAGGAACTTCCTCCTGTNATCGACGGTACTAAGCCTGTGGATCAATATGATACCAACGAAGAGCTTTATATCGCCGGATTGCGTGTGGACCAGTTCAACAATGCTCGCCTCAAATACATGGACTTCTACGAAGAAGCGCTCCGTCGCGACTCAATGGATGCACGCGTGAACATAGAAGTTGCCAAACACTTTATCCGTCAGGCCGAGTACGACAAGGCCCGCAAACATCTCAACCGCGCTTTGGCCCGTCTGCAACACGACTACACCCGCGCATACAACAATGAGGCCAACTACTACCTGGGTTATGTCGAGCGCATGGCAGGCGACCCCATCGTGGCCGCGGAAAACCTCTGGGCAGCAACATATACTCCGGCCTTCAAGCACCCGGCTTATTATCAGCTGGCACTTTCGGAGTCAGTCAAGGGAAACTACGCAGAAGCTCTCAAACTTGTGAACGAATCGCTCCTCACCAGCGCTCACGACCTCCAGGCTCTCTCGCTCAAGGCTTATCTGCAGCGCAAGCTCGGTCAGAAGGCTGAGGCCCGGCAGACCATATCCGAAATCCGCGCCATTGATCCGTTGGATTACATGAGCATGTTCGAAGAAAGCATGTGGGATGGCGNCGGCNCTCCTGCTTTCCCTGCCGACCAACGTGGTAAAGGCAGCCGGGGAGTTATGGCCGTACAGGAGCTCCTCGAAGTAGTCAACAATTACCTCGCCTTCGGTGATACCGCCGATGCCCTGGCGGTTCTCGATGCGGCTGTGGCCTACGGCGCACCCTATAGCGAATTCCCTCTCATTGACTATTATCGCGCTTATACCTTACTGCCCACCGATCGCGAAGCTGCTTCCGNNGCCATTGNTGCAGGTGACACCAAGNACNTCAATGCCANCTTCCCCANGCGAATCGAAGAGNTNCCCNTGCTGGGCGAACTCATTGAACTCGCACCGGATAACGACCGNCTNTACTACCTCCGCGGCAACCTCCTTTACTACCTCGGACAGAAGGATGCCGGGCTGGCCGACTGGTATGAAGCTGCACGTCTCAACCCTGCCAACGCCATCGCTTGCCGCAACATCGGCTTCGCCGAAGGTGTGAAGGGTAATCTGGACGCGTCGATGAAATACTACGACATGGCCATCAAGGCAAACCCCAAGGATGCTCTGTTGCTTACTGAAAGCGACAAGATTTATGAACGCGCCGGCGTACCGGCTGCCGAACGTCTGCGTCGCCTCCAGCGCAACATGAAGACGACCATGAGCCACGACGACGCCGTGATGCGACTGCTCACGCTCTACAACGAGACCGGACAGTACGACAAAGCTTCAGCCATTATGAACGACCGTCACTTCCACCTATGGGAAGGCGGTGGCGAAATCCATGGCATATATGTTAACTCTCACATGCTCAGCGGTATGACTCTGCTCAAGAAGAAGCAGTACCGCAAGGCTATCGACGAATTCGAGCTCGCCAAGCAATTCCCCACCAACCTCGAAGTAGCTCCATCAGCCGGTCGCAACTACACCGCACAGGCCAACTACCTCGAAGGGGTGGCCTATGCCGCACTCGGACAGGACGCACAGGCTCGCGAAGCCTTTGCCTCCGCAGCCGAGACAAAGGTGCGGGCTAATTCCGACCAGAAGTTCTACCAGATTCTTGCCCTGCGTAAACTCGGTGAAACGGAAAAAGCCGACAAGGAGCTTGAGGCAATGGAAAAAGCACTGGAGAAGATGAAAACCAACACCGTGGATAATTACGCCAAGTTCGGCGACGGCAACATCAACGCCATGAAGAGCCGCACTCTCTACTTCAGCGGCCTTGTTCAGACCCTCCGCGGCGACTCTACCCAAGCCCATTCCGACTTCCAGGAAGCAGTCAATCTCTATCCGGGTAACATCTGGGCGCAATGGATGNGCAAAGAAAAAGCTTTCTAATCCCCTACCCCCATCACAAAAAATCCGAGACCTTCCCCGGCCTCGGATTTTTTATTTCTCAAATTGAATGTAGTTGATTATCAGGCACAACATCGGATGGCATAACCTGATGGATGACTCTTACTAATTTTGCGTTTCTGACCACATCTGAAGAATTGCCGGGCGCTCCATACCCTCTTAGCGGAGGAGGATTTTTTCGGCGGTGGGGCCGGTGCGACGGATGTATATGCCGGGGGCTGTCGGGCAGCTGATGTGGAGGCCCTCGGGGGTGTAGTATTCAGCCTGAGTGGTTGTGTCTACCGCTACCGTTTCTACTCCTGTCAGATGTTCGATGCGGTCAAGGGTGTAGATGCCCACCTTGCTTTCATGGTACGGCATTGCCGAAAGCACCATCTTATTGTCGTCAATTTTTGAGGCATTCACAGGACTTATGTTCGCAAGTTGGCCCTGAATTGACGAGGTCGTCACATTTTCCATCGGCATCAGCGTGGTCAGCTCCCGTGCCGTGGACAGGTCCCCGACGCCGTCGGGCAGGTAGGCTAAGCCGAGTTTGTTGGATTCTTCGTCCGGTAATTCTGTACCCAGGCCGGTGTTGTAAAATATCATCCGGGCATTGCCGAGCGTGAACACGCTTGCCCCGCAGCCGTACTGGTCATGCTGGGAGCACTGGCTCCCGAGGGTCGAGGTTACACGCAACTTGTTGTTGCTCTGGATTTCGGCGACCATCGGTGCATGGCTCAGCGTAAAGTTGGGCGTGGCCGTTTTCCAATATTGCTTGTCGTGGATGAGCACACGGTTGTCACCTAACGGGCTGACCATC
>WFLX010021925.1_pt1 | contig 27738 bp, 21 predicted proteins | sample 4967041 | NCBI WGS metagenome assembly WFLX01 (sample SAMN12857096, study PRJNA449069) | gut metagenome | isolation source: stool from male and female vole | host: Microtus ochrogaster | place: USA:Florida | collected 2017
TCCAGTTTGCTCTCCTTTTATCTCTTCTTCCTTTGGAAGATTTATTTTTAGGACAAATTGACATCTCATTACACCTCCTGCCGTATCTTTTTCTCTCAACCTGTTTCTAAACCACACTTATGATATTATAACCATGTCCCTATCATTTGTCAACAAATTTTTAAAATTTTACTGTTCCGTCTTTTGCTCTGTATTTTCCGGCGTCTGTCCGTCCTGGACATCCTGAGACTGTGGCGCCGGAATCTGCCCGTTCTGGGCATCCTGAGGCTGCATCTGCGTCTGTTCGCTCTGAGCATCCTGTGGCTGCACCGATATACTGTCCTGCGCGGACGGCATCGACGGCACTGGAGGTACAGGCGGCACCGGAGGTACAGGCGGCACGGACGGAATGCTGCCTGGCTGAGACATTGTATTCTGTACCGGTGTTGTCATCTGCTGCACGGACGGCGTCTGCTGCGCTGGCGGCATCTGTGATCCAACCTGCATTCCTGCCTGCTTCTTTGCTTTTTTATTGGAAGATATCAACACAATGATCACTATAACGATCAACAGCAATACGGCAGCGCCGACTACCAATACAATGATCAGTGCAGTATTATTATCTTCATCTTTATCACGGTCACGATCGCGGTCCCTGTCGTCATCCTTGTCACGGTCTCTATCAGAATCACGATCCGCATCTGCATCCGGCTTATCTTCCTCAGGCTCCTGTATGACATCTCCGCTGTCTGCTTCTTCTGATGACCCCCTGCTGTCCTGCAATCCCAGATAATAGCGGATATTGTTGGCATATGCTTCAAATCTCGGATTTTCAATCGGATTATTCAACCCGGTATCTGCCAAAGCTTCCGTATAGGAGTCGATCATGCCTTTCTCTACCAGATCAAGATATACGCCGATGCCTTCCTCCCTGTCATCCAGAATCACATCCCACAGCTCTTCCACTGCAGCCATGGAAACTGAATAACTGACATAATACAACGGCGATTGAAACGTATGCGGAATCTCCACCCATTCCGTAATTTCATCAGAATCCATAAAACCATACATTCCCAGATAATAACTATTTTGAAAATCCAGCGCTCCATATTCCTCACAACAGTTATAGTAAATCTCATTCAGCTTTTCAATCGTCAATCCCTCCGGATTGCTGTAAACCTCATACTGGAACGCATCCTCCTTCACGCCCTCCACGCAGGCATATGCCATGTTCATCAATGTATAAAGTTTGACTGCATAAGCATTCTCCCCATAAATATCCTCGGCGTGATCCAGAAACAACAGTTCCAGCCCTTGTGAATGGATTTCCGCAACATCAAGGTTATTATAGGTATACAGCCATTCATCTTCTGTTGCAAAGTACATCTGATTATAATGTCCGAATTCATGGATCAATGTCCCCATATCGCTGATCGTTCCGTCTGCACAGTTAAACATAAATGGTGCATTATACACATAGATCTGCGTCGTATAGCCGCCCGGCGCTTTCCGTTCGTCAATTGAAAGATCGCACATACTATGATCTACCATATACCTGTATGAGATCAGCATATCATCCGAGATCTCAGGAAGGTAAGCTTCAAGAAAGTCAAGGCACTCCTGCTCCGACATCTCAGCCTCCCACATAGCGTCAAAAGATGAATCTGCCATCAGCATATCATACAGATCATGCTCCAGCGGTACCATATATTCAATGACCTGCCGCCTGTATTCTTCCAGATCCTCTGACGAATAATCCCTGTCGTAAATCTCTTCATATGCATAGTCTGCATAATTATNATATCNANAACTCTGCGCGANCTGCGNNCGGACANCGACAAGTTCCAANANCAGTNCGCCCAGTTCCTGANTCCGCTGNTCCAGAATATTTGCATAACCGTCAAAATATTCATTTACAGTTATCTCTCNGTTTTCATAAGCCTCAGTAATAGTATCCATGTCATAATCAACACCATTGATATTGACCACGTATTCGGCAATATAAAGCTCATCATATTTCAAAGAAAGCTCTGTCTCGCGGTTCACAAGTTCTTTCTGTTCCTCTGTCATAGGCTCGTATTCCAAAATATCCTGCCATTCTTCCTCATCATCAATCCTTGCGTGAAGCACTTCGGAACATTCTGATTCCGCAATCATCCTGTAGGTCTGCTGGATCTTATCATTGAGATCTACTGCAAGCTCCTCATAATGTGTTACCAGATCATCATACTCCTGATTCTCCGCATCCAGCGTGGCATAGATATTAGCAATGACATCATTGGCCATCATTCTGCGCGCCATATCCTCCATCTCGTCGATCAGCGCNTCCACCTNATCCGCATTATCCATATCCGTAACNGNNGCNTCCAATCTGGNGNCAAGATCCTCAAATTCTTCATCCGTCACATCATCAAAATACGTAAGATCATCGAAACTATAATCCGTATGATCAACCTCGTCAGTCAGTTCGCCCCCATTGGCAGCACGGACGCCTATTGAATATAACAGAAGCATACCCGATAATGCAAGCATACCAATGATAGCATAATAGCTTCCTTTGTTTTTTAATTTCATAAACTGTTCCTTTCCTGCGCACGGAATATCCCCTGCAAACATAATTCTTAGTTTATATAATATATAACTTTATCAAAGATAAATCAATCTTTTCCAAAATATAGTATATCCTGTACTGATAACGCTAATCAGAAAGTATTTTTAAGATTCTATGTGCTGCGCCTGCACTGCCGTCAGCGCCACNACNCCCACAATGTCCTCCCAGCTGCAGCCTCTGGAAAGATCGTTGACCGGTCTTGCGATCCCCTGCAGCATNGGTCCGTAAGCATCTGCNTTGGCAAGNCGTTCTACCAGTTTATATGCNATATTGCCGCAGTCCAGATTNGGNAATACNAAAACATTAGCCTTTCCNGCAATATCGCTGTCCGGCGCTTTTGTCTTGGCAACCTTCGGCACGATCGCCGCGTCAGTCTGCAGCTCACCATCCAAAACCAGCTCCGGATACTGTTCATGCGCNATCCTTGTCGCCTCGATCACNTTATCNACCAGCGGATGCTTCGCGCTTCCCTTTGTGGAATGTGATAATAACGCGATCACCGGATTGGCACCCACAAGATTGCGGAAGCTCTTTGCCGATGAATCAGCNATCGCTGCCAGTTCCTCCGCTGTCGGATCCTGATTCAGTCCGCAGTCGGAGAACAGGAATGTTCCGTTTTCACCATACTGGCAATTCGGGACGTCAATAATGAAAAATCCTGATACCAGCTTTGTGCCGGGAGCCGTTCTGAGGATCTGCAGGGAGGGTCTTAATACATCTGCCGTCGCATGACAGCAGCCNGCCACCATACCGTCCGCATCTCCTGCCTTTACCATGACAACACCNAANGTNAGATAATCTGACAGAAGGACTTCCCTCGCCTTTTCCGGCGTCATCCCTTTTTCCTTTCTGGTCTCATATAAAAGCTCTATGTAATCATCCAGCCGCTCCGTCTTCTCCGGATCGACCACCTTCACCCTGCTCAGATCGATCTCAAGCCAGCCGGCACCGTCTAATATCTTTTCTTCTTTCCCCACCATAATAATATTGGCAATATTTTCCTCGATCACATGCGCCGCCGCGATCAGCGTCCTCTTATCCGTTGTCTCCGGCAGAACAATTGTTTTCTTATCCGCCCTTGCCTTATCTTTGATGATATCAATATATGGCATACCCACTCTCCTTTCCTGCCCCATGTACATAAACATCTGCATCTGTAACATATTGACACAGATCCATATTCTATATTGAAAGCATACGCTAACTTCTATGTCGCAGCTTTGCTGCGGTGACTCGCAATAAGAAATCCGTGCAGGCAGTTTCTCATCTACGACCGGATTAAAAATAAGATTTCAATCCTATTTTCAATCTAATGCTATTATATAGCAAATTCTTCTCACGTTCAATAATACTTGTACTTTTTTTCTGCCTATGTTACATTTAATGATATTAAAATGCGCCTGATGACTAACGGCAGCATGGTTTTTCATTTAATAGCGCAAAATGGCAATAAACAGGAGATTTCAATGATCGTATGCGGTGTCATAGCAGAATTTAATCCAGATCATAACGGCCACGCCTGTTTACTAGAACAGGCACGGCTTCTTACGCAGGCCGAGTACCTGATCATCATCATGAGCGGCGACTACGTGCAGCGCGGCGAGCCGGCATCCATGAACAAGTACTGCCGGACAAAAGCCGCCATCTTGGCCGGAGCGGACGCCGTCTTCGAGCTTCCGGTCACAACTGCCACCGGAAGCGCCGAATATTTTGCAAGGGGCGCCGTTGCTGCATTGGACGCTCTGGGCGTCGTTGATTATCTGTGCTTTGGCAGCGAATCCGGAAATCTGGAAAAACTGCAGGAACTGTCAAAAAAAGAATNTCAGCCAAAACATTCCCGNAAACAATATCCTTCNCATAANGAAACCGTCAGCGCTGACAGCTCAGAACTGCCTAACAATATCCTTGCAATCGAATATCTTCGAGCGTTAAATTATCTGCATTCCCCGATAAAACCAATTACGGTCAGACGACAGGGTGCAGGCTATCATGATACGTCAGCGCAGGAAGGAAGTTGCTGCAGCGCAACAGCATTGCGGCCGTTGCTGCGTTCCCTTTCCGACGCGTCCAATCCTTATTCCGCCCATCCCCAGACCTCCTATGGGAAAAACAGGTCTGAGTTATTGCACACATTATCCTGTTTTGTACCGGATTGTACTGTGCCGGTCATTGAGGAATATTATAACAGCCACCGCTATCTTGACCTCAGTTCCGTCTCCGATCTGTTATTCTATCATTTTATGATGCATCCGTCGGAAGATCTGACCGTTTACTTTGATGTCTATGGCAGTCTGGCTGATAAACTCCGAAATGCCCTTTTGTCAAAACGATCCGCCGATCTTTCGGAATTCAGAAACAGCTTAAAAACAAAGGATATTACCATGACGCATATCAACCGCGCGCTTCTCCATATCCTTCTTTCCATCAAAAAAAGTGATGTTGAACTTCTCAAGGAATATGGATATTGTGCTTATCTTCGTCTGCTTGGCTTCAATCAGGAAGCCTCTCCCTTGCTGAATGCAATCAAAACCAAAGCTAAGCGTCCGGTCATCACAAAACTTGCAGACGCCAAAGATAAGCTGAAGCCGGATCAGCTTGCCCTGTTAGGGAAAGACATCGCTGCATCCAATCTGTACCAGCAGCTTTCTCTGTTCAAAGAAACTGCCGTATTTTCCGGGGAATACCGCCAGCCCATCATAATCGCTTCGCGCTCTAATTCTTAAAACTATGGATCGGCGCCGGAATACGCCCTTTTCTTTGGATAAACAAATCACAGGAATATGGATTGACCGGCATGATCGGCGCATATCCAAGCAATCCGCCAAATTCCACTTTCTCCCCTACGCCTTTCCCGGCTACCGGAATCAGCCTTACCGCCGTGGTTTTTTGATTTACCATACCAATTGCCATTTCATCCGCAATGATGCCTGAGATCGTTGACGCTTTGGTATCTCCCGGCACCGCAATCATATCCAGTCCTACAGAACAGACGCATGTCATCGCTTCCAATTTCTCCAAAGTCAGCGCACCTGCTTCTACCGCATCAATCATTCCCTGATCTTCACTGACCGGAATAAATGCGCCGCTTAATCCTCCTACATAAGACGATGCCATCACACCGCCTTTTTTTACCTGATCATTTAATAATGCCAAGGCTGCCGTCGTCCCCGGCGCCCCCGCATATTCCAGACCGATCTCGCAGAGAATATCTGCAACGCTGTCTCCTACTGCCGGTGTCGGAGCAAGGGAAAGATCAACGATTCCAAATGGAATCCCCAGTTTTTTTGACGCCTCCTTCGCAACCAGCTGTCCTACTCTGGTGACTTTAAACGCCGTCTTCTTAATCGTCTCNCACAACACTTCAANGCTTTCACCCCGTACTTTTTCCAAAGCTGTCTTTACAACGCCGGGACCGCTGACGCCCACATTGATGACCGCGTCTGTTTCCGTCACACCGTGAAAAGCACCTGCCATAAAAGGATTATCATCAGGCGCATTACAAAATACCACCAGCTTTGCGCATCCTAAAGAATCCTTATCCTTCGTGTATTCAGCCGTCTGTTTGATCATCTCCCCCATCAGTCTGACAGCGTCCATATTAATACCTGTTCTGGTAGAACCCAGATTCACCGAGCTGCACACTCTGTCCGTCTTAGACAATGCTAATGGAATCGAACGGATTAAAAGCTCATCCGCCTTCGTCATCCCCTTTGATACCAGCGCGGAATATCCGCCGATAAAATTGACGCCCACTTCCTTTGCCGCCTGATCCAGCAGCTCAGCTATGGATGCAAAATCTTCTTCTGTCTTACAGGCAGCGCCGGCAACAATTGCGATTGGCGTTACGGAGATTCTTTTATTCACGATGGGAATCGCGTATTTTTTCTCAATCTCTTTTCCGGTCTTTACAAGATCTTTTGCCGTATCGGTAATCTTACGGTAAATATTGTCTTTTAATTTTGCAAGATCCGTATCGATGCAGTCCAGAAGGCTGATTCCCAATGTGATCGTCCGCANATNAAGATTTTNCTTCTCTATCATCTNATTTGTTTCGGCTACTTCATANATATTGATCATTTTTATTAACCATGCCTTTCTATCGTCCAATCATTCATATCTCATTTTCAAAGATNAAGTNTTAGCCAAAATAATTGTATTTTGACTAAGACTGCTCTTTTTCATCATTTTATATATTAGCAAATTATATCCGATGCATGGAATCAAAAATTTCTTCCCTCTGGCATTTCACAATAACGCCGATCTCTTCCCCGATCTGGGCAAGTTCATCTGAGATCACATCAAACGGTTTTGCAGAATCCTTAATATCTGCAATCATCATCATATTGAAATAATCCTGTACGATAGTCTGTGAAATATCTAAGATATTCACCCTGTTATTTGCAAGGTAGGTACACACCTTGGCAATAATGCCTACCGTATCCTTGCCTACTACGGTAATAATCGTTTTTTTCATATCTTAATATAATCCTCCATGTCAGAGCAGTTTTACTGTCTTTCCTTACTATATCTGCTGACTTTATACGATCCCGCAGACAGATTCTCTGGTTTTATCTAACAAGCTTAGATGACAAACTTCTGCATGGCAGCTTCCAGATTGTCCGCAATTTCCTTTAAAGTAAATGCGTTCTTGGATACCTGTGTCATGATATCCCCGACTGCCACCACGGAAGCTGACGTTTCTTCCGTACTCGCCGCATTTTCCTCGGCAATCGCTGTCAGATTCTGTACCACATCTACTACGCCTGTTCTTTCTTTGTCAAGATGAGCTGTTCTGGTAGAAATCTGATCAATCTTACTGATAGAGTCACCAATCTCACCCTGCAGATTTCTAAAGATATCCGCTGTCTCTGTCACAAAATTAATCTGCTCATCCATGATGCCCTTTACTTCATCCATCGTCTCTACAGCCTGTTTGGAATCACTGATCAGATAAGTAACGATCTCCTCGATCTTCCTTGCAGACTCGTTGGACTGCTCTGCCAGCTTCTGGATCTGTGATGCCACAACGGCAAATCCGCGTCCCTGTTCTCCCGCACGGGCAGCCTCTATGGAGGCATTCAGGGAAAGCAGATTGGTCTCCTCTGCAATCTCTGTGATAATTCCGATGACTTCCTGAATCTTCAGTGCGGAATGATTGGTGGTATTGGTCTGCTCATAGATATCATCCAGCGAAGCTTTCGCTCTCGCATTAATCTCTTCTAACTGATGAAGTTTATCCGCGGCTGTTTCGCCCGCCTTACCCATTTCTTCCATCGTTCCATGGAGGGTATTGACTCCCTGCGTAGTGTCCTCCACCATCTCGCCCATGATGATGACATGCTCCGTAGCCTGCTGTGTCTCATCTGCCTGACTTGCAGCGCCGGCAGCAATCTCCTGAACCGCATGTTCAACCTGTCCAACAGTCTCCACCGTCTCCGATGCGTTTTTACTCAATTCCTCGGAAGCAAGGTACAACTGCTGTGTCTGATGTTGAAGATTACCGACTACATCCACCAGCTTTCCGCGCAGATCTCTGATCGCACGGCTTATCTCACCGGATTCATCCTTACGCAGGATCAGTTTCGCCTCCTCCGACGTCTCCCGGAAGTCCATATCGGCAATCTGGTTTACAACTCCTGTTGTCTTCTCAATCGACTTCACAATCTTCCAAGGAATCATAATACCGACCGCAGAACAGATCACCAGTGCAATCAGCGATCCGATAATTGCCTGTATTGTCATATCATCAATCGGTGCAAACATCTCATCCTCATCCGCCGTCAATACCAGAATAAATGCACCTGACGGATGGACGTAATATCCGGCATATTTGGTAACGCCCTTAAACAGATATTCCACAACCTCCATAGAAGGGATCTTTCCCTGTGAAAGCTGTTCAACCACACCCTTGACTACCTCATTCTCTACCGGCTGACCGACTTTCTCTTCTGTGGGATGAAAGAGCATCGTACCATCTGCTTCCACAATATAGACATAACTGGTATCCACACCCTCTAAGCCGGCATCGGCAAACATCGCCGACATAATATCATACTCGAAAGCCGCCTCACCCAGCATCGCATATTTTTCCGTCATTTTCGTGCCATAGGATTCCGTCATATCATAAATATAATTCTGTGTCTGTTCTTTAATGATTCTCTCCACATTGGGAATAATGACCAAAAGATTAACGACTGCGGTAATAATTACCACCAGCACGATCGTTACAGAAATCTGCCCAAGCATCGACCGAAAAAAGGGCAGTTTCCCTTTTCTTCCAATATGTATTCCCTGCTTTTCAGTTTGTCCGTTCATTTCATTCATTCTGACACCCAACCTTTCTCTTTTGTTCTGCGCAGAAAAGCTTCACTTCTGTTCTGCAGACTATTCTTTTATATAATAAAACAATTTTATATTTTTTACAATCCAATAATTTGCTTTCTATAAAATATTCAGTCAGATCCTGATCAGACAGGAGGGCTGATAGCGGTCAGCCACCATAATCTCAAAATCATCCCCTTTATATGGGGTATCCGAGGCTGTAATCTCCAGCCGTACCGCCTCATATGCAAGCTCCGGCAGATTATTCTCCTGACTTAAATGACTTAGCACAACATGCCCCATGTGATCGTGGAGGATCTGAGAAAGAAGCCTTCCAGAAGCTTCATTGGACAGATGTCCCCTCTTCCCCAAAATACGCTGCTTTAAGGGATACGGATATCTTCCCAGCTGCAGCATCCTGACATCATGATTGGCTTCCAGAAATACAGCATCCAGCCCCTGCAGACTGCCAAGGATATAATCATCATACACCCCCAGATCCGTCATAACCGCCGTCTTTTGGCTGCCATATATAAACTTAAAAGCCACCGGCTCTTTGGCATCATGGGAAATCCTGATCGGCTGGATGGAAATATCTTTTATGATAAAACGCTCATCCGGCTGTATCAACTGAAACAGGGATGCATCGATCTCCCCTACCACCTTACGATTACGTCCTTCATATATGCCGTCCATCGTCCCTCTGGTGGTATAGATCGGAATATCATACCGCCGGCTGAGTACTCCCAATCCCCCGATATGATCACTGTGTTCGTGAGTAACCAAAATAGCATCCAGATCTTTACAGGTAAGTCCCAGCTGTTCCAGCCCTTCTTCAATCCTTTTTCCGCTGATTCCCGCGTCCACCAGCAGATGCGTCGTTTCAGAACCGACATAGATTGCATTGCCGCTGCTCCCGCTGGCCAAACTTTTCATACGCATGACATCCTATACCTCGCTCCATACTTCCTCACATTCTAAGGAAGCGCTGATCAAATCATCGCTTCCCGAAATTCACTCTTCCCAATACACTTCAATAACCGCCCCATCATACAGTGGCTCCATATACTCCGCCTTTTTTCCGTTGACGTTGGTAATCAGAGTTTGTCCCTGTACCGTGGTCAAATCAAAATCTATGTAATCGAAGATATCCACAAATACATAAGATGCCTTACCCTGCAGCCGGATCGGTTTGGAATTGACAAGCACATAGATCGATCTTTCCGACTGGCTCGCCGCAATACTGTCCTGCCGGGACTGTTCTTCATCACCATTTTCCCCGGAATACTCCTCATTCTCTCCATTCTCCTGAGAATACTCCTCATCTTCCGGTTCATCCCTTTTCATGCCGGTCTCGATCGCCATGCGTATGCTGAAATTCTCATAAACCTTTGTATCATCTTCCGCCGGCTCGTTATTGACATAGACCGCCATATTCATATCCAGCGTAACATCCATAAATTCCCTGATCTGCGCAACCGTGTAATAATCCAGCATTTCTATCTTATCGCCATTCTGAATATCATAATACTCATTCTCCAGTCTTCCGTTGACCGAAGCATATTTCGGAAGCGTCACTTTATTTCCGTTCACCATAATGTCAAGCTTTGATTTAAACTCCGGCAGCTGCCCCAAGGATATCGCTGCAGGTGCGCCGGCGGTTGACTCGTCAACTGCGATAACGTCATTGGCATGGATCGGACTATACAGATCCGCAGCCTCGCCATTCAACATAATTTTTGCAGCCTCGCCGAATTCCCCACGGCAGATCTTCTTCTTTCCATTCACCGTATAGGCAATCTCGCTTCCCCGCTTCGGGAAAAGCTTATCATTCGGGAAATCCGCCTGCATCGCCGCATCCACAATAGCAAGATTGCTGTTATCATAAAGCTTGATATGTTCCTCATTAAACGTTACATAGATAAAATTGTTATTCTGATCATAATAATTCAGGCAAATGCCGATCGGCGTTACCANCAGNGAATCCTTCTTNGTTTTCTCCTGAAANGTGATGNNCTGCATCACTTCTTCTCCCCGAAGCGCCACNCTNTCNTTCTGGATNCCAAGATGCTCTGCCANTTTTTCCGGATAACCTGTGATCTTACCGCCTCCGCCTACAATAAAGACTGCGCTGACCGGCTTGCCGCCGTTTAATTCCTTGATCTTATCCGATACCAGCTTCGCCATCTGATCGATCTGCCCTGACAGCATCTTCAGAACGCGCTGCTTGGTAATGGTCTGTTGCAATCCCATAATATCCTTATATTTTACCTCTGTTCCACTNCCCCGCTTGATCTTCTCTGCTGTTTCAAAATCTACCAGGCACTCATTGGCAACCACTTCTGTCAGCTTGTCGCCCGCACAGGGGATCATGCCGTATGCNACNATACANCCATCCTTTGTGATACAGATATCCGAAGTGCCAGCGCCCACATCAACCAATGCAATATTCAGCATCCGGTACATCTGCGGAATCGCCACCGTCATAGCGGCGATCGGCTCCAATGTCATATTCACNACANTTANGCCNGCAAGCTCAACTGCACGATAAAGTCCGTCNACCACATCATCCGGCANAAACGTAGCAATGATATCCGCCCCNATATTTTTNGCTTTATGATTTTCCAGATTGCTGATNGGATAACCNTTCAGATAATACCGGATAACGGAATTNCCCACACAGTAAAATTTCATATCGGAATCATTCGTTTCCTGCAGCTTCTCATANGCCTTTTCNATNCCAAGCGAAGTCAGNCCNNCGATCTCCTCCGGCGTAACTACCCTTTCCTTTTCAAACTCCCATGTAACGCTGGTCTCAAAGGTAAGCAGAACACGGCCTGCGGCAGCAATACAGACGTCCGTCAGCTTTACGGAGAGTTTCTTCTCCAGAGCCCGCTTCACCTGGGTGATCGTATTGCCAACCTGCCCGATATCATGAATCTGACCATCCAGCATCGCACGCGTTTCATGTTCTTTGATCACCTGCGCCGCAACGATAAAGCGGTCCCCTTCCCGGTAACCTACGGTGCCCACGATACTCCTTGTCCCGATATCCAGTCCAAATACCAGCTGTCCCTGCGGTTTCATTTCATTGCCCATTTTTCATCTCTCTATACTTTCTTAATATTTTCAAAATGCTCCTGCACCAGTAATTCCGCCACCTGCTTCTGCATTTCCTCGATAGAATCATTATTATCAATGACGTGATCACAGACCGAACGAAACTCTGCATCCGTCTTCTGCACAGCCATGATACTGTCGATCTTCTGATCTGAATACCCTCTGCTTTCCTTCAGTCGTTTCCTTCTTACCGGCTCACTTACATAAATATACCACATTTCATCTAAAATGTCCTGATAATCTTCTTCAATCAACATAGCGGCTTCTACCACAAAATNTTTCGTACCCNTGTTNCGTTCTTCTTCCATTGCNNCCAGTATATAACGCTTCACCGCCGGATGAACGATGGCATTGACCTGCGCAAGCGCCTTCGCATCTGAAAAGATCAGTCCGGACAACGTTTTCACATCTATCAACCCTTCTGCATCCAGAATTCCATTTCCAAATGTTTCCACCAGTTTACGATAACATGGCTGCCCCGGCTGTTCCAGTTCCTTTGCCGCGATATCCGCCACGATGACCCTTGCATCATAATGTGCTGTAATGAAGGTAAGCACCTCTGTCTTTCCTGAACCAACCCCGCCGGTAATGCCTATCGATCTCATACTATTCCTCCATGTCTTTATCACACTATTTTGCTTCGTACCAGTCCATTCCCCAGTGTGCTTCTGCTTCCAGTTTCACCGGAAAATCCGCGGCGCCCGGCATTTCTTCTTCCAGGATCGCCATCACTTTCTCCTTTTCCCGCTCCGGTGCCTCGATCAAAAGCTCGTCATGGATCTGCAATATCATCCGCGCTTCCAGTCCTTCATTTAAAAGCCTGTCGTACACCCTGATCATCGCCATCTTGATTACGTCTGCCGCAGTCCCCTGGATTGGCGCATTCATTGCCACCCGTTCCCCAAAAGATCTCTGCATAAAATTGCTGTTTTTAAGNTCCGGGATCGGTCTCCTCCTGCCGAAGGCGGTTACGGAATACCCGGTCTTTTTGGCATATTCCTTAACTGATTCCAGATATTCATGGACAGCAGGATACATCGCAAAATAATCTTCTATATATTTCTGCGCTTCCTTTTTGGAAATGGAAAGATCCTGACTAAGTCCGAAGGAACTGATACCATAGACGATTCCGAAATTTACCGCTTTCGCATTGCGCCGCTGCAGGTCCGTCACTTCCTCAAAAGGCACATGGAATACTTTAGACGCCGTACTTCTGTGAATATCCTGATTTTCCCAATATGCTGCGATCAGTTCTTCATCCCCCGCCAGAGACGCCAGGATACGAAGCTCAATCTGCGAATAATCAGCATCCACAAATACACATCCCTCTTTCGGAATAAACACCTTCCTGATCTTCCTGCCGATCTCCATACGCATCGGGATATTCTGCAGATTAGGCTCCGTAGAGCTGATCCTGCCGGTTGCAGTGATCGTCTGGTTAAAATTCGTATGGATCCGGTCATCTTCCTTTATAAAGGCGGAAAGTCCATCCGCATAAGTCGATTTCAACTTTGCAAGGGTGCGGTATTCCAGAATATCCCTGATCACCGGCTGCTCCGGCGCAAGTTTCTCCAATACATCCGCCGAAGTAGAATACCCGGTTTTTGTCTTCTTACCGCCCGGCAGTCCCATCTCGCCAAATAAAATTTCCCCAAGCTGCTTCGGCGAATTAATATTAAATTCATGCCCTACCGCCGCATAAATCTTTTCTTCCAGATGGGCAATGCTCTCCGAAAGTTCTTCCCCGTATCTGCGCAGTGCGCCTGGATTCACCCGCACGCCCTCTGCTTCCATACGGTATAATACATAGGACAACGGCATCTCCACATCATAAAACAAGGAATACATTTCCTGCTCCTGCAGGCGCTTTGTCAGTTCGGGCTGACAGTACAACGCCGCATATGCCTCCGTACACGCATAAACAATAAACTCTTCTTCCTTTTCTTTTATCACTGTTCCTAACGCCGTCTTACCGAATCTCTGCTCATAATCCTGAATCATACCGCCACAGGATCTGACAATATCTCCCGTCTGATGGTCATTTTTTAACGGATTCAAAAGATACGCCGCCAGCAGGATATCAAAGAAATGCGCCGATACCTCCCCAGCACTTCCTTTCCCTATATCAAGTGCCTGATATAACTCCTTGACCGCGTACGTCGCCATGATTACATTCTTCTGATATAAATGACGCAGCTGCCCGACAAGCTCCCCTTCCTCAAGCAATGCAGAATCCAGATAATAAACTTCATCCTTTGATACTGCCAGTGCCGCGATCAGCCGTTTTTTCTTCTCCTGTACCTCATCAAATAAAGAAAGCTGTTGTCCGCCGATGGTTTCTTCCACAAACCATACCCTGACGCCCGCCTGTCCTGCTTTAACAGCCTTCTCAAAAGCGGCGTGTGCCTCCTTTGCCCCGGTAATCCTGATAAATGCCTTCTCGCTGACCAGCGCCTCCGCGCCGGCATCTGTGATCCCTGCCCCGTCAAATCTTGACAGCATGCTGCGAAATCCCAGTTCCACAAACTTCTGATATGCCTCTTTTGTATAAAGGCTTCCGAGCCTTGCCTCCTCCCACTGATAAGAAAGATCGGCAGATACATTGATCGTCGCCAATACTTTACTTAGATCTGCCAGGTCCCTATGCTCGATCAAGCTCTCCCTGACCGCCTTCATGGAGATCTCATCCACATGCTCATAGATTCCCTCCAAAGAGCCATACTCAACCATCAGCTTCTCCGCTGTCTTCTGTCCGACTTTGGGCACACCCGGTATATTATCCGAGGTATCCCCCATCAACGCTTTTAAGTCAATAAACTGGACAGGATCTACCTGATATTCAGCGAGCACATCCTTCGCATAGTAATCCTTAACTTCCGTCTTGCCGCCCTTTGTCTTTGGAATCCTGATCTTAATATGATCGCTGGCAATCTGTAAAAGATCCCTGTCTCCTGACACTAGAGAAACCTCCATGCCTTCTTTTTCCGCTGACTTTGCCAACGTGCCTAAGATATCATCCGCCTCCAATCCGGCCTGTTCCATGATCATCACGCCCATCGCCAGCAGGACTTCTTTCATGACCGGAACCTGTTCTTTCAATTCCGGATCCATCTGCTTTCTGGTGCCTTTATATTCTTTGTAGATTTCATGGCGGAATGTCGGCGCAGACACGTCAAAAGCCACCGCCAGATACTCCGGCTGTTCCTCCTCCAAGATCTTAAACATAATGTTCAAAANTCCNTNGATCGCNTTNATATGANGTNCTGNNGNATTNGTCAGCGGCGGAACCCCGTAATACGCCCTGTTCAATATACTGTGTCCATCGATCAATACCAGCTTATCCGCCATATCTTCTATACCCTCAATCATTTAAAATAAATATATATTATAGATCCTACAGTAAAATCCCCTTTAATAAAAACAGGATCACCAACACGCAGCCGCCATAAAAAACGGACAGCAGCAGCTTCTGTATTGTGTCGCGCCTATTGTATTCTCTGACGGAAGCTTTCAGGCTTTCTTCAAACTCTTCCTCCAGATGAAAAGTTTTTCCATATTCCAGACGTTTCATGCCCTCCATTACAAGGAACTGCACCTTTAATTCTTCTTTACATTCTGCACAGCTCTCCACGTGTGAAAGCAGTTTCCGCGTCTTCTTGATACTCAGTTCATGCTTCAAATATGGAAGCATATTCATCCGATAATTGATACAATCCATGGTTAATATCCAGTCTTTCTTTCCCACTATCCTATCTTCCGCAGTTTTGCCAAGATATAATATATTTTATTTTACAACATTACTGACTAAGATGCAAAAAAATGTTGTAAAATTTTTTTGAGTATGTTATTATCATGTTTGTGGTTCATAATCAACCTACGCCGGCGTGTCGGAATGGCAGACGAGGCAGACTCAAAATCTGTTGTGGGCAACCACGTGCGGGTTCAAGTCCCGCTGCCGGCAGAAAAAGACCCGACAAATCTGCGGATTTGTCAGGTCTTTAATTTTTTTCTTAGGATAGATTCCTATCCATGAAAGGTTTAACGGTTCAGCTTGAAATATTGAACAGTTCAATTTGAATGTTTATCAGTTCACCGGCACTTCATAATATTCATCCATCAAATAAACGTCATACTGTCCTTCAACATGTTTCCTGAACAAAAGACATTCCACCTGATCGGGAGTAATGATTCTTTCGTTCATATAGATTGCCTCATAGACTCCGCTGGAGGGACCTCCCAGATACCCTTCTATTCCTCCGCCGCACAGATACGGGTAAACCGTACCGTCTTTCAAGCGCACACCCGCAAGCGGCGGCGCTTCCACAAAATCCGTGGTAGTTATCGGGTTGCCACTTTCATCAACGCCCTGTACCGTCTGCGTCTGATATGGGAACTGAAATTCCACATGCATGGTAATCGGAGAAATTTCCGCCCGTATCAAAACGGCTCCCATATCGCCAAGCGGTTCTTCAAAGGTGTATTCGCGCATACTGTCCGTTCCCTGCAGGTTCCAGTCAAAGCTCCATTTCCCCTGCACTTCATTGTCGCTTATATACGCCGCTTTTCCTGCCGTCCCCAGATTTTCAAATTCTACATGAACATCTTTGCCTAAGAAATGTCCTTTTTCCTCATGAAAAAGGGTAATCCAATACTCCATGCTGCCGTCGTCCTGCACATAACGCGGGCAAAATTCCTCATAATTGATAGGAGATCCGTCCGCATATTCAGCCATGCCGCCGTCTCCCACCACAATTCCGTCATAAAAACCTGCTGTCATATTATAATCCATGCCGCCGTCAACTGTCACATTAAAATTTTCAAAAAGAGGCTCCGCGCCCTCCGCCAGTTCGTATCCTTCAATCTTAAAAATAAGATGGGACGCGTAATGATCCGTAATACTCTGCACCGCCGTAATCGTAACGCCGTTACACGTCTGACTTTGCGGCATTATCACTGTATTCCCCTGCGCCTGTTCCTGCACCGGAAATACTACCGCGCCCTGTTCTTCTAACTGCGCCTGCTGTTCTGCTGTCGCACCCATTCCTTCCGTCAGGCTCTTACTCCAGTTCCTGTATGCTGCATACACCGTAATACTTCCCATTGCAAGTACCGCCGCGACTGCCAGCATCAATATCTTCTTTTTGGAAAAATGTGCTTTCCCCCTTCTTTTGCCCGCGTTTTTGCTGCGTATCTGCTCAAATGCCTCGTCTGCCCTATCCTGCACCGCCTGCGGCACCGCAATATCCGACTGTAATATCTTAATGATATCCCGTTCGCTCATATTCCATCCCTCCTTATACAAATTCCGACGCAAGTTTCCGGCGCGCCCTTGAAAGCCTGCTCCGTACCGTACTATCCGGCATACCAAGCATTTCGCCAATCTCCACTGTCGAGAATCCCTCCACATAATGCAGCACCGTAACCAGCCTGTACTTTTCTTCCAAACAGTTTAATGCGTCTTTCCACTCTACATTTTCAAACCCCTCTTCCTGCACCGACACATCGGGAACTTCTTCCACAAACGAATATCTTTTCCGCTTTCTGATGATATCCTTACNCTTGTTNATGAGGATGNGTGTCATCCATGTGCGGAAAAATTCCGGCTTCTTCAACTGATCCAATTTTTCCCAGCAGATCAATATTGTATCTGCTATGGCGTCCGCCGCGTCCTCGTCGCTGTTAAGGATTGCCCTTGCAGTTTTATACATATTCTGCATCTGCGACTGCATTAGCGCACTGAACGCATCCGGCTCTCCCCGTTTCGCTTCCAGTATCAAATGATCCATTTTGCATCTCCTTCCCTATCCATCTCTTTCTGATCATTAGACGCACAAAAACGCATGGGCGTTTCAAAAATTTTTATATTTTTTCTTATTTTATTTTTCAAAAAATAGCTTTCCAATTATCTAAATTATATAGCATCTGCTGATATCATACAAATTCACAAAATTTTCGTGGCATTTTATTGCCGGACGTGGTATAATGCAAAAGGTTTTTATATTTTAATCGAGGAGGAATTTATTGTGAGCAAAAAAAATAATGACGCTTTAGAGCAGGAAAAAGAAGATGCTCAGGTCATTGAAAATGATGATGAAACAATTGATAACGATGATTCAGCATCTGCTGATAATACAACAGATAACGATACGTCAATATCTGCTGATGAAACAACGGATAACGATGCGTCAACGGATGAGGAGAATCCATCCGGCAGTCCAAAAATATTAATTGCAGAGATTATAATTGCCGTTGCGGCAATCGGATTTATCATTTTTGCCTTAATAAGCAACAACAAAGGGCAGGGTTCTGTTTCCGACAATACCACCGCATCCGGCAATATCAGCACAAATGATTATGGCTATACTGTCCCGGACACCGGAATCACAGCATTTGACAATTCCATATTATATGAAAATATTCCTGCTATCCCTGATATTGCGGAATTCAATAACATGACGGAAGAAGAAGCCAAAGCCGCCGTTGAAGATAATACAATGCTTGTATATACTTTGGCAGACGGCGCTTCCCTGTATATCGGCAATTATACCAATCAGGAATATTTTATCAGTGAAGCCTCCGTCAGTGATAATGAAATTGATGAGTACATTTCTGAAGTCATCCGGCAATACTTTGGCGAGGTTACCGAAACGGATNATACTGTTGTAAGTGAATACGATGTAGTNAACGNCAATTNCGTGGGCAAGCTGGNTGGAGTCGCATTTGACCGCNGTTCTGCCGAGAATGAAGAGATTATTGTCGGCGCGGGAGGCTATATCCCCGGTTTTGAGGAAGGTTTTATCGGAATGGCAGTCGGTGAAACAAAAGATGTTCCCATTACTTTTCCGGAAGATTATGGTAATACGGAACTGGCAGGCAAGGACGTTGTATTTACCTTTACAGTCAATGAGATCATAGGCACCATGGTTTATCCTGAAGAACTGACTGATGAAATGGTGCCGACGATCCCTTATAACGATTCCTGTACTACCGTAGCGGAATATCGGGACCGGCTCAAGGAACTCATGACAGAAAATAAAGTATGGAACTTTGTTACGGAAAATTATTATATCACTTCTATTCCGGAAGACACCGTCTATTACTATTACAATGAAGAAATGGCATCTCAGGAACAGACGGCCGCCCAATATCAGATGGCAGTAGCAGATTTGATTTTTTATTATGGAATGACGATCGACGATCTGAAACAGGACGTAATCACGAATGCATGTTATACGGCTATCCTGACTTCTATCTGCGATACCATTGCTGCAGAAAACGGGCTCAGTGTCTCTGACGAAGATATCGCCGCATTTGTAGATGAATTTGCTGCTACTTACGGATACGATACGACAACCCTTCTGTCAATGATAGATGAAGAAACAGTCAAAGAATACCTGATACAAGAAAAAATATTGGACTATCTTATTTCTTTATTACCGTAAGAAAATCTGTATTACAGTGCATTTAATAATGCCTGATAATAAACTTAAAGAGAGAATTTAAAAGGAGAATGAAAATGAAAAAATTACTTGCAATGATGTTATCCCTGTTATGTATTTTTTCTCTGGCGGCATGTTCGGCAGGGCAGACAACAGACGGCGCAGACGCCGCTTCCGACTATGATTATATTGCCTCCAACGGCAAGCTGGTCATCGGCATTACGCTCTATGAGCCAATGAACTATAATGACGAAAATGGTGAGCTGACCGGATTTGATACAGAATTTGCACAGGCTGTCTGTGAAAAGCTCGGTCTGGAACCGGAATTTCAGGTCATTGACTGGGATATGAAAGAAAGCGAATTGAGTTCGCGGAATATCGACTGCATTTGGAACGGTCTTACTGTTACCGAAGAACGCCGGGAAAANATGGATTTTTCCACGTCCTATNTAACNAACAANCAATGTNTGGTAATTAACAGCAGCAATGCCGGCACATATACAGACACTGCAAGCTTAGCTTCCGCAATGCTCTCCGCCGAAGGCGGCTCCGCAGGTGAAGACGCTGTTTCTTCAGATGCAAATCTTTCCCAGGCATCATATACCGCATCTGATTCCCAGGCGTCAGCGCTTCTTGCACTGAAATCCGGCAACTATGATGCGATTGTCATTGATTACACGCTGGCATCAGCAAGTGTTGGCTCTGGTGACTATGCCGATCTGATGATCGTCGAAGGTATCCAGCTTGCTAATGAAGAATATGCGATCGGCTTCCGTCTTGGCAGCGACATGACAGCCAAAGTCAACGCTATCATCCAGGAACTGATCGACGACGGAACGCTTGCTTCCCTTGCAGAAAAATACGATATGACAGAGTTGTATGAAGAAGCTGTCAATAAATAAGAGCAAATCGGCAGTTACTGCAGAAACATCATGCAATATAGACGATATCATGAGTCGCATGCCCTGCGGAGATATTGTCTATATTGCATAATAAATTTGAGAGAATAATATTTTAAATAAATTTTCAATCAGCCATAAGAAGAAAGAATAACATATGTATAATATTTTAAACAATGCAAACAGTTTTATCAATGAAGATTTTATGCGCGTCACCGAACAGTTGTGGAAGGGATTCGGCGTAACGCTTTCCCTATTTTTTCTGACGCTTATTCTGGCAATTCCGTTGGGACTTATCTTTGCATTTTGTACCAGAAGTTCTTTTCTCCCGCTTAAACTTCCGTTTCGGGCATTTGTCTATGTGATCCGCGGCACGCCGCTTCTGCTTCAATTAATGATCGTAATCTATATTCCGGGGATTGCATTTCATGCCCCGATCACAAAATGGTCGATGTTTGGCGGCAACGTGGCAAGGGCATACTTTTTTGGCGCGCTTTTTGCATTTGTCATCAACTATGCCTGCTATTTTTCGGAAATCTTCCGCGGCGGCATTGAAAATATACCAAAGGGTCAATATGAAGCTTGTGATGTTTTGGGCATGACAAGATCCGAAGCATTTTTCAAAGTTATTCTTCTGCAGGTCATACGTAATATTCTTGCTCCAATGAGCAATGAGATCATCACTCTTGTCAAAGATACCGCACTGGCAAGAACCGTAGCTGTTACTGAAATTCTTTTCTGCGCGTACGAATTTTTAAAGGTCGACGCGATCATCTGGCCGCTCTTTTATACCGGTTTATTCTATCTGATATTTAACGCGGCGCTGACATGGCTTTTCGGGCTTGCGGAGAAGAAGCTTTCACGTTATTACAAATAAAGAAAGGATATCCCGGGCATATGGCGCTTCTGGAAGTTACCAATCTAAAAAAATCATTTCAGAACACAGAGGTTTTAAAAGGCATCAGCTTTTCACTGGAAAAGGGTGAAGTCCTTGCTATCATCGGTTCGTCCGGAAGTGGCAAAACAACACTTCTGCGCTGTCTGAATTTTCTGGAAACAGCCGATTCAGGCTCTATTCAGGTGGAACATCACACGATATTTGGCGGAGAGGATGCGTCTGTGGCTGCTGCACTGAGAAATCCCAAACAGATTCGCAAAAACAGGCTTTATTTTGGGCTTGTATTTCAGTCTTTTCATCTGTTTCCTCAATATACCGTTCTGCAGAATCTGACGCTGTCCGCGTATCTGAAAGCATTCAAAGAAAATAAAGCCCTGCCTAGGCCGGAACGGCGTACAAAGGCTGAGATTCGCTCCGAACTTGACCAACAGGCAATGGACCTGTTAGCGCGGGTCGGATTATCCGAAAAAGTCTCCTCCTACCCCTGTGAGCTTTCAGGAGGTCAACAACAACGCGTTGCCATTGCACGCGCACTGATGCTCACGCCCGATATTCTTTGCTTTGACGAGCCAACCAGCGCATTAGATCCGGAGCTTACCAAGGAAGTAATGGGCGTCATCCGCAGCTTGAAGTCCAGCGATACCACAATGATCGTTGTTACGCATGAAATGGATTTTGCCAGAAATGTAGCCGACAAGGTAATCTTTATGGCTCATGGCATCATTGAAGAAGAAGGGACTCCCGAAGAAGTCTTTGACCACCCCAAGAGCCCCATTTTACAATCTTTTATAAGCAATACCTGACAAGATAATTCTCTTATCGTTCCAAAATAAATTCCGACTTGATATATCCGGTCTGCCCATTATAAATGATCTGGGTCCATTCCTCATCTGTGCCACCGATCAGAGGGAACGATTCTCCGGCATAAGCAACGCCAATCTGTTCCCCGCTTATATTGGCAGTTTTTCTGACATTGACGGTTTCCGATACTGTAATGGTTCCGGTTGCCGCAGTCTCATCCACGCCTTCTCCTACCGTATGAAGATATTCAGTCTTAATATATCCTACCTGACCTTCATAGATGATCCTGCTCCACCCATTAACCTGATGTTCCTGGCAGACAAGCACCGTACCTCCCTGAACCTTTCCCAGACGATCCGCCACTTCACTGTCAGACGCTCTCACATTAACGGTCGTAATCGCCTGAACTTCAAAATCTCCCGTAACAACTTCTCCCCCGGCATTGTTGCCGGACACCTCTGTACCCACTCCAATATCAATTCCAGGGATATTTTCCGTATTGTTATCAGGATAGCCTGCCGCTGCAAGCTGTTCAGCCACCATATCCTTTATGATTCCATTTAAAGTCGACATATAAGCCGAAAATTCCGGATTGGCATCCATAGTTTCCCAGTACGTAGTCTGTACCATCTGCGCTAAATCACGCACATCCTCCTGTGAAGAAATGACAGCAATATAATACCATATATTTTCATCCAAATCACCTACGTAAATATATAAATCCCCCGCACTATTGGTACATACAAACAAAGTCAGCAGACTAGGCAAAATCACCTCCCAATTGCGCATTTTTACATCATAGGAAACATAGACAATATAAGAATTTTCTATCGGTCCTGTCTTGGTATAGCAGGTAATATTATCATAGCTTTCAACATATTCATAAAATGCATTAATCTTTGCAATCTCCATATCATCTACGTAATTCTTCGTCGTACGCAAAGCTTCAATATCATCGGCCTGTCTTGCATCAAAATAACGTGCCACAAGTTCGTTAATGGCAGGATAGGCATTCTTCTGTAACGCCTCCTGCGGCACCGGGATCGCTGCGGTATTGCCATAACCGTTCTGTAAGTTGCCGGATATGGATGCCGCAAGCCTTGCTTCATCAATGCTCTGCGAAACAGAACTCGCAATCCATATCACAATGACAACACCCGCACAGACTGCCAGCGAAATCAATGTCATATGTCGGTTGCGTTTGATCCATTTACCAATCTGTCTGAAGAAATCTCTGGTAAAATCCGCAAAATCATTGGACACTTCCGGATTCTGTCTGCCAATAGAATCCTTCCCTTCTGTCTCATCCCCATCAACACCATATAAAAGGTTGTCAATTGGCACATCTGCAAGTTCCTGCTCTCCTATGCTATCCTGATCATCTATATATGCTTTAACTCCCTGTTCCTGCCCTTCCTCCATATAGGATTCCGTCATCCTGTCGTCCGCTTCCCCGGTGTACAACGCATCATGCTCCACGCCTGCATCTTCCGCATACGGTGCATCCGTCTGCCCGTCTGCTTCTTCCACATACTGCACTTCAGTCTGAACATCCTCATCTTCTACATACGACGCTTCCAGCTGTTCATCCGCATCTTCTATATAGATTTCAGTTTTTTCCACAAACTTTTTTTCATCTATTGCCTTATTTACCGTACTTTGTCTATTTCCCTGTTTTTTATTTCTTCTTTTCCCCATTTTTACAACCTTACCTCGTCCTAAAACTTTACCTCATCCAAAACCTTACCTTATCTACAGATTCACCTCATATCACAGTATGATCGCATCTTACAGCATTATCGCATCTAAAAAATATCAATATCCGTCAGCGTTCGCGTAAAAAATGCACTCGACAGGAATCGAACCTGCATTAAAGGCGTCGGAGGCCTTCGTTCTATCCATTAGACTACGAGTGCATATCTGCAAGTGCCAAACATAAATCCAATTATGTTGACACCTGCTAATCATAACACACTTTTCCCCTTTTGTCCAGCTTACTTCACACTAGTTTTATTTTCACAAAGTTCTACCTTACCGCTCTTTCTGCTGTAATAATAAACCTGATCGGACAAAACCTCCTCCGGCGCCAGCTGCGTCCTATTAACATCTTTTACCATATTTCTCAACGCATCCGCATCGTCGATCTCATGATCTTTGATCAGTATCACCTCATGGATTGAAGACGGCAGAATATACAGATCGTTTCCAATTCTCTCAGCAAAATCCTTTAGGACATTGGGATAAAGTATGCAGGCGGCTCCATTCTGGCTGCTGCGGTTTGTCAATACATACATGGGATTTTCCTCCCGCCCTTCCAGATAACATTCCAGCATTTTATCTATCATTTCATCCATCGGAATTTCTTCCTCTTCTCGTCTGCAGACGTTCTTCTTGGACAATCTGTTTCCCAAATCCTTCCTGATCAACTCCCGTACGATATCCTCCATGTCAGCCAGACGATATCCCAGCACTCTGGGCGTATTATACTCAGCGTCTGCGGTCAGTCGCTTCAGACTGATCTCCCATTTTTTCATATGGGTATGATAAATCAGTATGCTGGCGGCACCGAATACTTCATTTTCCATATAATAATAAAACACCACTGCCAGATCAAGGAAGGGAATGTACGGGATCTCCTTTAGCAACTCCTTATTCATCTCATAGTTGATCAGCTTATACACGACCCTGTCCTTGACTTTCTCATAGTCAAGGAAAAATTCCATAGAGACATCATCTTTTACCGTATGCGCCTCATATGTCCTTATGATGTCCTGCACCGTCTCCGACAGCGATATCCCGCTCATATAGCGTTTGTAATACTCATCCAGATAAATCGTAGGAGTAACTTTATTCGGACCGTCCCGTAAAAGAATGGACAAGCCATGCAGGCACAAACCATTATTTTTCTTTACCTCCAGGATCCTGACCCGATAGCTCTCTCCATAATATTTTTCCAATGCACATGTTACTTTTTCAACAAACTGTTCAAATGTCATATTTTTCATCCTTTCTCTCTGTAGATTCCAATACAATGAAAAAGACAATGAAACTATTATATCTTCATTGTCTTGTAAGCTTTTAATTGATTGATAGAATTACATCGATACTGGATGATACTGATTACACGCGGCTTAAATATTCTCCGGTTCTGGTGTCGATCTTGATCACTTCACCCTGATCCACAAACAAAGGAACCATCACCTGCGCGCCTGTCTCTACGATTGCCGGCTTTGTAGCGCCGGTAGCGGTATCTCCCTTAAATCCCGGCTCTGTCTCTGTAATCTGAAGCTCAACGAACAAAGGCGGCTCAATCGCAAATACACTGCCATTATGAGAACATACCTTGACCATCTCATTCTCTTTAACATATTTCAGCGCATCGCCAACCGTTTCTTTATTTAATGCGATCTGCTCATAATTCTCCGTATCCATGAAGTTAAACAGATCACCATCCGCATACAAATACTGCATTTCTTTTCTATCAATACGTGCCTGGGGACATTTCTCAGTGGGACGGAAAGTCTTTTCAACGACACCGCCGCTCTTGATATTTTTCAGCTTTGTTCTTACAAANGCTGCNCCCTTTCCTGGTTTTACATGCTGAAACTCGATAATNTGATAAACATTNCCATCAAATTCAATCGTAATTCCATTCCTGAAATCACCTGCAGAAATCATCGTTATATCCTCCTCAATTGTCATCGCGAAATAATACTATTATAGTTTAAACGATAGGACAAGATTTTTCAACTGTTTTTTCAAAAAAATGACATTCAAAAGGGACATACCCTGAGATATGCCCCTTAAAACATTACGTTATTGCATGTAAAAGAATTATTTCAGCGTATTAGCCTCGTCAACAACCTTCTTGATTGCTGCGGCCGCATCCTTCGGAAGCTTGTTGTAACCGCCTTCTGCCGTATCCAGATTCTTTACGTACTGAAGTCTGTCATTCATACGTGCTTTCAGCTGCTCAACATAATTCTTATCCTTTAAGTCGGGAACAAAGCCCTCCCACTCAAAGATCTCGATATCGGAGAACGGTCCCCATTTCTTGAACTTAGCCTTGCCTTCTACAATTGCCTCGATTACGCCAAGGGTATCCTTCGGCTGAACCTTCTTGCCCATGAAATCGCCGGTATTGATGATGTAGCAGTCTACGTTCTTCTTCTCTACAAGATCCTTAAATTTCTTATAGTCATTCACCAGCTCATAAGTCCTGAACGGATTAGCATACGGCTCAACAACCAGAGCGTTCGGATCAACACCCTCTTTTAATCTCTCAGCTGTAGATCTCTTGGTAGCAAGCGTTGCACCCATAACCGATGCAAGAGAAGCGCCTTTTAACTTCACTACAGGAGGAATTGTAGGATCCTTCATGATCCAGAAGATCGCATTTACCGGAGAATCGATCTTGTCAACGCGGTTCGGTGACCACAGCTTTGACTTAATCGCACGTCCGTTACCGTTTCTGATATCCTCTGTAACGATAACAACCTTTCCGTCCTCATCAAGAGTTGCGGATACATTCTGGCAGGGCAACAGATACTTGTTTTCCTCACAGTTGCAAGGATAATCTGCTGTTTTATCAAAATATGTAGTCTCCAAAGCTAAGGATGCACTAATTTCAGCATTGATGATAAATGCATCATCATGAAGAACCTTTATCGCAGGATACTTACCGCCGTGCTTAGCATGTGTGATCGTAGACTTACCGGATCCTGACAGACCGAATACCGCAGCAACATATTTCTTCTTGCCCTCTTTATCAAGGGTATATTCCTTCTGTCCGCCATGGCAGGATGCATAACCGTTTCTGTTAGCAAGCGCCCATGCAAGCGTCAGCGTACCCTTCTTATGCTCACCAAAGTATCTCATACCAAGGATTGCAGCACAGTTATTAGCCGTATCAAAGTAGCATAAGCAGTTCGGATCGCGCACGTCCTGCTGAACCGGGGCTCCCTTCCACTGGTGATCGGATAAAATATAGTTATGCGGCTCATTTCCATTGCCGATCATCTTAGAATTCTTGTACTTCTTAGCATTCTCGTCTGAGCAGTACTGGAAATTCAGAAGCCAGTTATAAAGCAGATTCTCTTCTCCTTCCGGAATCAGAAGATGTGCCTTTACCATGAATTCCTCATCTAAGCCGATAAATGCTTCCGCATGGTACATTGTCTTCCAGCGTGTATCATAAACAGCATCCATCAATATCTTGTCAAGCTTTGCATTGTCTGTTCCGGGCTTTCCTGTAATTCTTCTGGCCGGAGCATAACGTCCGGTAATAGAACCGTCGTTGAATAAAAGAACCTTTGCATCCGGCTCAAGACCGAACTCCTCGCCTCTGTAAACAGGCATATCTGTTACGATCGTTCCCGGTGAGTTCTTTGCAAGCTCATAAGCTTCTTTTAATGTGTTGATCTTTACGACATTGTTTGCATAGAAAGGTGCCTCAATGATTGCACGGGTATTCGTTACCGGTGTGCCAACCTTCGGGAAACCTACCTTGTTAGGTCCAATGTCTTTTCTGGCATAATTCGCTTTTGTTGCCATTTTACTTCCTCCTTTATATAATTTAAATTTTGCTTAAAGCTGCGGAATTGCTCGGAGGCTCTCCCGAAAATACGATAGTTTTAGAGGCTGCAATACATGCCGTTATGGCGTCGCAAA
>WFLX010025188.1_pt1 | contig 27723 bp, 27 predicted proteins | sample 4967041 | NCBI WGS metagenome assembly WFLX01 (sample SAMN12857096, study PRJNA449069) | gut metagenome | isolation source: stool from male and female vole | host: Microtus ochrogaster | place: USA:Florida | collected 2017
TCCGGACTCTCTTTTGTTCCGCCCACGATGGCATGATCTCCTATAATAATTTGTCAATTTTATTACAAAATTGCATCATATTTTGTCGTTTCATCAATGATACATATCTTTGTATCACATTATGAAACGGAAGATTATAGTAACGATATTGTGTCTTCTGGGGGTCGTGACAGCGCTTGTGTTCGCATTACATTCACTCGACACCCAAAGCGATATCGCGCCTGCTCATGAAACCGACATAATTGCGTCGCTCCCGGTTGTTGCCACATCGCCTCTACAGGTCGAAGTTGCAGACGGAATCATATTCAAGCTCGACACCGGAAGCGACATCTCCTGTATCTCCCCTGAAGATCTGGAGAAACTGAGATCGCATGGCGTAAAAATAACTGAAAAAAATCTTCCGGTCATAGGCCGCAACGCTGTTGGCGATATGGCCATATCGTCAACGCGCTATGTAATTGATCTGCCGCTTGAATTTGTCACNACCACCCCGNATTCCACCGGATCGGGATACACCAACCGACGGATTCCCGGACAAGACAATATCCTTACCGGAGCAGAGTTTGTGCTCGTCGATGACAAAGAAGTCCCTTCGACCATCGGAATAGATATACTTCAGAATTTTATGGTAGAATATCTCTATGCCGATCAGCTTATCCGACTTNACGCTTCGCGNCCCGACGGATATCAGGACTTTGCCAGTTTCCACNCCNCTTNCTGGCCCTCCCACTTTATCTGGCCAGGCAAGCNCTTCTACCTTGATCTNGAAGTTGACAATGTCACCGATGCATATTTCATCGACACAGGNCTGCGCAACATCGCCGTAAAACTCCCTATGTCGCGCGCCGGGCTTTCGCGCCGTCGACTGTCGGATGATTCACTCATTTCGCCGTTGGGCACATTCCCCGCAAAATCAGACAACGTGTGGGTAGAAGTAGGCAACCGCGCAGGCTCGCAGAAAGCATTCTACAGCGACAACGGAGAGGAACCATACGCCCTCAATCCCCTCAATGTCTTCACCCAGGATCTACTGATTGATTTCCCTGCAATGAGAATGGCCCTGCGTCCGTATGTCACCCTTCCGCGCCATCATTTCAACACCCACAACGCGGAATCCGATACAACTGCCGGGGCAACGAACAGACACACCGAGACCAAGGTTGACTCTGCCATGAAAGCCGAAGCCGCAAAAATATATTGATTTCCAACGCTCAGCATCAATGACAGTAGAATCACTATTTTCGGGACCGCTCCGCTATCTGCCCTCATTTATCGCGATTGCACTGCTTGCATGGCTTACCCTTTCGCCCGACCCCATGCCCTCAAATAAATGGACTTTCTGGGTTGGAGCCGACAAGATGGCCCATGCACTTATGTTTGGCGGGATGACCGTTGTAGTGCTGTCGGATGCGTTCAGACGGCGACGCCTCAATTTCTTCCTGCTCGTCCTTATCATCTGTGCCGGAATGGGCTCAGGAGCCCTGATCGAGATCCTGCAGCGGGGAATGGGACTTGGCCGCCAGGCTGAAAGAGCCGATTTCTATGCCGATGCCATTGGTGTGGCTGCCGCCTCAGGCGCGTGGATTCTGGGGCGCTTCTCACATAAGTGATCTCGCCGACTGCGCTTAATCCATGACATATTGCGTTATGTCGGGAAACTTTTGTAATTTTGCAGTCATAAAACATTTCGGCCCTTCAATGCTAAGCCTGTTTACCAAATCTACNCACAGGATCGGTATCGCCCTATCAGGGNGCGGTGCGCGAGGATTTGCCCACGCAGNAGCTNTTATGGCTCTTGAGCAGGCNNGAATCCGCCCCGATANCATTGCCGGNGTATCTGCCGGATCAGTTGTTGCCGCCATGTATTCGGCGGGCTTGCATCCCCGGGAGATCCTTGAATCATTTGATAATGCCAAGTTCAATGATCTCACCGAATTTACTGTCCCTCACGGAGGATTTTTCAGTCTCGACAGGTTCAGGAAATTCCTCTCCGAAACCATTCCCGTGAGAAATCTCGAAGATATGCCGATCCCCACGGTGGTGGGAGTGACCAACTTCGATACCGGTCTGCCCGAGTCATTNCGCAAGGGNTCAGTGCCTGAGATCGTGGCAGCANCCTGCTCAATCCCTATCGTTTTCCAGCCGGCCGAAATGAACGGCTCCAAATATGTCGACGGCGGCCTTACTCACAATCTTCCGGCATGGGCCATCCGCAGGGAGTGCAAGTACCTGATAGGAATCAATTGCTCACCCATGCGGGCGCGTGACAAGTCGCGCAACAACATCATCGACACCGCGATCCAATCGTATAACATCGTTGCCAAGAGCAATGCCGTGACCGATATGGCGCTTTGCGACATGGTCATATCCTTTGACGATATTGCCGATTATAAGGTCTTTGACCTCTCCCAGACCGAACATGTATTCTCTGCCGGCTATGACGCCGCAGTTAAAGCCCTCCGCTCCTCCAATCTGAAACTGTAAACCTTAACCCGTTTATAATTCCTGACACCGACTATGAATCATTCCCGCAAGCCAGTCATCTACCAACTGATCCCCCGACTGTTTACCAACTACAACGAGGAATGCATACCATCGGGAACAATCGAGGAAAACGGCTGCGGAAAACTCGCCGACATCACTCCCGAGATCCTTAAGGGAATCAAGGAGCTCTCGGTCAGTCACGTCTGGTATACCGGAGTCATCGAACACGCCCATTGCCCCGACTACTCTGCCTTCGGCATCACTCCTGACAATCCATACGTCGTCAAGGGTCAGGCAGGCTCTCCCTACGCCATAAGTGACTATTATGATATAGATCCCGATCTGGCAGTCGANCCGNCCGNGCGTATGTCGGAGTTCGAGCAGCTGGTTGCCCGCACCCATCAGGCCGACCTTAAAGTCATAATCGATTTCGTGCCCAACCATGTTGCCCGGCGCTANGCCTCGGATTCGGCTCCTGCCGACGCTCCCGGCGATCTCGGATCCGGCGACAACACCGATATGTTTTTCTCGCCCGCCAATAATTTCTACTACATCACCCGGCAGCTCTTTGCCCCGTATGATGTAGATCTCGGCGAAGGCAAGAAAGCCTATGTCGAATTTCCGGCCAAAGCCTCCGGCAATGATTGCTACAACGCATTCCCGTCGCGCAACGACTGGTATGACACCGTCAAACTCAACTATGGTGTTGACCCGGCCAACGGCTCACGCCATTTCGACCCCATACCCTCCACATGGGAGAAGATGTATCATATCCTGCGTTTCTGGGCATCGAAGGGTGTCGACGGATTCCGCTGCGATATGGTCCACATGGTGCCCCTCGAGTTCTGGCATTGGGCTATCGGCAAGATCAAGGCGGAATATCCCGGCATAATATTCATTGCCGAGCTCTATGACCTGCATCTCTACCGCCCGTTCATAACGGTGGGGGGATTTGACTACCTCTATGATAAGTCGGGGCTCTATGANACCCTGCGTGCCATCCAGACCGGCTCAGTGTCGGCAGCAGCACTCACATCTTGCTGGCAGCAGACCGAGGGATTGGGCAATCACATGCTCAACTTCCTTGAAAATCATGATGAGCAGCGTTTTGCCTCACCCCAGTATGCCGGAGATCCTGCCAAGATCATTCCCTCTCTCGTTGTTTCGTCAATGATCAACACNGGNCCCGTGATGATATATATGGGACAGGAATTAGGCGAGTCAGGCACCGACGAGGAAGGATATTCNGGCCGCGACGGGCGAACAACGATTTTCGACTACTGGAGCGTCGGCACGATACGCCGCTGGCTCACCGGAGATGGCCCCGGATGCCCCTCGTCCGAGCATCTTACCCCTCGCGAGCAATGGCTCCGCGGTCAGTATATCAACATACTCCAGATAGCAGCATCGCAGAAAGCCATCACGGAAGGCCGCTTCTTCGATCTTATGTATGTCAACTACGAAAATCCATCGTTTGACCCTCACCGGCAGTATGCCTTCCTGCGCTCCTCGTCTACAGAGACCCTCCTCGTTGCCGTCAATTTCGGCTCGGAGTCGGCCGACCTGCGCATCAATATCCCTGCGCACGCATTTGAAGTGCTTGGCATAAAGGCCGACGACACTCCTTGCCTGGCCACCGAACTGATCACCGGCGAGAAAGAAAAGAAAGTGTTCTCACCCGACACCCCTTTCCACACTTTCCTCCGGCCATACAACGCTGTTGTCTGGCGATTTCCCAACGAAGGGTCCAGATAATATACCTTGCAAACCTGATTTTTCATTCATTCCCGAGATATGAAATCCATCATCCATCCTATCAAGATTTTCTCCGGCAGCAAGTCACAATACATGGCCGAAGAGATTTGCCGCGAGCTCGGTATCGAACTCGGCAAAATGAACATCACCCACTTCGCCGACGGCGAATTTGAGGTGTCCTTCGAGGAGCCCATCCGTGGCTGCGAAGTATATCTTGTCCAGTCGACATTCCCCAACTGCGACAATCTCATGGAGCTTCTCCTTATGATCGACGCTGCCAAGCGCGCATCGGCCCACTCCGTCATAGCTGTCATGCCCTACTTCGGCTGGGCACGTCAGGACCGCAAGGACAAGCCCCGTGTTTCGATAGGTGCCAAGCTCGTTGCCAACCTCCTCACCGCCGCCGGTGTAGACCGCATCATCACTATGGATCTCCACGCCGATCAGATTCAGGGCTTCTTTGATGTGCCTGTTGATCACCTCTACGCCTCGTCGGTCTTCATCCCCTATATCAAGTCGCTCAATCTTCCCGATCTCTGCATCGCCACACCCGACGTAGGAGGAGCCAAGCGCGCCAACTCCTATGCCAAATATCTNGACTGCCCCCTCGTGCTCTGCCACAAGCAGCGTGCCCGNGCCAATGTGGTTGCNGACATGACCGTAATCGGCGACGTCAAGGATAAGAACGTGATCCTCATCGATGACATGGTAGACACCGCAGGCACCATCTCCAAGGCTGCCGACCTCCTCATGAGCAAAGGCGCCAAGTCGGTCCGCGCACTCGCCTCTCACGCCATCATGAGTGATCCCGCCACCGAACGCATCAACAACTCCGACATGATCGAGATGATCTTCACCAATTCGATCCCTTACAAGAAGGAGTGCCCGAAAGTGACTGTTCTCTCAGTGGCCCGCATGTTTGCCGACACCATCTCGCGCGTACACAACAACCAGTCNATTTCTTCGCAGTACCTTTTCAAGTAAACGGACTNATCCATTAAAAGAAAATTATTCCGGCAGGACACTTTCCCTCATGATTGGGGGCGATGTCCTGCCGGAAATCTTTTTTTACCCGATTGTGCGGGGCCGATTAGAGGCTCAGCGGAGTATATTCAAGGTCAAAAGCCTCGGCAACAGCCTTGAATGTGATCTTGCCATCAACAACATTGACACCCTGGGCCAGACCGGGATCAGCAGCGCAGGCAGCTTTCCAGCCCTTGTCGGCAAGACGGAGGGCGTAGGGCATCGTGGCATTGGTCAGAGCGAGGGTCGATGTGTAGGGCACAGCGCCGGGAATATTTGCAACAGCATACTGGATCACTCCGTCGATCTCAAATGTGGGCTCAGAGTGAGTCGTGGGGTGTGAGGTCTCGAAACATCCGCCCTGATCGATCGCAACATCGACCATCACACTGCCGGGACGCATGAGGCTGATCATGTCGCGCGTCACGAGATGAGGAGCCTTGGCACCGGGAACGAGTACCGATCCGATTACGAGGTCAGTAGTCGGGAGCTCGCTTTCGATGTTGTGGCGCGAGGAGTAGAGCGTCTTGACATTGCGCGGCATCACCTCGGCACAGTGGCGAAGAGTGGGAAGCGAGATATCTGTGAGCGTAACGTCGGCACCGAGGCCGGCAGCCATCAGGGCTGCGTTGCGGCCAACGACACCGGCACCGAGCACAAGCACTTTGGCGGGTTTGACGCCGGGCACGCCGCCGAGGAGTATTCCGCGGCCACCCTGAGGCTTCTCAAGGAATCGCGCACCTTCCTGAATCGACATCCTTCCGGCAACCTCGCTCATCGGTATGAGCAGAGGCAGACGATGGTCGCGGTCGGTGACTGTCTCATAGGCTATGCAGATAGATCCGGAGGCGAGCATGGCGTCAAGCAGCGCGCGGTCAGACGCGAAATGGAAATAGGTGAAAAGCACCTGACCTTTGCGGATCAGATGATATTCGGGCTCGATCGGCTCCTTCACCTTTATTATCATCTCNGCTATGCCATAGACATCTTCTATTGCAGGAAGGATCTTGGCCCCGGCAGCTACATATTCTTCATCGGCAAATCCGCTGCCCTCGCCNGCTGTGTGCTGCACATACACATCATGGCCGTGAGCCACGAGCTCTTTCACGCCCGATGGAGTAGCTCCCACACGGTTTTCGTTGTTCTTAATCTCTTTTGGTATTCCGATTTTCATATTGGTATGATTAAAGGTCTGTTTTCAGGTCGTAAATTTATGAAAACTTTTGTGAGAAATCAAAAAAATTTTCACAATCACTCCACGTGCCCGCCTCTTCCATCAGAGGCAGGAATCTATCATGATATCTATCGGGGGCAGAGGGACACCTGCTATCGGACGGTCGTAGCCACACTCCACCTCGTCGTAGTCGTCATCATCTGTCTCCGCCTCTATCCTTCGTTCTATTTCCTGTCTGATCTGTTCTCGTGTCATACCCTTTTCGTCGCGAAGCTGACGGATTATCGCTTGAAGTTCGTAAAGTTCCATATTGCGTTTTCTTAATGTCGGTGATTTACGGCAAAGATACATATTTTTTCGTAAACAGTCGGTGACAAGCAAAGCCCGCATGGCCGGAAATTGCTTCGGCCGTGCGGGCTTTGATTTATTGTGCGTTTACTGTTGACGCGGATTCTTACTTCTCAGAGAGCTTCTCCTTGAGAGCGGCAAGTGCAGCGAGATCGCCGAGAGTGGTCTTCTCGATGGCGGGAGCGGCAAGTGCGGGCTCCTCTGACTGACGCTTGTTGGCGGCAGCAGCCTTGCGGGCCTTGCGGGCTTCGTTGCGCTCGTTCTTAGCCTCATCTTCGAAGATGCGTGAGTGGCTGAGGATAATGCGCTTCGAGTCCTTGTTGAATTCGATGACCTTGAAGTTGAGCTTCTCGTCAACCTTGGCTTGGCTTCCGTCTTCCTTAACGAGGTGCTTGGGAGTAGCGAAGCCTTCGACACCGTAGGGAAGAGCAACAACAGCACCCTTCTCGACGAGGTCAACGATTGTGCCTTCATGGATCGAACCTACAGTGAACACTGTCTCGAACACATCCCAGGGATTCTCCTCAAGCTGCTTGTGGCCGAGCGAGAGGCGACGGTTGTCCTTGTCGATCTCGAGAACCTGAACGTCGATATCGGCACCGATCTGAGTAAATTCNCTCGGGTGCTTAACCTTCTTGGTCCATGAGAGATCCGAAATATGGATGAGGCCGTCGACACCTTCCTCGATCTCTACGAATACACCGAAGTTGGTGAAGTTGCGAACCTTTGCGGTGTGGCGTGAGCCAACGGGATATTTGGTCTCGATATTTTCCCAGGGATCGCTCTTGAGCTGCTTGATGCCGAGGCTCATCTTGCGGTCCTCGCGGTCGAGGGTGAGGATCACGGCCTCTACCTCGTCGCCAACCTTCATGAAGTCCTGAGCCGAACGGAGGTGCTGGCTCCATGACATTTCGCTTACATGGATAAGACCCTCTACACCGGGAGCAACCTCTACGAATGCGCCGTATTCGGCCATGACAACTACGCGGCCCTGAACCTTGTCGCCAACCTTGAGGTCGGGATCGAGAGCATCCCAGGGATGGGGCATGAGCTGCTTGAGACCGAGAGCGATACGCTTCTTCTCGTTGTCGAATTCGAGGATAACGACGTTGAGCTTCTGATCGAGCTCCACAACCTCGCTGGGATGGCTTACGCGGCCCCATGAGAGATCGGTGATATGGATGAGGCCGTCAACACCGCCAAGATCGATGAACACACCATAGTTGGTGATATTCTTGACAGTACCTTCGAGAACCTGACCTTTCTCCAGCTTGGAGATGATCTCGCGACGCTGCTGCTCAAGCTCGGCCTCGATGAGTGCCTTATGGCTGACAACCACGTTTTTGAATTCCTGATTGATCTTAACTACCTTGAACTCCATGGTCTTGCCTACGAAGATATCGTAGTCACGGATCGGACGAACGTCGATCTGCGAGCCGGGGAGGAAGGCCTCGATGCCGAACACGTCGACAATCATACCGCCCTTGGTACGGGAGGTGATAAGACCCTTGATGATCTCGTTGTTTTCAAGAGCCTGATTGATGCGCTCCCATGATTTGGCTGCGCGAGCCTTGCGGTGGGAGAGAACGAGCTGACCCTTCTTGTCCTCAGGATTCTCGACATAGACTTCTACCTTGTCGCCAACCTTGAGGTCGGGGTTGTAGCGGAATTCGTTGATGGGGATGATACCGTCGCTCTTGTAGCCGATATTGACAACGGCCTCGCGCTTGTTGAGTGCAATCACGGTGCCCTCGGTCACTTCGCGATCCTTTACAGTGTTGAGCGATTCGTCGTAGGTCTTGGTGAGCTCCTCGCGTGATTTGTCGCCGTGGCTCTCGCCCTTCTCATATGCGTCCCAATCGAAGTCCGCAATCGGAGAATTTTTTAATTCTTCAGTCATTTAATTAATTGGTTAATAATAAGGTTGAGCGCCGGAGGGACACGGGCACACACCATTGCGTCGAAGCCGGCGGCCTGCACTTCCTCCATTGCGGCTGCAAAGTTAGTCAAAATCTTTCAGATCCACCAATTTTTGACACCTTATATATTATAAATCCACCGATTGTTACACAACTATGCTCAACAACATATACCGTTTGTGCCTTTTCGTCGGGAGTTTTGACTAAATTTAGCCCCTGAAAAGCAACCGCTTCTTCTCTCCCCTTACCTAAGAATACTAATATCAACCCTATAAACCCACACCAAGATGAAGGTTTATCAGACTAATGAAATCAAAAACATAGCCCTGCTCGGAAGCAAGGGCTCCGGTAAAACCACACTCGCCGAGGCAATGCTCTACGAGTGTGGAGTAATAAAACGTCGCGGCACCATTGAGGGCGGCAACACAGTCAGCGACTACTTCCCTGTAGAGAAGGAATATGGCTACTCAGTGTTCTCGACCGTTTTCTATGCTGAATTTCTCGGCAAGAAACTCAATGTGATCGACTGCCCGGGAGCTGATGATTTCGTTGGAAACGCNATAACCGCTCTTGGTGTGACTGACACCGGCGTCATCCTTGTCGACGCTCAGTATGGTGTCGAGGTTGGNACCCAGAACATCTTCCGCNCCTGCGCGTCGGNCAAGAAGCCCGTAATCTTCGCGATCANCCANCTCGACGGTGAAAAAGCCGACTATGAGAACTCTCTCGAGCAGCTCCGCGAGATCTTCGGACCCAAAGTGACTCCCATACAGTATCCTCTCAGCTGCGGCCCCGGCTTCAACTCGATGATCGACGTCCTGCTGATGAAAAAATACTCATGGGGACCCGATGGCGGCGTGCCCAAGATCGAGGATATCCCTGCCGAAGAGATGGAACGCGCACAGGAGCTTCACCAGCAGCTTGTGGAGGCAGCCGCNGAGAACGACGAAACCCTGATGGACAAGTTCTTTGAAGAAGGCCATCTCACTGAAGACGAGATGCGCATGGGTATCCGCAAGGGCCTTATCGACCGCTCCATCTTCCCGGTATTCTGCGTGAGCGCTCTCAAGGATATGGGTGTTCGCCGCATGATGGAATTCCTCGGCAATGTGGTGCCCTTCGTGGAGGATATGCCCGCGCCCCTCAACACCGCAGGCGAGCCCGTAGCGCCTAAGTCCGACGGCCCGCTCAGCGTCTTCGTGTTCAAGACCACCATCGAGCCCCACATCGGNGAAGTCAGCTATTTCAAGGTNATGAGCGGCACACTCAANGCCGGCGCCGACCTNGANAATGTNNNNCGCGGCTCNAANGAGCGNNTNGCNCAGNTNTTCTGCGTNTGCGGNCAGATCAAGACNCCNGTCGACACCCTCTNTGTGCCGGCGATATAGGCGCCGCCGTCAAACTTAAGGATGTCCGCACCGGCAACACCCTCGATGCCAAGGGTTGCGACTATACATTTGACTTCATCAAATATCCCGCACCGAAATATCAGCGCGCCATCCGCCCCGTGACCGAGAGCGATGCCGAAAAACTCTCGGCCATCCTCACCCGCATGCACGCCGAAGACCCCACATGGGTCGTGGAGCAGTCAAAAGAGCTCAAGCAGACCATCCTCAAAGGCCAGGGCGAATTCCACCTCCGCACACTCAAATGGCGCGTTGAAAACAACGACAAGCTCCCCATCATCTTTGAGGAGCCCAAGATCCCCTATCGCGAGACAATCACCAAGGCAGCCCGCGCCGACTACCGCCACAAGAAGCAGAGCGGCGGCTCAGGCCAGTTCGGCGAAGTACACCTCATCATCGAGCCTTACACCGAAGGCATGCCTGAACCCACCACCTACCGCTTCGGCAATCAGGAATATGTGATGAAGGTGCGCAACACTCAGGAGATACCCCTCGAATGGGGCGGCAAGCTCGTGGTGTGCGACTGCATCGTAGGCGGCGCCATCGACGCCCGCTTTATCCCCGCCATCGTCAAGGGCCTGATGGACCGCATGGAACAGGGTCCGCTCACCGGATCATACGCCCGCGATGTCCGCGTATGTATCTACGACGGCAAGATGCACCCGGTTGACTCCAACGAAATATCGTTCCGCCTTGCAGGCCGCAACGCTTTCAGCGAAGCCTTCCGCAACTCCAATCCCAAGATCCTTGAGCCGGTCTACGACGTTGAGGTGATGGTGCCCGCCGACGCTATGGGCGACGTGATGAGCGACCTTCAGGGCCGTCGCGGCCTTATCATGGGCATGAGCAGCGAAAACGGCTTCGAGAAGATCTCGGCCAAGGTGCCTCTCAAAGAGATGAGCAGCTACTCCACCGCCCTGTCCTCCATCACCGGCGGACGTTCATCCTTCACGATGAAGTTCTCGGGNTATGAGCTCGTTCCCGGCGATGTTCAGGAGAAGCTCCTCAAGGAATATGCNGAAAAGGCAGCCGCCGACGAATAATNCGCAATCAAACAAGACTCTTAAACAATCATCCCGGGTATCACGACGATACCCGGGATGATTGTTTAGCTTTGACCGCTCAACCGATCAGTCGGCCGGAAACATCTTTTTGAGAGCCTCTTCAAGATCGGACCAATCATATCCGGCTGCGACAATGTTTCCGTCGGCATCCAGCAGGAGCAATGCGGAGCTTGTCACACCATGACGGTCGAAAATCTTAAACCGGTCGTCGAGATCATACAGGCATGGCCACGGATTCTTATCCTCGGCTATGGCAGCCTTAAAATTATCGGCCGAGGTGAACTCACGGGCCAGACTGAAGGCATTGAGCCCACGGGTCTGATACTTCTCGAAAAGCGGAACAATCTCTTTCGCTTCCTTACGGCACGGCAAGCACCATGTGGCCCAGCAGATAACGAGAGTGGGCTTGCCGGCGAAATAATCCGACGCCTTGACCTCCTGCCCATCAGCATCATACACCGTATAGTCGTGATATTTACGCCCCATGATCTGAAGTCCTCCTTCATTTTCTGCCTTCGCGATCTCGGCATGTGCCGGATGGCCGGGATAGAGACCCTCGTATGACTGATGATAAAGATCGAGATAACCCGCCAGCTTGCTGTTGTTGAAGCGGAAATAAGAAAGTTCGTTAGCTATCTCAAGAAGGAATGCGAGCATGGGATTGTTACGATAATAGTCTATCTCCCACTGATGGAGTTCTTTTCTNAGGAGGCTCTCCTGCTCGTCAGTCAGGCTATCCCGACCTCCAAGCTCGGAGATACGTCCATCAAGCCACTCACCCCGCTTGTCCTGCATCTGCTTTTGCCTGACAAATTCCTGACCATCGGAGTCGACAGTCAACGCTTCTCCATCAAAAAGTATACGGATCGTGGCCCCGTCCTCTACAAAGAAATCGGCGGTGCGCCCCGTACTTCCTTTTGCCATTACTTCTCCGAAGTCCACAACCGTCTGAAGCTCTATATCGTCAGTTTCTATCTCACATTCATATATGCCGGATTCGAGCTTAGTGCGCAATTCGGAGTCTTTGGGGTCTTCNCTTTTCTTTTTTATCACAAGTTCGTAGGGCTTAGCTCCTTCCGCAGCCGTGATGATCACCTTGCACTTCTCTTTCGCGGCAAGAGCCATTGCCGGCACAAGCATCAGGGGCAAAACGATTTTCCGTATCATGTCTTCAGTTATGTTTCTGAATTAATTCTGGCGACAAAGATAGGGAATTATCGCGTTAGATCCTAAGTAGCCCTAACGAAAAAAGCTCCGCCCNCCGACACATAGTGTCAACGGACGGAACATANNGTTATACAAATATTTAAGAATCGACTTACTGGAGTGTGCCGGCCTCAGCCTTGTCGATCATGGCCTGATTAGCTATGATGAAGATTTCGACGCGGCGGTTTTGTGCGCGGCCTGCTGCCGTCTCATTGGATGCAACATAATCCTGCATCGGGAGACCTTGAGCCACCATACGCTTGGCGGGGATTCCGCTCTCAAGGAGATATGTCTCTACGGCGTCGGCACGTCCGTTGGCTACACGGGTGTTGACCTCAAGCGAACCGGTATTGTCTGTGAAACCATAGATCTGCACATCAGTGTCGGGATTGGCGAGAAGCGAAGCGGCAAACTTGGTGAGATCCTTGCGTGCGCTCTGGCTGAGGGTAGTACCGTTGGTCGGGAAAAGAATTCCGCCCTCAAATGTTACGCGGATTGCAGTAAGGCCNTTGTTGTCGGTAACAGTGTCGACAGTAGCAGCACCCTTGAGCTGCTCCTCCAGCTCGGCTTTCTGCTTATCCATTCTCTTGCCGATGAGCATTCCGGCTCCTGAACCTACGGCTGCACCGATGGCAGCTCCGATACCGGCACCTTTGCCGCCGCCGATCAGAGCACCNATACCGGCACCTGTAGCCGCGCCGGCACCGCCGCCGATTGCTGCGCCCTTACCAAGATTTGTCATACTGTTGCAACCTGCAGTTGCAACAAGGCTCAGGGCAAGTACACCTGCAGCCATAGTCTTCATGATTTTCATAATGCTTGTATTATGGAAGTTTTAAATTCATTTTATGACAAACCCGGCGATTATTCCGGCGGTTTGTCGGTGTTGGAGTGTTATTGATTTCTTTCATAACATTTCAACCCCTTTTATGGTTGGCAACCGCGTGAATTTTTTATATTTTTCTTTCATGAAAAATTACTAATTTTGTTGCGATAACCGACGGGCGGTCCGACATTTCTTATGTTCGTNGATGCTCTATGTGTNTCCATTACATCATCATTTATNAGNTACGTTCACAATTCCGGCAGCAAATATCAGTCACTGATTNTCCATCTCGGCNCATTAATAGCAGTATCGGCCTGGGGTGCCTCGTTTGTATCCACCAAGGTGCTAACCCAGCATGGGCTCAGTGCCGTCGAGATCTATATCTATCGCTTCCTGATAGCATACGTCCTGACCCTCCTCATTTGTCCCCGCCCGTTTTTCAGCCGGTCGCGCCGCGACGAGCTGATGTTTCTGCTTTGCGGNGTGTGCGGCGGATCGGTTTATTTCGTGGCCGAGAACACTGCCGTGATCTACACCCTTGTGAGCAATGTGTCGCTCATCACCGCCCTGTCGCCGATATTCACGTTCCTTATTGCGACCATGGTGTTCAAGACCGAGCGCCTCTCGCGCGGATTTGTCATCGGCTCCTTCATGGCCTTGGTCGGTGTGGCGTGCGTGATATTCAACAGCAGCATGGAGATCAACGTCAAGCCATTCGGCGATATGCTTGCATTTCTGGCTGCTATCTCATGGGCCATCTACACCGTCGTGCTTCGNCCCCTGAACGCCACATATTCGGCATGGTTCATATCGCGCAAGACATTCTTCTACGGCCTTGTCACCGCCNTGCCCCTGATGTTTNTGGAGCCTGCACACACGCCCATGTCGGTGCTCATGTCGACCGACGTGCTCGTCAACATTGGCTTCCTCGGCCTGATCTGTTCATTCCTTGCCTATCTGCTGTGGGCTCTGACCATACGGCGCCTGGGGGCTGTCAAGGGCGGCAACTACATCTACTTCTCGCCGGTAGTGACCCTTATCCTCTCGGCCATTATTCTTGGCGAGCACATAACCGTGATCGGCTTAATAGGCTGCTTCCTGATTCTCGGAGGGCTTATCGCATCTGAAAAGCTCTCGGGCAACCGACGGAATCACCGCAAGATCCACGGCTCCTCCGCCAGTTGACACTCCGGACAGCCTATTTCAATATGCCGGACGAAGCCGAGCCTGAGATGGAGGGTTCGTCATCGCGCTTCACCTTCCTGCCGAATCCGAAAGTATAGGTTGCAGATAGCTGAATGAACGCCCTGCTCCTGCCATTGATAAATTGCTCGTAGGTGTCATAATAAAGGCTGTGCATCTCCTGCCGGACATTTCTCCAGTTCCAACGCGAGAAATTAATCATATCGGCCCTCACATTCCAGTCGGCGTTTGACCANCCCACGGTGATATACCAATCGCTTTTGCCATGCTNCCAGATNCCGTTCATATCGCCATCGGCACTTGCATAGGGCGAGATATACGTCAACGTGAAATTCCAGTCTCCGACATAGTAGCGGGCCCGAGCATGCCAGTTGATGTATGACCGGTCATCATTATACGGGATTCCGTTATGATTGAGCAACTGACCTATCCTGCCGGAGAATACCAGTGACCGGTCAAGAAACTTAGCAGATCCTGAAATTCCGTAAGTTCCCTGGGCAAAACTACCCATCGGCTGCTTGATGGTGCGGATCACACCCGATGGTGTCGCCTCATAGTCATAGACATATCGGTTGCCCACGAACCACGCCCAAGCAAACGCACTAAGGCTGAAATTGTTGTCGGGAATCCATGTATATGTAAAGTCAATGTCGTAGTTTTCTGATCTGACCAGGTTTGGATTGCCGGTNTATTTCATGAACGGNGTGGCCTCAATCACCTTGTCGCTCTTAAAGCTGGGCGACGGGAGCCATGACATATATCTGGCAGTCAGGCTAAGCGAGTTATGCCGGTCCGGGGAATATTGTAAGGATACACTCGCTTTGGGGGTTGATGGTTTGTCTACCATACCGCCGAATTGCAACCTGTCCCAGTCCCATGCAAAGGTGACCGATCCATACAGTTTGCTGAGCGAAATGTCGTAGCTCAATCCTGTTTCGATCCGCGATGTCTTAGCACGGTCAAGTGCTATGGCTGAGCCCGTGTAGCGCGTTCTGTTATATTCATACGACCCCTGCACGAAACCGAGTAAGGCGCCAGCATTGCCGAAGTCATGCCTGAATTTCAGATCGCCNTTGAACTGATTCGTATTGTCGGAAGCACCATTCAGAATTTCAGGGAAACCCAGCTCTGAATATGACGATGCCTGCACCGTGTTTGAATATACATAGGCCGGCGTGAATGTCAACGAGTTATCNCCCGGGAGAGAGAAAAAATAATATCCGTTGTAAGCGATGAACCTTGAGCACTTGTCAAGCATCGAAGAATAGGCCGAAGCTGGGTAGTCTGNGGGATTATAGCACACCANACCGGCCCTATCGGAATGGGGAGTGTCGTTGATACTTGCGTTGATCTGCGACGATGCCTGAACGTTATCCGAATTATAAGTGGCCTTGAAGGCAGCAAGATATTGCCGGTTGTCGCTATGTGAGGAGACAAGGCTTGAGAGACGGTTGAATTCCTTCAGACTGCCATCCGGCTGCGGGAGCCGATATGTTTCCGTCAGTTGAGATCCATCATGAGTGCTGTGGGTGCTGAAGCCGTAGCCCATCAGGTCATACGTCATCGACTTATATTGGAAGCGGACATTACCGAGCAGTTGCCCGGACCATAGACTGACAAGATTGACATGCTCGAATCCCTTGACATATCCCCCGTATTCATATTTAGCCATAATGAAGTTTATGACGTAGGGATGGCCCTGCAATCTTGGATCGGATGGATTTTCATAATATTCCACCCGTTTCACGTCGGAAGTCCGCATGGCTGTCAGGTCGTTTTCGCCTGCTGGAAGATAGTCGATGAACACTGCAACCGGGCGTCCTGCATTCGTCACTACATTGCTGCCGGAGACGAGACCAAGTTGAGGAATTGCCATGTGGCCCAGGAGATCGGTGCCGGTCTGAGAGGCACGCTTCTGCCGTGAAGTAGGGATATAAACCGATCGGTCGGCATAGAGATGGGAGTTTGAGGCCTCTACAGTTACATTCCCGAGTTTAACCGTCTGCTGTGGCATGATGAGAGTCCCGACGTTGAAGGAGGTGCAAAGATGGAAAACGGTTTTATAACCCACACTCGATAGTTTGGCTACTACCCTTTGCTGATCGCATGGTATTCTGAATCGCCCCTCTCTGTCGGTTATCCCGTAGGTCAGCACCGACGAATCCCTCGGAGCGAGAAGCATGACCGTTGCGGCAACTACAGGCTCGCTGTCAGTCCCGACGACACGGCCTGCGAAGATATATTTCCCGTGTTGCAGGGCTTCGAGATAATAGGTGTCGCCNGACTTGATCACNGTGACAGGATTGAGGCCGATAGTCTGACGGATAGCATCGTGGATATTATCGGCCCTGACGCTTGAGCTCGTAACATAGTTTTCGAGCTCATTGTAGATAAAGTTGANGTCAAGATCAGGATGNTCGGCCATGATGCTTCGGATAGCTTTGGGCAATGGAGTGGAATCAAAGCGATATATAAAGGTCTCGGCTTGGACGGAAGCGATGGCCGCCAGTGCCATAAGCAACATTATAAGGCGAGCCATAGGTCAGTCGATTATTATGGCGTTGCCGTTGACAGTAAGGTTGATCTGCTCGAAGTTGTTGAGGCTCCCGACCACCTCATCCAAGCTCAGCGACTGATTCCACCTGAAGTAGAGTCTGAGCGATTTCGCCGCATCTGATCTGAATGAGACCGAATAGCCGTAGTGCTCCGCTATGCGGCCAATAATAGCCTCTAAGGGTTCGTCGTCGAAGATCACCGGAGCCGGATCATCANAGTGAATATCACCCGTTGCTACTACAGTGTCGGGAGATGACGAGATCCACTCTGACGCAGTAACCGTCTCCTCGGCCTCCCTCAGCGCTTCCGGTGACCNATNCCACNCACTCNCNCCGACCACTGCCNCTGCCGTCACCGATACGATTGCTATTGCCACCGTTGCGGCAACATTTCNNGTAACGACCCGCGNGNGANTTAAACGCGGCATCACCACTGCAGAAGTTTGATCTTCAGCAAATGATTTCCATTCGCTTTCCACGTCGGGCGACGGGAAATTGCCCAGGCTCGACTTGGTTTTATCCAGCACTTCAAACACTTCCCTCACCTCAGGATCACGAAGCATATCGGCTATCTCCGTTTCGTCATACCGCTCAGGATGCTCTATCGCATCAAACAGTTTGTCAATCTTATCCATTCCGAGATAATTTTTGGCGTAACACTTCTATTGCACGACGCAAATGCTTGTAGACAGCCACCTTACTTATCCCGAGAATATCGGCAATCTCCTGATAGCTTTTGCCGGAAGTGAACCGGAGTTCGACCACCCGGCGGCATGGTCCGGTCAGGTCATTGGCCACAGTAGAACGGATGAGCTCGATAGTTGCCTCGTCGGGCCATTCTTCATCAGCAATCTCCTCCTCGCCTGCAGAGAAGACCTCTTTCATCCGGTCTCTCACAGCGAGACTACGGATATATTTGAGACACCGGTTGCGCACAGCCGCCATCAGATATCTCTCCGTGGGATCAGTCATCCCCGAGCGGAGCAATGCCTCGAACACATCGTGCACGATGTCGCGCGCCACATTCTCATCGCGAAGCATCAGAACAGCAAGCCGATACATCCCGATATAGTAGGTGCGGAAAAGGTGACTTATGTCATTTGTCGTCGTCATACATAACTATGACCCCTCATCCGCTCAAAAACTAACCTCCCTCGATTTATTTTTTTAAGTTAACGTGCAAATTACAGAAAAATCAGCGCTACTCCACCTACNGCAACGATNCTGCCTATTATGTCGAGAGCCGTGATCTTCTGGTGCATGAATATTACNGACGGAAAGAGAATGAATATCGGCACAAGAGCCATCAGAGTGGCTGCGATGCCGGTGGATGTATAGAGCACGGCCAGCAACGAGAGGCTCACGCCCACCACCGGGCCGAATACCGTGGCTATGGTCATGGCCGTCATCGCNGTCTTGTTGCGCACCATCACAGCCACACTTCCCGACTCGCCCCTGACGAGCAAAATGATNGTGAATCCCACTATTGCGCAAAGACACCTGATCAGTGTTGCGGCAAACGGCATCATCACACTTTCGGNATCGANACCGGCGGGAAGCGACTCCTCATAGCTTATCATTCCGATCTTGCTTATCACCAGTCCTACGCCCTGCCCTATCGCAGCGCCAGTTCCTAAGAGGGCCGCGAGAGGAGTTATCTTCAATCTGATCTTACTGTTTCCCGAAGCCGGCGACCTGCCCATCACCGACATTCCGATACCGCCGAGGATCAGCAATATGGCCAACCAGGTGATGCTGCGCAGCTCCTCCCCGAAAACAAAGTATCCTCCTACGGCCGAAAATAGCGGCGCCATTGTCATGAACAGCTGTCCGTAGCGTGAACCCATCTCCTGATAAGCCCTGAAGAGGCATATATCGCCGAACACATAGCCGACAAGGCCGGCCAGAGAAAGCCATCCCCAGGTTGCACTGTCGGCATACAGAGGCAGGCAACTGCCGGTCGTAACCCATAGCAGCACAAGAAAGATCGGTATCGCGATACACATCCTCACCACATTCATTGTCAGTGCAGAAGCATAGCGGCTTGCCTTTTCAGCCGCCAGAGCCGTAATTGTCCACGAAACCGCAACTACCAATGAGATTATTTCACCCGTGGCAGAATTCATCTTGTCTCCTCGCTAATAATTCGTATTATNCTTATAGGGCATCAGGCTCTTCTATCCCGAGTATNAAACGGGCCTCATCGGCAAGAGAGCGCGCCAGGGTGGCTGTCGACCCGTAACCCGCGGCGGCTTCCGCTTCGGCGGCCTCAAGCACTTTTTCGGGCATGGTATTTACCAGATTCCACAGCAGACGCACCCCGGCGTAGCGCACATCTTCGTCGGCCTCATCATCTCCCAGACAGGAAAGAGCGAGATCAAGAGCATCATCGCGCCGGCGCAGGAGAGCATGGCACAGAATATCCGTAGCCTCCCGGCTCGTCGAGGTCCGGATCCACTCCCGGGCTTCGCCGGCAGTAAGCAAACCGGCATCCGCCACAAGCGGGGCGAGCAACTGGCTCTCACGGCATGAGGTGTCTGCCCTCAGTTCGGCAACCAGAGACGGATCNGGCTGCTGCCGGGCCGCGATCTCCTTAAGCTGAGGCAGATTCACACCCATGATAAAGCGGTAGGGCGAGCCGCCCTTGCGCAGCGCGTCGGCCACAATTCCGTTTCTCATGGCATACATCTCCCGCTTTATTTCCTGCATTCTGTTATAACTCATCTCGAAACAGCTTCAAAAAATATGATCATTCAGACTGCAAAGTTAGTCATTAGCCGCAGTGGCAACAAATTTATTTTTGCACTCTCCAATGCTTTTGATTAACTTTGCAGTCTTGATGGAAACTATACTTTACATCATCTTTGCAGGAATAATGATAGGCATACTTATTTCGGCACCGATGGGTCCGATAGGTGTGCTCGTAATCCAGCGTACCCTTAACCGCGGACGACGCAAAGGTCTCGCAACGGGTCTGGGGGCATCGCTCTCAGATATAATCTATTGTCTTCTCACGGCGTTTGGCCTGTCGTTTGTCACCGACTTCATAGCCGCCCATCGTCCGGTGCTTCAGTGTATAGGCTCTGTGGTGCTTGTAGCCTACGGTATATATCTGTTTCTCAACAATCCGACCCGCCGCGTAGAGTTGCCCAAGACGCCCGGCCATTCAGGTACATTCCTGCGCGATTTCGCCACCGGATTTCTCCTCACTTTCTCCAACCCCCTGATCCTCTTCTTCATCGTTGGCCTGTTTGCCCGCTTCAACTTCCTTGATCTACCNACGAGCGGCGCCCACTATGTCCTCGGATTCATCTGCATCGCNGGGGGCGCCATTGCATGGTGGACAGGCATCACTTATCTNATCGACAAGATACGCGGCCGCTTCACTGTNAGGTCAATGCGCCGCATCAACCGCGCCATAGCATTGTTTGTCCTTTTGATGGCAGGCTTCGGCATATATGATTCCGTAGGCCTGATCATGGCATCGTGACCCTCTAAATTCCCCTCATACTCATACCCATGGATCCACTCCACATTCCCTATCTTCCCGCTCTCGCTTCATGCCGNGATCTTTCTGATGCCAGCAAGATTCTCGAAGAGCATGGCAAGCGCATCTCTATTGACAACGTGAACTGGCCCGATCAGTTTCCCTATCATCCGCTGACATCCGTCACCCTCGGCCACGACGGCAAAGATATCTATGTCGATTTTTTCGTGCGCTGCAACTACCTGCGTGCCGTCAACACCACCAATATGTCGCCGGTGCATGAAGACTCGTGTGTGGAGTTTTTCGTTGCCCCCGAGGGTCGCTCACCCTACATCAACTTTGAGTGTAACTGCATAGGTACCATCTCAGCGGCCCGACGCACCGACCGCCACAATGCCACTCCCCTCACCGATGAGGAGCTTGACAGCGTGCGCCGCTACGCTTCATGCGGCAACCGTCCGTTTGAGACGCTCGAAGGACTGTTTTCGTGGAATCTGTGCGAGGCAATCCCCATGAAGCTCCTCGACATAGAATGGAAAGGCGAGCCGATAGAGCTGATGGGTAACTTTTACAAATGTGCCGACAAGACCTCTGCCCCCCACTTCCTCTCCTGGGCTCCAATCGACACACCGCAGCCCGACTTTCACCGCCCCGAATTCTTCTCTAAGATCATACTCGACGCCTGAACGCGCCGGTGTCTTGAAGACCGACAATGAATACAAAGCCGCCCGAAGGAATGATCCCGGGCGGCTTTGATTTTCTTGTCTGTAATCGTTAAGCGAGGCTGAGCCTTACTTGCGGATACCAAGCTCTTTCTGGGCGATGATAGCGCGGTAGCGGTTGATGTCCTTCTTGATGAGGTAATCGAGAAGGCGACGACGCTTACCTACGAGAGCCTTAAGAGCGCGTGCNGTGGTATAATCTTTGTGATTTGACTTCAGGTGCTGAGTCAAATGAGCAATACGGACTGAGAATAATGCTATCTGAGCTTCGGGGGAGCCAGTATCAGTCTTGCCCTTACCGTACTTCTCAAAGATTTCCGTCTTTTCTTCAGAATTCAGGTGCATTCTTTCGAAGGGATTGTTAGAGGTGATTATGTATATTTTTATTTATCGGCGGCAAAGGTAATAATTTTTTTTCACATATCGGCAATCGGGACGCAGAGAAGTTGCGGAAGAGTGTCGATTGTGACCGCTGCATGGTTCTTTTCAGGATATTTATCAATCCCGGCAGCAAATATGGCCGGACCGGAAACAGGATGCTCGATCCTCACGGTGTGCCAACCCATAGCCTTGGGATGAATAAAATCTTTTGCGAGATTATCGCCGACATAAATGCGGTGGGTGCAACCGGGGGTTAGCCGCTCCATCCTCTCAAACGGGACAGGCGAATATTTCTCGGCTCCGATGGCTTCCGACACGGAGATCCGCTCCTTATCGACAAAGCGCCCTATACCCAGAGCCTCGATCTTGAGCGACTGAGTCTCGACACGCCCGTCGGTAATCAGTCCGAGGGTGGCGCCACGGCTCCGGAGGGTGGCGAGGGTGGCCTCAACCTCNGGCTTGAGCGAGATNGACGGAGTGTGNGACCGATACACGCGGCGCATCCACTGGATGTCGGCGATCTGTGACACCTCGGGCGGAAGTGCGGCATGAAGGGCATCGAAAGCACCCGGTCCGTGGATGGGATAACGCGACATGATCCCGACCATCTCCTCCTCCGTCAGCCCGGCCTCGGGAAAACGCAACGCTATACGGCGGGCAATCTCGCGTCGGGCCGACTCGACATACTCCGCCTCGTAATACAGAGTATCATCGAGGTCAAAGACTATGGCCCAGTCTTTAAGATCGGCGGGCAGCGGCTTCAGCATGACGATGGATGGCTTCGATTACGGTATCAATCTGGCTGTCGGTCAGCGATGATCCGCTCGGCAGACATAGGCCACGGGAGAAAAGTGATGCACCCACCGATCCGCCATAATAGGGGGCGGTGGCGAATACAGGCTGCATATTCATGGGGCGCCACAACAGTCGCGTCTCAATCCCCTCGTCGAGCAGACTTCTGCGCAGACGGTCGGGCACCTCGGGATCACCCTCAGGCACTCCCTCGGTCACTTGAGAGTCAAACATGAGCACAGACAGCCAGTAGTTGGAAGCATACCTCTCAGCCGGCGCTGAAAAAACACTGAGCAGAGACCCGAGATCAGCGAGTCCGGCTACATAACGCTCATGGATGGCGCGTCGACGTGCCACCCTCTCGTCAAGGGTCTCCGATTGGGCACATCCGATAGCTGCGGATATATTGCTCAGACGGTAGTTGTAGCCTATCTCCTCGTGATAGTAATAGGGGCGCGGGAGACGGGCCTGAGTGGAGAGGAATTTCACCCGGTCGGCACTCTCTTTATCAGGACACACAAGGGCGCCGCCGCCTGAGGTGGTGATGATCTTGTTGCCATTGAAGCTAAGGGCGGCAAAACGCCCGAATGTGCCGCACTTCCGGCCGGCATATTCCGATCCGAGCGCCTCGGCAGCATCCTCGACGAGCGGGATACCATACCGGTCGGCAACCTTGTGTATCTCGTCCATCGACGCAGGCATACCGTAGAGATCCACAGCTATGATGGCTGCCGGCTTACGACCGGTCAGGGTGATCCGGTGAGCGATAGCCTTGTCGAGCACAAGCGGATCAATGTTCATTGTTGATGNTTCGCTATCGACAAACACAGGTCTTGCGCCGCAATAAGCAATAGGATTTGCCGATGCCGAGAATGTCATAGCCTGGCATATCACTTCATCGCCCGGCTTGACACCGAGCATGACGAGGGCAAGATGAATAGCCGCAGTGCCTGACGACAGAGCCACAACCTCAGGGACACCGAGATAATCGGCCAACCGGCGTTCAAACTCATCTACATCCGGACCGAGCGGAACGATCCAGTCCTGCTCGAGAGCGCGGGCTATCCACTCCTGTTCTGTCCCGGTGCAATGGGGCAGCGACAGCTTTATTTTCATATCCATCTTTTTCTATCTCTGAATATTCAACGTCCTATACCGATATATTGCAGATTCTCCTCCGCAAGCTCGGACGCATCATAAATATTACGTCCGTCGACCACNAGCGANCCTCTCATCGTTCTTGCCAGAACCTTCCANGAGGGCATCCTGAACTGCTTCCACTCCGTGAGCAGAGCGATGGCATCAGCATCGATAGCAGCATCATACATATCTACCGCATAAGTCACCCTATCGCCGAATATCTTTCGGGCCTCGTCCATCGCCACGGGATCATAGACACTCACCTGCGCCCCGGCTTCGAGAAGACGACGGATGACCACAACGGCGGGCGCACAGCGCATATCGTCGGTCTCAGGCTTGAAAGCGAGCCCCCACACGGCAATCTTCCTGCCGGCGAGAGATCCGAGAGCTCCGGCAATCTTGTCATAGACTATCTCTTTCTGCCGCTCATTGACCTCCTCCACGGCCTCTATGATCGCCATCCGGTAGCCATGCCGGCGGCCGGTTGCCGCAAGCGCCCTGACATCCTTAGGGAAGCATGAGCCTCCATAGCCGCATCCGGGATAAAGGAACTTGTTGCCGATCCGGGCATCCGTGCCGATCCCTTTCCTGACCATCGACACATCGGCGCCGACCAGCTCGCATAGATTGGCGATGTCATTCATGAATGATATGCGGGTCGCAAGCATGGCATTGGCCGCATATTTGGTCATCTCAGCCGATGGGGTATCCATAAATATTACCCGGAAATTGTTGAGCAGAAACGGCCTGTAAAGGCGCTCCATCAGCCGACGCGACCGCTGGGTCTCGACACCGATCACCACCCGGTCGGGCGACATGAAATCTTTTATAGCCGCTCCCTCCTTGAGAAATTCAGGATTGGAGGCGACTTCAAATTCGATCTGTTCTCCCCGCTTGCCGAGCTCCTCCTCTATGACAGCCCTTATGATCCGCGATGTGCCGACGGGCACTGTACTCTTGGTAACGAATACACAGTATCGGCTGATCAGACGTCCGAACTCGCGGGCAACCGCCTCGACATAACTGAGATCCGCACTACCGTCTTCACCCGGAGGAGTGCCGACGGCACAGAACACCATCTCGACATCTCCGATACAATCGGCCAGATCGGTCGTGAAATGGAGACGTCCGGCATCGGCATTGCGCCTCACGAGGACATCCAGTCCCGGCTCATAAATTGGGATCTCGCCACGGCGCAGACCCTCGATCTTGGCACGGTCGATATCTACACACGTCACGTCCGCTCCTACCTCGGCGAAGCAGGCTCCCGACACTAGACCAACATATCCGGTTCCAACAATAGCGATCTTCATCCTGAAAACAGAAACATCTCTATACCGTCAACGCCGCTCCCCGATAGATGATCGGCGGAGCAGCGTCGTGGTGCGTCACACTATGAAAAAATTGCAGTGTCCCTCTCTTACTTGGAAGCGATACGATCGCTGACGGTAAGGTAAAGACGGCCTTTGGCGCGGCGGCGGGCAAGCACCTTGCGGCCCTCGGGGGTAGACATTCTTTCACGGAAACCGTGCTTATTAACTCGCTTTCTGTTAGAGGGTTGGAATGTACGTTTCATTGCCTTTATCTGATTGTTGTTTATTCGTGATGAGGGGGCGAAAGNGCGATTTGCCGCTTTCGAGGTGCAAAGTTATTGATTTATTCTCGCTTGCGCAACATTTTTTGACGTTTATTTCAATATTTGCAATAAATAACCGGCAACGGATAATAATATCACGCGCGCCTGCGTTATTCAAGGTATGCAACAATCCAGCCTTTTGATACGGATTATTCCCGGACTGATCCTCGCCATGACCCTGCTTCTTCAGGGGTGCCGGGGGGCTTCTCTTGCGCTGGCCGACGAACAGATGGCCCGCGGGGAATATTTCGATGCATCCCGCACCTATCGCAAGATCTACAACAAGACTAAACGCGACGACAGACTGCTGAGAGCCGAGATTGCCTACAAGATGGGACAGTGCCATTATCGCCTCAGCCAGAACGCCCGGGCGGCAGCAGCATTCCAGAATGCCATAAGATATGGCTATCCCGACTCCACCGCGATATTGCTCATGGCACAGAGCCTTCATGCCGACGGCAAGTATGCCGATGCAATCAAGGCCTACGACAACTTCCTTACCCTCGACCCCGGAAGTCAGGTAGCCGCAACAGGGCGCGACGGCGCCTCCGCGGCTCTTGCATCCAAAAACCAAAAGAGCCGCTATGTAGTGCGCAATGCCAAGCTGTTCAATTCCCGCCGGTCTGATTTCTCTCCGATGTTTTCGGGCGATGTGCTCTACTTCACCACGACCAACGAGAAGGTGACGGGCGACAACAAGAGCGAGATAACTGGAATGAAGCGGGGCGACGTGTGGTTGTCGCGTAAAAACGAGCAGGGGCAGTGGCAGCGTCCCGAGCCCGCCGAAGGCGAGCTGAACACCGAACACGACGAAGGGGTCATATCTTTTTCGCCTGACGGCCAGACAATGTATCTCACCCGCGCCGTGCGCAAACCGACAGCCGATTCCGGCACAGCCATCTACACCTCACGCCGCTCCGATGCAAGCTGGAGCGCCCCGGTGCTGTTTGAAATCACCTCCGACACCGTCAGCAACCATGCCCACCCGGCCGTAAGTCCGTCTGGCGAATGGCTCTACTTCTCATCCGACATGCCTGGCGAAGGCGGTCGCGACCTCTGGCGGATAAATCTCAGGGATCGTGCCGGATCGCTTGAAAATCTCGGCCCGTGGATCAACACCCCGGGCGATGAAGTGTTTCCCTACTGCCTCACCGATTCGATAATCTACTTCTCATCCGACGGNCACCCCGGACTCGGAGGACTCGACATCTTCAAGGCCACCATGACACGCTCGGGGGGATGGAAAGTCGAGAGTATGCCGGCACCCGTCAATTCCCCGGCAGATGATTTCGGAATCACCTTTGAGACTCCTGCGCGCGAAGCCGGCTATTTCAGTTCAAACCGTGGCGATGCCCGTGGCTACGACCACATCTATTCATTTGAGTTGCCCGACCTAAAGATCCTCATATCCGGCTATGTCGTTGACACTGACGAGGAGCCGGTGGCCGGAGCCGTCATACGCATCGTCGGCGAAGACGGATCCAATCAGAAGGCCGTGGCCCGCAACGATGGATCGTTTTCATTTCCCCTTCAGAGAGGCGTGAGCTATGTCATGCTTGCCGGAGCAAAAGGATATCTCAACGCAAAGCAGGAGTTCACATCCGATGCNGCCGAAGAAGATGCCGAGTATAATGTCGATTTCATGCTTGCGTCGGTCACAAAGCCAAACATCGTGGAAAATATATTCTATGACTTCGACAAGGCCACTCTGCGCCCCGAAAGCACCAAGGCTCTCGATGAGCTCGCCCAACTGCTCCGCGATAATCCCAACATAACGATCCTCATGGGTGCCCACACCGACCGAGTGGGCACAGACGAGTATAACAATGCCCTGTCGGAACGACGCGCAAAGAGCGTGGTCGACTACCTTATTCAGGCCGGCATTGCAGCCGACCGCCTGAGCTATCAGGGCTACGGCAAGTCACGCCCCAAGAAAGTGACAAAACGTATTAATAAGGAGTTTCCGCAATTTCCCGAAGGCACGGTCCTTGATGAGGAATATGTCCTGTCGCTGTCCGACGAAGACCGCGAGGCTGCCGATCAGATCAACCGGCGGACTGAATTCGAGGTGCTCTCAACCGACTACGAAGTATGGAACTAAGATTGCGCACTGAAGTCACCGTCGCTCCACGCCACGACCTACTGCCCCACAACCGCCCAGTGGTGTTACTCGGATCCTGTTTCTCCGACAATATCGGCTCGCGTCTGCGCGACCGTGGCTTCAAAGTGTCGGCCAATCCTCTCGGACCGGTTTACAACCCTGCAGCCATGCGGGCTCAGGCTGCTCTGATCGCATCAGGTCAGTCTATCGATCCATCCGAGATGTTTGAGCACGAAGGGATGTGGCGCCATTTTCTCACCCACACCCTTCTCGCGCGTCCCNATCTACAGGATGCNGTNGCTGCCATAAACAATGCCCTGCTCTTTCCGCGTGAGTTACTTGCCTCCACGATAGATCCCCTTATATGCCTCACATTAGGAACAGCGTGGGTCTTTACGCTCGCCGACGGATCAGGACTGACCGTGGCAAACTGCCATAAGGTTCCCCAGTCACGATTCACCCGCCAGCTACTCTCCACCACTGAGGCAGCCTCATCATTAA
>WFLX010001705.1_pt1 | contig 27669 bp, 22 predicted proteins | sample 4967041 | NCBI WGS metagenome assembly WFLX01 (sample SAMN12857096, study PRJNA449069) | gut metagenome | isolation source: stool from male and female vole | host: Microtus ochrogaster | place: USA:Florida | collected 2017
TTATGCATTATGCATTAATTAGAGGGTTACACCGTTTTTGAAAATGGCTATCTCATGGATGCCTGCTTTTTCAGAGTGTACTTTCTTGCCGCTTGCCACATCAAGAACGAAATCTGCAAATTTTTTAGCGACCTCTTTCATGTCGGCATCTTCAACAAGCACACCGGCATTGAAATCAATCCAATCTGGTTTTCTCTTTGCAAGATTGCTATTAGTGGAGATTTTAGCTGTAGGTACAAATGTTCCGAAAGGTGTTCCTCGACCAGTAGTGAAAAGCACTATCTGGCATCCGGAGGCTGCGAGTGCAGTTGAAGCTACGAGATCATTGCCGGGAGCAGAAAGAAGATTCAGTCCGTGATTGTGGATTCGCTCTCCGTATGAGAGCACACCCTTGACTTCGCTCTTTCCACTCTTCTGAGTGCAACCGAGAGCCTTCTCTTCGAGTGTAGAAATACCACCTGCCTTGTTGCCCGGAGAAGGATTTTCACCGACGGGTTCGCCATGGCTGAGGAAGTATTCCTTGAAATCGTTGATGAGAGTGATAGTTTCCCCAAGAAGTTTGTCGTCGGCACATCTTTGCATGAGGATAGTCTCTGCACCAAACATTTCCGGCACCTCGGTAAGCACTGTGGTGCCACCTTGGCAATCGCAGAGGAAATCTGAGAATTCACCGAGCAGAGGATTGGCTGTGATTCCGGAGAAGCCATCGCTGCCACCACACTTCAGACCAATTTTGAGTTTTGAAGCCGGAAGAGGTGTTCTCTTATCCTCTTTTGCCTTTTCATAAAGAGAGCGGAGGATATTGAGGCCATATTCCACCTCGTCCCCTTCTATTTCTTGGCAAACCATAAATTTGACCCGTTCTTTATCGTAGTCGCCACAAAATTGTTCAAACACCTTCGGCTGATTGTTTTCGCAGCCGAGACCCACGACGAGAACACCTCCTGCATTAGGATGAAGCACCATGTCTCGGAGAATTTTCTTAGTGTTCTCATGGTCATCTCCAAGCTGGGAGCAACCGTAGTTGTGAGGGAACGAGAAAATACCATCCACACCTTCCGCTCCTGTCTCAGCATTCAATTTGTCGACAATTTGCTTTGCGATACCATTAACGCAACCAACGGTCGGAATCACCCATATTTCATTGCGTACGCCAGCATCTCCATTTTTTCGAAGGAAACCATCGAAAGTACGTTCGCCACCTTCGCATACACTTTTTTCTACCTGACTACGCTTTATGCCGGAATAATCGAGCTGACCTTCCAAATTAGTCTTTATATCATGGTCATCAAGAAATGATCCAAGGGAAATGTCATGCTTTGCATGACCTATTGGGAAACCATATTTTATAATATTTTCACCCTCCTTGATATCTTTCAGTGCAAACTTATGTCCCGCAGGAATATCTGAAACGAGCTTGAATGTCACTCCGTCGACGGTTACTTCCTGTCCGTTTTGCAAAGCACTGATGGCAACCGCCACATTATCTGAGGGATTTATTTTTATATAGTTTTTCATGTTAATAAAAGTATAGAAAAAAAATAACCTGGTAAAAAAGATGGGTACTCTCTTGGAAAGGTAACCCCTCCGGGGNCGAAAAAGGAGGGCTGCTTTAGTCCCCGAGCTGACGCTCGGAGTTAACAAGATAATCAGCCCTCCGGGCTGAGACTAAGCAAAATTTTACCAACTTATTATAAAGTATATATGCCCGAAAGGTGGAAAGCCTGCCGGGCATAATTATATTATATCAGAGAATAGATTCAACTGTGGCGAGCATTCCTTTGTCTTGAATGCTGTCGAGATATTCCACTACGAGGTCGGTCAGACCTGGGATTTTATTGAGATCGCCATGTTCTTTCCAGATGAGATCATCAGCTGCAAGCACACCTTCAGCCACTTTGCGAGTATCTCCGGTAGCCCAAAGTTCAGTCAGAAGGTCCATGATTTTCTGGTCGTCTTTTGGCTGGATGGGTGCACCGTCTTCACGTTTGCCACCTTTGTAATAAGTGATAATAGCTGCGAGTCCGAGCACTAGACCCTTTGGAAGTTCGCCCTTTCGTTCGAGATAAGTCTTCACTCCGGGAAGGTCGCGAGTCTGATACTTCGGGAACGAGTTGAGCATGATTGAAGTCACCTGATGGTCGACGAACGGATTATTGAAACGCTCAAGGACGCTTTCGCCATAAGCCTGAAGTTCATCCATCGGGAGGTTGAGGGTCTGCATNAGTTCGTCAAACTGTNNCTTNTNGATATATTTGCCNATAACTGGGTGGTTGCAAGNGTCGNGNACGANATCTACACCGCTANGATAGCTTACAGGAGAGAGGACGGTGTGAGGACCATTAAGCAGAGTCACCTTTCTCTCGTGGTAAGGAGCTTCCGAATCAGTAATGATAACATTAAGCCCTGCTTTTTCAGCTGGGAATTCAGCACGAAGTTCCTCAATAGTCATATTTTCAGGACGTTCGATGACCCAAACATGGAAAGCTTCACCCTGAACTACGACATTATCCTTGTAGCCAAGTTTTTCTTGAATGTTGCCAATTTCTTTACGGGGGAATCCTGGAACGATACGGTCTACGAGAGTAGCGCAGACGTAGTTGTAAGTATTAAACCAGTTCTTAAATCCTTCGTAGTCATCACCGAGTTGGTCTTTCCAGAGGTCGATATAGTCGTTTACGAACTTCTTGAGATGATGTCCATTCTCGAAGATAAGCTCACAAGGCATGATGATAAGCCCCTTCTTTGGGTCTCCGTTGAAAGCTTTATATCGGGTATATAGAATTTGAGTGAGTTTTGCGGGATAAGATGCTGGAGGAGCATCGTTGAGCTTACATTCTGGATCAAATGCGATACCAGCTTCGGTAGTGTTGGAGATGACAAATCTGATTTCCGGTTGCACGGCCAGACCAAGTATGGCGTCATGTTGTCCCCAAGGAGAAAGACCACGGCTGATGACATCGATTCTCTTGAATGAATTTACGATCTCGCCGTTCAGACGGCCCTGAAGATTAACGTTGTACATATAGTCTTGTGCAGAAAGAAGCTTCATTGCGAAGTTGTCTGGTGTGCCCTGAAGAACTACTACAGATGAATTGAAGTCTGTGGCTTCATTCATATTTTTCACTATCCAGTCAACGAATGCTCGGANGAAGTTACCTTCTCCAAACTGGATTATTCTCTCTGGAGCCGTAGCTTTCNGTGCGGTCAGNTTGTTAAGAACTTTCATGTNTTTAGATTGATTCTTAGATAGGTTNTTTATACTAAATTNCAAAAATAGNAAAAATTTTGTTAATATGCAAATTAAAACACTAATTTTATGAAAAATCTTTTGTATTAAAAATAAGATAGACTGCGCGACCCGGTTAAATAATCTACATTGAGCTCGGGGTTAACATAATAATCACCTATGTGTTGGTGGAGACGCATCAGATGGAGAAGGTGAGGATTACTCGTTGGTAGAAGTTGAAGTGTGAGGGCGCGAGGTTGAAGTCGAGGGAAGCTTTTAGCGACATGAATTTGCGCTTTAGGAAGATCACTGAGGCTGAAGTGCGGTTGTAGAGAGAAGCGGAGTAGTACGGTTCACCTTGGTCGAGGATGTAATTGTATCTTCCATAAAGTGGATATAATTTTCCTCCGGCGTAGAAAGTATTCTTTAGTTCAAGGAATTTCCAAGCAATATCGAAGTCTGCCCATATTCCCACAGGAGTTTTCCATTCTCCGTCACCACGGTCGCGAGTCATATCTCCGAGAACACCGACACGCAAAGAGCAAGAATCAAGTGGTGAGTTGGAAACTATCTTGTCAATGTCTATACCAACATACGGATTGTAGAGAAGGTTGTCGATGACATGTTGGTCTGGGTTTCCAGATTTGTCGAGTGCGAGATGATTCATCATGGCAAGACCACCCCAAAGAAAATTTCCATCTGCATGGTAACGCTCACCGCTTGCGATTATGTTGAAAGCCTCGCGTCGGGTCTCTGTTTGCATGCCACGCCAATCAAGAAAGGCTTGGAAATAACCATTGTCATTGCGGTAGGCGATTAAGGCACCGCGGATATTGCGTTGTGCATATTTAACGGAATCATTCCAGATGTAATTGGGCATTTCAGCATAGAGTTGGTCTCTTCCAAACATTCCCATTGCGAAGCGTAAACCTTTTGATTGGTAGCGGTAGTAGACAGTTGGGGAAAGTCTGTGACCATCCCACTCACAACCTATAGGTTGGGTATATACGACTCCTGCTGCAATGCGATGTTGATCATTATAAAGACTGATACCAATTTCAGGAGCAAGCTGAGTCTGGAAAAAAGTCTTAGCAGGTGCGTATTTAGTGTCTCCTTCACGGTTGTCGAAAACAGCTGACATGTCTACACACCAATAAAGATCCGGCCTTTGAGCAAAAAGGCCGGATATACATGAAAGAGCGACGAGGGCTCCCATAAAAATTTTCTTGAAAGTCATTTTATCAGATGATATCGGGTTTGCGTAAAGCCATATACATTCTTGGAGCGAAAGTGTATATACTGCTAACAATCACAAGGGCAAGATAACCGAACACGCTTCCGAAAGCAGCTCCGCAGAGGATGTCGGTGGGATAGTGGACACCACAATAAAGACGTGATAAGCTCACTATAATTGCCCAAGCGAATATGAAAGTGGTGAATTTTCTTGATCTCACGACGCAAGAAAGGAGAGTGGCGAGAGCAAATGTATTGGCGGCGTGGCAAGAGGGCCAGCTGTAACCTCCGGGTTGGATACCTTTCACAAGGGTGATAAACTCAAAAATGGGGTTGTCTGGATTGCAAGGACGAAGACGACCGATAATGGGGCGGATCACGCTTGCGCAAATCTGGTCGGTCATCACAATGGCGAGCACAACAGCCACGAGAGTAAGAGCAGCGTATTTAGGTCCTAATTTCCTAAAGAGCATATCGATAAGAAGGAGATAAAACGGAATCCAGAACCATTTCCCAGTGATAAGGGCCATAGCCTCATCCAAGAATGGGGCGTGATTTCCATTGAAAAAGAGAAGTATTTGCTCATCGAGCGAAGTAAGAGTTNNAANCATATTANAAGTCAGTTCAANAAATATNTATTATTTTTGTCTATTTTCTTATTTGTCGCAAATTTAGCTCTTTTTTTCGGAAAAACAAAGAGAATTGAGGATTTTTATGAAAATAATTTGGAAATTAACGAAAGAGGTTGGGAGAAAGGGGAATTTTTATAGCATTTGTTGGATTATTTTGCCCTGGAGTAGTTTTCCGTTGGCTTGTTTGCTTCGTTTAATTTCATCTGCGCCCCATTTGCCCCATTGCTTAAATAAGAAATATGCATGTTGTGATTCAGATCTTTAGGATTAAAAAAAGAATCGAAGCATTTTTATTTGCGGGGGTGAGGAAATTTTATTAACTTTGCGGACGGAGTCTTGCCGGGAAGATATCTGGAGAGACGCAGATTTTAAGTCAATATTAATTCAATAATAATATTAAGCTATGAATGCTACAATCTCTATGGATGGACTATGGGCAATCGTAGATTCTTTATCCACTAAAAATAAGAAATGGCTATCAAATAAATTATTGGTATCTTTATCAGCTACCAAGGAAACAAAGGATGAAGAGATCCTTAATGGAATTGTCAGATCAGTAAAGGAAGCTAAATCAGGAGAAACCTTACCATTAGATAGTTTATGGGATCAACTATAGAATTCGATTATACTCCTGAATTTTTAAAGAGTGCAAAAGCATTGGCTAAGCGCTATAGGTCTTTCTCTGATGATTTAAAAGGACTGAGAGATGAAATTTTACAAAATCCTTCGGTTGGCGATGATTTAGGAAATGGAATCAGAAAACTTAGGATGGCTATCAAATCAAAGGGAAAAGGTAAGAGAGCAGGAGCAAGGGTAATAACACTTACAGCTATAATTGAAGATAAAAATTCTTAAGTAACCTTCCTCTATGTCTATGATAAGAGCGACATGGCTAATATAACTGACAATAAAATACAACAAATTCTGTCAGATAATGATCTTTTGTAATATCCAAAACAAAATCATGAATAAAACTTAACTTGCTCGGAAGATCNAGACCNTAGAGGGTTNGAGTAATGAAGAGAAAACTGCATTGCTTGAATTGATATGCGGACATTAAAAATATGGACTCGTTNGGGAAGATAAGCCAGAAGACATTGAAGATCGACTGCGAGAAGATTTACCTGTCTTAGTAGAACACAATGATGAAAAGTCCATCCAATAATCTCAGAAAATCCTGATGCTCCGAATCATCTGNTAATTGAGGGTGATAATCTGNCAGCCCTCACAGAACTTTCCTACACGCNTGCAGGANAGATTGATGTCATTTATATAGATCNACTANATAATACAAAGAATATGAGTGACTTCAAGAATAANNGATTTNATTTTTATGNCAATGCCCAATATCCTCTTATAATGAAGCAGCAGACGATAGNCGATAAGGNGATAAAGGATTTGTTTGGAGTGANTGGTGGGNATCTGCANGATNTCAGGACTGCGATAGNGGGACTTCAAAAAGGTGAGCTTATCATCAAGGATCAAATGGCGTTTGCACTTGAGATGGGGAAGAAATATAAGAAAATCAATGTGACTTATTTGATTTGATAGGTTGCACTGTTCATAAACCTTTGGGCGGTATGGGGTGTTTGATAAGTATGAAAAACACATAAATGAATTTGAATATGAAGAAGTATTTTCTAATGATCGTGGCGGTTCTGATGGGAGTCTCTGCCGTATTTGCACAGGATAAGTATACTATCAATCGTAATGATCTGCCTAAGGCAGCTCAAGAGTTTCTGACGGAGTTTTTTCCAAAGGCTAAGGTGGGGATGGTNAAAACTGANNAACNTCTGCTGAAAAGGACGGATTATGATGTAAAACTGGTAAACGGGACTAAGATAGAGTTTAATAATGCCGGAAAGTGGACTTCTGTGGATTGCAAGACCCGGGAAGTGCCATCGGGGATAATACCCCGAACTATCCGAAATTATGTGAAGAAGAATTTTCCGGATGTAAAGATAGTGAAGATTGAGAAGACATCCTCAAAATATGAGGTCGGTCTTTCGGATGATGTAGAATTGACATTTAATCTTTTAGGGCAGTTTAAAAGCATGAAGATGGACGATTGATTTCGTCCATCTTCTTTATTAGTGCAGTATACCTTAACGTCAATTAGTCATCATTAATGATGACNAATTGAGGGAGTGTCAGGCATCTTGTTTTTTGGGNTGTGGNTTTGAAATGTAGCGTTCGTAGTAAGCCATAAGGANAGAGGAAACGGGTAAGGCTATTATCATACCGATGATTCCTAAAAGGCTTCCCNATATNGAGAGGGATAGAAGGATAATGGCGGCGTTCATTCCCATTTCTTTGCCCATGATGTNTGGGGTGAGGATATAGTNGCAGATANACTGGCTTACTACATATACCAGTAAGGATTTGCCAAAAAGACTAAGGAAGGTGACATCTCCACTCAGAGAGTATACAGCGCAAATTATAGCTACGGGAATCAAAGTAACATACTGGAAATAGGGAATCATATAAAGTATTCCTACTAAAATACCCATTGGAATTGCAAGTGGAAGTCCAACTATTGAGAATCCTACAGAATAGAAAACGGCAGCGCAGAGTGCAACAAGCCCTTGTCNGCNGAAGTAATGGTCCATACTTGTCTGAACTTCTTTTACTACAACCATTGCATTTTCCCGATATTTATGAGGGATGATTAATTTGAAACCTCTGACTATCTGCGGATAGTCGATAAGAATGAATAGTACATAAATAAGCGTCAAAGCCCATTCCAAGACACCAAGAATGACGGATATAGATTCGTTGAGTAAGGAGGTGCCTTTGCTGATAAGGGAGCCAATGTGAAGTTCACTTAAATGTGACTTCAATACATCTGGGTTAATGTAGGTTTCTACCCAGTTGACCACGTGGGTATACTCTGCAGGTAACGGACGTTTTCCTGTATTAAAATCATGGATCAAGTTGCTGAGAACATCAAGTTCTCTGATGACATGGGGCATAAAAAGATATACAATACCTACGAATACAGCCAAGACCTCTAAGACTGTCAATATAGAAGAAAGGGCTCTTCCTTTCTCATGGGTCAATTTCTTATTGAGATCGACAAGTGGTTGCAGAATATATGCAACGAAACATGCGACGAAGAAAGGAAGAAGCACTCCTCGTAGATGATTAATAAGCATTATAAGCAGAACTGCAATGGCAATTCCAATAATAAGCTTCATGATTCGGTCGATGTTCCAGAAATGTTGGTTCATATACATTTTTTTTAATTATTCCGTACTTAAAAAGCACCTCTCGGAGGCCGCAGTGCTATTTATTACTATAACCCGGACTGAAATCAGGGGTTACTACATCATATCAGGTCTCCGACCTGAATTTTTATTTCATACGTTTTAGGATGTTGTAGCTGGGTAAGACTCCGAGTTCGCCGGCTCGAGAGAGATCGGCAAAGGCATCGGATTTCTTACCGGAAGAGAGATAGCAGAGACCGCGATTGTAGTATGCAGCTCCAAAGTCGGGGTCTAACTCAATTGCTTTAGTGAAACATTCGNCTGCTTGAGAGTAGTCTCGTTGGGTGTAAAGGATATAACCTTTATTAAACCATCCGTGAATCAAGCGAGGATCCAGACGTGTCGCTGTGTCGAAATCAGCAGCTGCCATAGCTATGCCTTGCATAGCGAGTCTCTGGTCTTCTTGGGTGCGGGCATCCTCATAACGGGCTACTCCTCTTGCTATGTAGGCCACGGTAAAGTCATTATTAGTTTTGAGTACATCATCAAAATCTTCAATAGCNGACTTATAATTCTTCACCATGGAATATGCTACTCCTCGTGCAAGAAGATCGGCGGGACGAACTTTGTTGCCACTGCTTGCTATGACAGACGTATAATTGTCGACCATCTTGAAGAGAGCATCAAAGTCGGATTCCTCAGTGCTGGTTTGGAGAGGAGACAGATAGAGGATGCGAGTGATATACCTACCTCGATTGAAATCGTCGAGTGCTCGGAAATAATTTGTCACTCCTCCCAACGACTTTGATGGAGGATTGAAAGAAATTGTATATAGTGGTTCGGGCTCAGCCATTACATTTCGGTCTTGCACACGACCTTTGATTCTTTCATTATAAGAGAGCTGCGTCTGTGGAATTTCTTGCATCGTCACAAGTTGATTGAAACGATCCATCACTTTATTTTCATCCTCTTCTTCACCATCAGGAGTTCGGTTTGCATTATGCGGAGTTCCGGCTGCGATGGTGGGACGATCGAGAGGATTCGACTCAGGATTTGCCACATATTTCCTAACAAGGCTCTCTGCATAATTTACGTTTGCTCCTACAGCCTTCAAATTACCGAGATTTCTCTCTGCTTCCGCNATTGCATAGTAGACAGGATAGAAGTTAGGATACCTTGCNGCGATACCCTTGAAGTCGGTAAGAGCCTCTCTATATTCTCCAGATTCAAGTTCTACGAGNCCACGGTTATAGAGAGCATGAAAATTTTGAGGATTTAGTTCAAGAACAGTGGAGAAATCTTTTTTTGCGTTGATAAGGTCTTTGACCTCAAAACGTAAGAGAGCCCTATTGAAGAGGGCCGCCATATTATTAGGATCGAGTTGAAGAGCAAAATTATAGTCAGACATTGCCCCGAGATAGTTGTTGGTATTATATCGAACATAAGCACGGTTGATGTAAAATCCCGGTTCGTCAGGATATAGTTTCACCACTTCGTCCATATCTGCAAGAGCTACGTCCCAGTTGCCGCGATTGCTTTCGATGTCAGCTCGAATGAGATAGGGATTTATAAGAGCACGATTCAGTTTCAAAGCCTTATCTGCGTCATCAAGAGCAGCGATAGTGTCTTCACGCTGAAGATTGAGAAGGGCCCGGGCAGCATATCCTTCCTCAAATCGAGGGTAAAGACGAAGAAGATTGTTCAAAGTCTGAAGAGCATCGTCATTTTTCTTCATATTAGTTTGAGCTACCCCTTTATAGAACAGGAAATATTTGTCGGTTGGATCATGTTTGAGTCCCTCATTGTAGTCTTCAATAGCAAGAGAATCCATGCCGAGATGTTGGCGTGCAAAACCTCGGAGTTTGTATGCTTCGGTTTTGTATTTGTTACGTTTAATAGCTTCAGTGCAATCTATTTCAGCACCTTTGTAGTCATCAAGGCTCATTTTAGCAAGTCCACGGAGAAAATAAGGGTCTGCAAGATAAGGTTTTGCTTTGATGGCTTGATTGAAATATTGTATTGCAAGCATATAGTCGTCCATCGAAAGGACGTTTCTTCCGATGGTGATTACCTGCTCAGCATTGATCTGGGCCTTCGGTGACAAGGGCATAAAGAGACACAAGATAAGTGTCAAATATGTGGCTATGCGTTTCATGAAGCAAAATTAGTAAGTTTTTTTGAAATTTGCAAACCTGATAGGCATTGAAAATGTTGTAATTCAAGAAACATAGATAGATTTAATAATATGGATAAACAGACTATCGTCATAATAGGTGGAGGATTTGCAGGGATGAACCTTGCAAAGAGTCTTGACAGAAAGAAATTTGATATAAGAGTGATTGACCGAAACAACTATCATTCATTTCCTCCGCTTTTTTACCAAATAGCATCTTCAGCACTTGATGTGCCAAGTATATCCTTCCCATTCAGAAGAGAATTCAAGAAAACTAAGGGGGAAGTCACATATCACATGGGTCATGTCAAAGATATAAATTTGGGCACAAAAACAGTGACTAGCAGTTATGAGACCTTGAAATATGATAAACTGGTAATAGCCGCTGGCTCTACCAACAATTATTTTGGCATGAAGGGACTCGAAGAGAGTGTCTTCGGAATAAAGACCTCCGGGGAGGCGAGCCATACACGAGATGAAATCCTTGACCGCCTTGAAAGAGGTTGCATCGAGAAGGACTCAGAACGCAGGAAACAGTTGCTCAGTTTTCTTGTGATAGGAGGTGGCCCTGCAGGAGTTGAGATAGCAGGTGCACTTGGAGAGATGAAACGCGACGTGCTTCCAAGGGAATATCCGGAGCTGGATCCNGACGATATGACCATCACCTTGGTAGAAGGAGCAGACCGACTGCTTTCTGCGTTTGACCCTAAACTTAGCCAAAAAGCATACGTCTATTTGAGCCAACTTTTGGTTGATATAAGGCTCAATACCGTTATGAAAGGATATGAAGACAAGATGGTGTCGTTTGCGGATGGTCATAAAGAGTATTGGGAGACTTTGATTTGGACTGCCGGAGTAAAGGGTGAGCCCATGCCAGGTATTCCAAATGAAATGATTGGCAGAGGGGGACGAATCATTGTCGACGAGTTTAATCAAGTGAAGGGTGCAGAGGATATTTATGCAATAGGCGACATAGCATTGATGCAGACTGAGGAATATCCGAATGGTCATCCTCAAGTGGCCCAACCAGCTATACAACAAGCAAAGAATCTTGCTTCAAATCTCAACAAGGGAGAGATGAAGAAAGCATTCAAATATAATGACAAAGGAACAATGGCAACTGTCGGCCGAAATAAAGCGATAGCTCAGATAGGTAAGATGACGTTTTCCGGAAGGTTTGCTTGGTTGCTTTGGATGGCAATCCACTTGATAAGTATTCTTGGAGTCAGAACAAAAGCTACGGTGTTGCTTAACTGGATATGGAATTATTGCACTTATTCTACTTCCTTGCGATTGCTGATGAGGCCTGTAAAGTATCCGTTACGTAAGCATTGGGGAGATTGATTAGTGAATAGACTACAGTGAATAGTGAATAGTAGGGTTGTAGAATTAGGGATTTTATGTTAATTTTGCAGACGCAGCAAAGATTCAGTAGAAGAACGCAAACGAATGAATTAATATAGAAATTTATGAAGTATATAAATTGCAAAATGATTTTAGCTTCTTTGGGGCTGGCAATAACTTTAAATATTACGGGTTGTTCCGTTTTCAAGCCATCAAATGATGGTGAAGGAAGTGGAAAAGGACTTCAGGGATGGGTAGAGACAGGAAAGGAAAATGCTAAAAAGGATGCCAATGCCGTTAAAGATGAAGCCTCGAAAGTAGCAAAGAAAACAAAAAAAGAAGCTGACAATGCTATGGAAATAGTTAATGAAAAACTTCATGAAATAGCGGACGCACAGAAAGAACAAATTTCTGGTGATTGGGCAGTTGTAATCGTACTTGGGAAAAAGGCTGTTGGAGAGATTGCTCCATTCATTAAGTTTGTGCCTAATGAAAGGCGTATTTATGGCAATAATGGCTGTAATGTCTTAAACGGTGCATACAAAACTAATGCCGAAGACAAGACCATTGCTTTCAGCAATCTTGCGACGACTATGAGGCTTTGCGCAGAGACTAATATCACTGATGTTGAGATAGGGCAGGCATTAGGAATGACCGTAAGATATACTGAAGAAGAAGGAGAAAATTCTGAAACTATCTTGAAATTCTATGATGCCAGTGGAAGCGAAGTGATGGAACTTATGCACCGCGATTTCCATTTTCTTGACGGAACTTGGGCAGTAGAAACCATTGATGGAGAAAAAGTTAATATCAAAGGAATGAAAGTTGCTTTAGACGTGGATGAGAAGAAAATNCACGGCAATACAGGATGCAACATAATAAATGGAGAACTTGAGACCGACATGGATGCGGCCAACTCAATATCATTCTCCAAGATTGGTATGACACGAATGGCGTGTCCTGATTCCGGATGGGAGACGAGAATGACTATGGCTTTGGAAGAAGCTGTGACAGCAAAGAAAGTCAGTGCTGATGAGATAGAATTCATAGGAAGTAATGGTAAACAGGTGATGTTACTCAAGAAAACTTCTCCAATAGAAGACTAAGATTGAAAATGGAAGTAAGAATTGATAAATGGCTTTGGGCTATGCGGGTTTTCAAAACCCGCACCATAGCGACAGAAGCTTGTAAGAAAGGACGTGTGACTATGGGTGGACTACCCGTGAAACCTTCACGTCTTATTAAAGAAGGAGACGTAATAGAGGTTCGAAAACCTCCGATCACATATTCATTCAGAGTANAGNCAACNANANAGAATCGNNTTNGGGCAAAACTCGTTCCCGACTATCTTGAGAATATANNNCNANAGAGTCAATATGATTTGCTTGAGATGACTAAGATTTCAGGATTTGTAGACAGGAGGAAAGGAATGGGCAGACCAACTAAAAGAGAGAGCCGCGAGATGTCGCGATTCAAAGAAGACTCGTATGCCGACACTTATTATCTGGATTGGGAGGATGATGACGACGAAGATATTGAGGATTAATTCATAATTCATAATGAATAATGAATAATTGGCATTAGGCAAACTACGGCAAGTTTTTGGCGCGGTATTTGCTGAAGATAGATATTATGAGTAAACGACAAATTGAAATAAAAGGAGCGAGGGTCAACAATCTTAAGAATGTTGACCTTAATCTGCCTATAGGTGAATTCATTGTGATGACTGGGGTCAGCGGAAGCGGCAAGTCATCTCTTGCCTTTGACACTCTTTATGCAGAAGGCCAGCGCCGATATGTAGAAAGCCTCTCAGCATACGCNCGCCAGTTTCTTGGGAGAATGGCAAAGCCNGAATGTGATTACATCAAGGGCCTTCCACCCGCAATAGCAATCGAGCAGAAAGTCAACACAAGGAATCCAAGAAGCACNGTAGGCACTTCTACAGAAATATACGACTATATGCGNATGCTTTTTGCACGCGCAGGGCATACGTTTTCTCCNGTCACAGGAGAAGAAGTGAAGCGTGAGACTATAGAAGAGATAGTTCGCCAAATTCTTTCTCTTCANGAAGGTACCAGACTTGCTATCTTAATAGATTTAAAAGTATCTGAAGGAAGAAATATTAAGACTCAACTTGATATTTATCTGAAAGAGGGGTATTCCCGTCTGGAAAAGGATGGGAGATTTGAAGACATTTCTGACATTTTAGAAAAGATTGGAAATGGAACAGTAACAGAGGATGAAGTTTTGAGCTACCATCTTCTGATCGACCGCCTTTCTGTTAGTGGAGAAAAGGATGAAGTGTCTCGCTTGACTGACTCTCTTGAAACAGCTTATTTTGAAGGACGCGACAAATGTATTGTAAAAATATGGAGTGAAGATGGAGTGAAGGAACGTGAATATTCACGTCAATTCACAGCAGATGGTATAGAATTTCGCGAGCCCACTGACTTGATGTTCAATTTCAATAATCCATACGGTGCTTGTCCCACTTGTGAGGGCTTTGGAAAGATACTTGGGATTAGTGAAGACTTAGTAGTGCCTGATAAGACTTTGTCGGTATATCAAGATGCCGTGATGTGTTTCCGAGGAGATAAGATGAGTGAATGGAAAAACTGGCTCATCAAACTCGCTCCTTCAATAGGATTTCCTGTACACAAACCCTATATGGAGCTATCACAAGAAGAGAAAGATATCTTGTGGAAAGGAAAAGGGAGATGGGAAGGCATCGATGGATTTTTCAAGTGGGTAGATGAAAACCAGTATAAGATCCAATATAGGGTGATGAAAGCTCGCTACCGAGGAAAGACCGCATGTCCTGTATGTCACGGGACAAGGCTTCGCAAGGATGCTGAATATGTGAAAGTTGGAGGCAAAAGTATAACGGAACTTGTCAGGATGCCGATTTCCGACCTTCAGATATTTTTTGATGAATTGCAGCTCAATGAGCCTGACTATGCTATAGCAAAACGATTGTTGATAGAGATACGAAGCCGTCTTGACTTTATGAATAAGGTTGGACTTGGCTATCTTACTCTCGANCGCCTCTCTTCCTCTTTATCGGGGGGTGAGAGCCAGCGTATCAATCTTGCCACTTCTCTTGGAAGCTCTCTTGTAGGTTCGCTCTATATTCTGGATGAGCCATCAATCGGCCTCCATTCAAGGGATACTGAAAGATTGGTAGGTGTATTGCGTAATCTTCAGAAGATAGGGAATACTGTAGTGGTAGTGGAGCATGATGAAGATATCATGCTTGCCGCTGATGAGATAGTAGATATAGGGAAGGATGCAGGTCTTAATGGAGGTAATGTTGTTTATCAAGGGAATTTACAAAAATCCCTAAAAGAAGGGTATAATGGCGAATCTTATACGCTCGATTATTTATCCGGAAAGAGAAAAATTCCGGTTCCGGATCTTCGTAGACCATGGAAGAGATATGTAGAAGTTATTGGGGCGAGGGAAAACAATCTTAAGGGTATAGATGTGAAGTTCCCTCTTGGAGTTATGACTGTAGTGACTGGAGTGAGCGGCAGCGGAAAGTCTACTTTGGTAAGAGAAATACTTTATAAGGCAATGGTCAGACTTCTTGGGGATCCTTGTGACACACCCGGCGCACACAAAAAGATCGCTGGAGACATAAAGGATGTAGGAGCCATAGAGTTTGTCGACCAGAATCCTATTGGAACTTCTTCCCGATCCAATCCTGCAACTTATTTGAAAGCTTTTGATGAGATACGCAAATTGTTTGCTGAGCAACCATTGGCTAAACAGATGGGGTTCACTCCGGGATTCTTCTCATTTAATTCCGAGGGTGGAAGATGCGAGGAATGCAAGGGTGAGGGGATCATCACGATACCAATGCAGTTTATGGCTGACATTACAGTGGAATGTGAAGAATGTCACGGCAAACGCTTCAAGCAAGATGTTCTTGATGTAGAATATCGAGGTAAGAACATCTTCGATTTCCTTGAAATGACAGTGGATGAGTGCATTGCTTTCTTGAAAGAAGATGAGAAGAATACGCAAGTGAAGAAAATCATCAAGAGACTGATGCCTCTGAAAGAAGTAGGACTTGGATATGTGAAACTTGGACAAAGCAGTTCATCCCTTTCCGGAGGAGAAAGCCAGAGAGTGAAACTTGCATATTTCATCTCCCAAGAAAAGCAACCGAAGACTATGTTCATTTTTGATGAACCGACCACCGGACTTCACTTCCACGATATCTCGACATTGCTGAAGTCTCTCAATCGACTAATAGAAGCAGGACACACAGTCATCATCATTGAGCACAATATGGATGTCATCAAAAGTGCAGACTGGGTGATAGACATCGGTCCGGAAGGAGGAGAGGCCGGAGGAAACTTGGTTAAGACTGGCACTCCCGAAGAGATCGCTGCATGTGAAAAATCATTTACCGGGAAATATCTACAAGCAAAACTTGATAAAAAATGAGGAATACGTTGATAATTGCACTTTTAGCTTTTATATGTGGTTTTGGATGTACTCAAGAAAAGAAGCTTAAGGATAGGAGTGAAGCAACCGATATGTTCAACCGTATCTGTAAATTGACCAAAGAATATACAGAGAAACTTACCGATGCTCCTGACAGCAGTAGTTGGGCCACGGCATGCTCAGAATATGAGGATAAACTTGACAAAATTAGTTTCAGTTATCCTCCTGATACTGACTTATTGCTTACAGAAGGACAAAATGACACGATTCATTCCTTAATGCTTGAATATATAAAGGCAAGGGATGGAAGAATACATGATATCTTGCATCCGAAAGTGGAAGTTGATTCAATCGTCAGCGTTGACAGTGGAATTGCAATTGAAACTTTATCTGAAGTCAATCGAGAAGATGCATCTCGCAGTCCCGACAATTGAATTCGAGTGTATACGTATCTTTAGCAGATTTAAGAGAGAGTGGTTCGGAATATTGTCCGAGTCCTTTTTCTTTTTTGCATAATCCAAGTTCTCGGAGTATGCAATGTCGGGTTGTCATTACCCTGAAACGCTGTTTGGAAGATCGAGGTTTAGATATCTCCATTGCGGGCTCAATCTTTTCAACACCATGATCGCAATAGAATTTTTCTGCAAGAGAATTTGCAACATTGTCGCGATAGTCGAGATGCTTGGTCATGTATTGTGCTGACAGATCTTCCTTTCGTCTATATTGGAAAGGATATGTAGTGAGATTGGCTTTATTGAGCGATTCGATGGCACGGCGGCGCAATTCTGTGAGATCGGCAGCTGGAATGAAGATTGAAGGGTCAAGTTCAGATTGATATTTCACAAGACGATAAGGAGTGTTTCCGAGTTTAGCAAGAATTGGAGAGAAATCAGGAGTTTTTCTCGCCATGTCTGTTTTGCACTCGAGAGGAATTCTTATGTGGCAATCTCTTTCGTCTTTAGCAGAAATACCGGATTGATCGAGATTGAAAGAAACTCCAATCTTTCTTGAGGAAGTGTTTTTTTGAATTTCCTTATCCCAAAGACGATCATAAGTGCGATGAATCTCAGCTCCTTTAGGAATGTTGACAGGCTTGGAAGTAATGATTTTCTTTCCTTGGATGCCATTTACCATCGCTCCGGTATATTGGCCTTGTGAATCAAAAAAACTTATTCCGTCGCCATTGTTGAGAATTGAGATATCATTTATTGTCTCTCCAAGAGACTTAGGAGTATTAGGGGATATTATGCCTAAAGGTCGGCGCGAGTCAATAAAATAATGGGTAAATCCTCGGTTGAAAGATTTAGATAGCTCCGGGGAGAAAGTGATTTCTGATCGTCCGAAGCTGTTTCTTTTGAAATCTTCAGGATGCAGAGATATGTAACGGTCTAATGCTTGACTATAAGCAGCCACAGTGTTTTTTACGTATGTGGCTTCCTTCAGCCTTCCTTCTATCTTGAAACTTGAAATTCCCGCATCAATGAGTTTGGGAAGAATATCGATAGTATTCAGGTCGCGAAGAGATAGGAGATGTTTGTCTTTGCAGATCACATTGCCTTTTGCGTCCGAAAGAGTGAACGGAAGACGACAAATCTGCGCACATTCGCCTCGATTAGCGCTTCTACCGCAAGAAGCAAAACTTGCGTGGCAACGTCCTGAATAGCTCACACATAAGGCACCATGAACAAAGGATTCCAGTGGAACAGAAACGACCTCCGACACTTTCTTTATTTCCTCTAAGGTCAATTCTCGGGGAAGAACTAATTGACTGAACCCGACATCTTGTAGAAATCTTGCTTTTTCAGGAGTGCGGATATCACATTGTGTGCTTGCATGAAGCTGGATGGGAGGAATATCCATACGCAATATACTCATATCCTGGACTATGATGGCATCAACCCCGACATGATAAAGCTCGTTTATGAGTCTCTCAACCTGGCGAATTTCTTTTTCGTAGACTATAGTATTTACAGTCACATAAACACGGACTCTAAATATGTGGGCAAAGTCGACAACTCTTTTTATATCATCAATTGAGTTTGCCGCCTTGCTTCTTGCGCCATGGCTTGACGCACCCATATATACAGCATCCGCGCCATGGAGGATGGCCTCTATGGCGATGTCAGAATTCCCAGCAGGGGCAAGGAGTTCAAGTTCTCTCAATTTTCGAGTATGGGCCATTAAAGATAATATTCTTACTTTTTCATCATCCTGTCAAGGATTCGTTTATCTTCTCGTTCCTTGATAGCCTGACGCTTATCATATTGCTTCTTACCTCGGGCTACACCGACCACAAGTTTAGCATAGCCTCTCTCGGAAATGAATATTCTTAAAGGAATCAAAGTATAGCCCGGATCAGCAATAGCTTTCTCGATTTTTGAAATTTCCTTTTTAGTCAGAAGAAGTTTACGGTCGCGACGTGCAATATGATTATTGTATGAGCCGTAGAAATATTCAGAAATATTCATACCTTTCACCCAAACTTCTCCATGGTCGATAATGCAATAAGAGTCAGTCAAAGATGCTTTCCCAGCTCGAATGGATTTAATCTCAGTGCCTGTCAATACCATCCCTGCTGTATATGTGTCGCCGATTTCATAGTCGAAAGTGGCACGTCGGTTTTTTATGTTTATGTTTTTGGTTTCCATATTTTATTTAAGTTTCGCTTCGCTCAACTTAAGGGTTAAAAGGTTAAGGGGTTAAGAGTTGAGGGTTATAATAGGATTTTGTTGCTTATCCATAAAAAAATGTATGGAACGACAATTACAGTCAAAACAATAGTGGCCATGCAACGGTTGATAGAATTTTCAGGAAGTTTTAAGAATCTTATCCCTCTTGTTATAATAAAAGCTGTCCAAATTGGAAGGAATACGGTGATGGGCTCCAGAACGGGTAAAATTTCAGCAGGAATCCAAAAAAGAGCGAGGCTTGAAAGGGCGTACTGAACTAAGAGTTTAAAATATGATGTTTCAGTCTTAGATTTAGCAGCCATGGGAAAGAGCCATCTGCATATCACTTGCACTGCAAAATAACTGAAAAAAAATGAAGCGAATACCGAAACAGCGCTAACGAGAGTAGCAGAAAGATTGAATTCTGGAAGGTAGAACCAATCAGAGAACCTACAAACAGAAGCTAAGGCAATAAGAGGATAAAAACATCCTGCAGCAGTCTGTTCAGGTTTCAAACGCGACCGCCGCAAATCTTTCCAACCGGCAGTACCAGTCATGAGGATACTAAAAAGCAACAGGAAAGGACTATATCGCTTTTTTACACTGCTTTTGACATTTTCCTCCTGTGAATCCGGATTGGGATTTATATTGATATCGTCAGATATTTGATCACACATCAATAGGTTTAGGGNCTTTAAGGGTTTAAGGGCTTTAAGGNGTTTAGGGGCATTAAGGGCTTTAGGGATGGAATCTGATTATTCGTCAGCTAAGTCGTCTTCTTCCTCGTAAGTGTCGCGAAGCAGGTTGATAAGCATGACCATACCGTGGGCAGTGGCTTGCTCGATGACATCGTTGCGGCCTCCGGAGAAATGGCGACACTCGCTTACGAGTTTACTTCCATATTTAGCACCAATCCACACGGTACCAACCGGTTTGTATTTCGTACCCCCGTCCGGACCAGCTATACCGGAGGTAGAAATGGCACAATCGCTTCTCATTAGGCGAGTCGCACCCTCAGCCATAGCTTCAACTACTTCTCGACTGACAGCCCCTTTACGGTCGATAAATTCTTGAGGTACTCCGAGGACCTTAGTCTTAACATCGTTGGCATAACTGACAATACTACCGAGGAAATAATTGCTACTTCCCGGCTGCTGAGTGATGCGGTGAGCNATATTGCCCCCTGTGCAACTTTCAGCACAAGAGACTGTAAGTTCCCTTTCTTTCAACAAGGAACCAAGCACTTCAGCAAGAGATTTATCTTCATCAGCGATAACATCTTTTGTGAAGATATCACGAAGATTCTGGTGTAGGCGATTCATCTGGAAAGTCAAGATAACTGCTCCATTGTGCTGACCAGTAAGTGTGATTTTGGAAAGGAGAAGGTTGGCTTCTATAGCCACCTTGATATACTCCGGAAGATGCTTTTCAAAATGCTTCAGGATGCTTGCAAGCTCGTCGCGAGTATAACCATACACAATGACGTGCCTTTTTTCTATGTTATTGTCTTCGTTCATAAACTTCTTATACTTCAACTTTAGAATATGGTGGCATATCAAGGGAGCAGAACTCACCTTTAAGATATTTATAATAACCTGCAATGGCAACCATGGCTGCATTGTCGGTGGTGAAAGCACGCTTAGGAATCCAAGCCATGATTTTGCGGTGATTGCAAAAATNCTCAACAGCTTTTCTCACACCGGAATTAGCTGAGACTCCACCTCCAATAGCAANAGCATTAACTTTTGTCTCCTTTACTGCTTTTGAAAGTTTATCGATAAGAATATCGATAATTGTCTGCTGCAGCGATGCCGCAAGATCTGCCTTATTTTTCTCTATAAATTGTGAGTCGGTCTTAAGATTGTCGCGAACGGTATAAAGGAAAGAAGTCTTTAGTCCACTAAATGAATAATCGAATCCCGGTATATGTGGCTTTGCAAATTTGAAAGCATTTGGATTTCCTTCCGAAGCAAGGCGGTCGATATGAGGACCTCCAGGATAAGGGAGTCCCATAACTTTTGCGCATTTATCGAAAGCTTCTCCGGCAGCATCATCAATGGTAGAGCCCAGCATATTCATATCGAAAGGAGAACGGACAAGAATAATTTGGGAATTTCCACCAGAAATCAAAAGACATAGATAGGGGAAATCCGGCACTTCTTGATCCACTGACTCTTTGATGAAATGGCTTAACACATGGCCATGAAGATGATTGACGTCGATGGTCGGGATATTAAGTCCGATAGCCATCCCCTTTGCAAAAGAAGTGCCAACGAGTAGCGAACCGAGAAGACCCGGACCACGAGTGAAAGCAATTGCATCCAGGTCAATAGAGGCAATCCCTGCCTGTCGCAAAGCTTCGCTAACCACAGGAAGAATATTTTGCTGATGTGCGCGGCTCGCAAGCTCAGGAACGACACCACCGAATTGCTCGTGGACCTTCTGGCTTGCAATGACATTGCTACGTAGGATTCCATCTGAAATCACCGCAGCAGACGTATCGTCGCAACTTGACTCTATTCCAAGAATTATAGTGCTCATTATTGTTTCTTTTATCTCTTCTCGCTGATCATGTGCGGATGTGTAATGCAAAGTTAATACTATTTTTTGAAAGATGCAAATCTCTTTTTTATGTTTTTAATTAGTGTAGAATCGTGTTTTTTTATTAATTTTGTAGGGAAATGTTGTCACAATGCAGGTTATCCAGCGACTGAGCATTTTCAAATATGAGTATATCTAACTATAAATGAGTCTATTGAAATCTTTATACAAAGTATTCAGGAGCATAATCATGAGCTTGATTGTGCTTCTGGTGATTGTATATTTAGGTTTGTATATAGTTCTCTCGGTGCCTTCTGTTCAAAATAAATTCAAGGATAAAATATGCGAAGAAGCATCAAATTTTCTTGGAGGCAGTCTTGGGATAGAATCTTTGAATATAAGGCCATTCAGTGAAGTGATCCTAACTGACGTAACTCTTGCATCTCCAGAAGGAGAAAAGTGCGTGGAGATAAAGAAAGTAGCTTCTGGAATTGATATTTGGGAATTACTCTTCAACAGAAAGGTAGTGCTTAATTATGCTGAAATAATTGGTTTGGATGTCAATCTTGAGCAGAAGAATGAGGGAGAACCTACCAACATTCAGTTTTTGATTGATGCATTATCCCCTAAGGAGAAGGATAAGCCAGAGACAATATTTGACTTGAGAATAAGAAACATAATAATCCGCGACTCCAAAGCAAGTCTATCACGACCCTGGATGTCAGATTCCTTAGGGATAAAGCGTCAGTTTGCAGATATTGACTTAACAAGACTCAGAATGGATCTTAGCATTCCGGNATTAAAAAATGATAAATTCAAATTTGATATAAGAAATCTGCAATTTGAGATAGCTCCAGGAGTAAATTTACGTGGCTTGACAGCAGAAGTTGAATATTTCAAGAACATAGAAAAAAAAGGGGGCGACCGTGTGGTAGTGAAAGAATTGAAAATTGAGCTTCCAAATTCTTCACTTGCTGTTGGAGATATAGATTTGCATTTAGATTCCATTACANAAATAAATACAAAGGNAGATGGCATAGTGACACCTTCAGATTTTTCAGCACTCGTGCCGCAGTTGGAATCNTTCGATTCNTCTTGGAATTTAGAAGTGGATGCTCTATATAAGGGTTACGGTATTAATATATCGAAATTCCTTCTGAGCAATGAGGAGACTAATTCAATCCTTGAGGCGAAAGGCTATGCCGCAAATCTTAATAAGAAAGATAGTCTGGATTTGAGCATAAGCAATCTTCAGGCTGTCATTTCCTCAAAATTAATATCTTCAGCGGTTTCATGTTTTTCTAACATCAGTGAAAAAGGAAAGAAAATCATTGAGGAACTCGGAGGAATTGACCTGAAACTTGCAGGGGATTTGAAAAATAGAGACGAAGGGAATGTGACAGGGAAGATTTCGACAGATTGTGGCAACATAGACTTTAATGCAAGTGGGAAAAGAATACTTTCTTCAAAACCTTACATATCTCTAAAGGGGAGAGCTGAAGACATTAAGCTTGACAAGCTGCTAATGTCCAACAAAGCAGGACAAGTGTCGGTTGATATTGATGCGGAGATGACAGGATTAGACCGCAATGCAGATGGTTCATTGTCATTGAAATCGGAAGAATGTGAAATTTTCGGAAATCTTTTTTCAGGATTAGATTTAGAATTGATTAAAACTAAAAATGAGTTTGGCATTATCCTTGACGCTACATCGGATAAAATGGAAATTAATCTTGATGCAGAAGCTTTGCTTGCTGGAAAAGCTACAAAGACTGAAGTTAATATGGATATCAAAGGTTTTTCACCATCCGATTTTGGAATTAAAGGGAAGATGGGTGAATTTATTATGGCTGGAAAAATCTCTGCCAATACTGTTGGTAATAATATCGACAATATCACCGGAAGACTAAAAGCAACCGATGTTGCTATTATGAGGCCAAACAAAAGTAAACTCAATCTTCAGACTCTGACAATAAAAATTGATTCGCTCCAAAATCAGACTGGAGAAGAGGATATTATGATGAGACGTGACATCAAGCTTACATCCGACTGGATAGACGCAGACGTGTCGGGAGAGATTCTTCCAAGCACATTAGGAAAAGAAATAATGGCTTTAATAGGGAAGGTGTTCCCAACTTTTGCTTCTCCTTTGTTGGAAATAACAGAGGGACAACCGGCTTATAATGACTTTACTATTAATGTCAATATAAAGGGAACATCTGTTCCATATACTTTTTTTGACATTCCTGTGCGTCCTCTCACTGATATACCATTGCGTGGTATGGTAGACATGAAACAAGGTAAAGTAAAGGTCAATATTGCTACTCCGTATCTTCAGCAGGGTAAAAATAAGCTCATAAGGGACTTTGAATTTTTATTAGACATTGACTCATTTCTTGGTATGGCAAAACTCAATACAGGTTTAATATTCCCGGCCAAGAAAGGAGATGTTGAGTTAGCAGCAGATCTATATGGAGTGAATGATAAATTGAGAGTAAATTTAGGGTTAAATCCTACGATGGAAAGTATTCTGAAAGGAGGACTGTCACTTGATGCATCTTTTTCACGTCTACCAAATCCATATAGACCGAAAGGGGATTTGGCAGTGAGGATTGATATCCTTCCATCGACCATCACAATAAGAGACATTGCATGGTCCTTGGCAGAAGGAGCGATCGACTATTCAGGAAAACGTATCATTGTTGATAATTTTCTTATAAGNCATGCTGATCAATTTATCAATATAGAAGGAATTGCATCAGAAAAAGANGAAGATTANGTAAAGGTAAGGNTCAATGANATAGACCTTGAATACATTTTCAATACACTCAATATCAATTATGTTACATTTGGAGGAATGGCTACTGGAGAGTTAGTGGGAAGCAGATTGCTCTCAAAGAGCCCTGAAGCACGAACTGAATTTCTTCATGTGAAAGAATTAAGCTATAATGGAGCCGTATTGGGGAATGGAGACTTAGCATCTGAATATGACATTGCAGAACAGAAAGTAGGAATATATGGAGTGATAAGAGACCCCTTGACAAGAGAACGCAGAGCCAGTGTAGATGGAGGAGTGTGGGTGACCAGAGACTCCTTGAGCTTTGGTTTTGATGCCAACAAAATTAATGTAGAAGTAATGAAGCCTTTTGTATCGGCATTCTGTTCGGATTTGAATGGGAAAGCATCGGGGAAATGCAAACTTTTTGGCACATTCTCTGACATTGACCTGGTCGGAGACCTGATAGCAGATACTATATCAATGAAACTTGACTTTACCAACACATGGTATCATGCAGGCAATGACTCCGTATTCTTGCATAAGGGGGTCATTGACATACCACCTTTGACATTGTATGATGATGAAGGACATACGGCGGAATTAAGCGGATGGTTGAAGCATACGTATTTTCATAATCCAGTCTTCAATTTCAGGCTTCGCGATGCTAAATCGTTGCTTTGTTATGATACTAATGAAAAGTTAAATCCTCTTTGGTATGGAACCATCTATGGCTCCGGTCATGCTCAGATAAACGGGTATCCCGGCGTTGTGGATATAGAGATGAATATGACCACGGATGAAGGTTCAAAGTTTTATTACATCATCAGCGATGCAGAGGATGTGGACCAATATTCATTCCTTAGCTTTACCGACAAAAGGAAAGAGAGTCAACAAGTCATAAAAGTGGACACCATACCTGAATATCTGTTGAAATTCAGAAAACAAAAGGAAGAATCAGAAGAGAGATCGAGCAATGTTATACTTTCGCTTAAGGGAACCGTGACCAACGATGCTCTGGTCACTCTGGTGATGGATCCAAAGGCCGGAGATAATATCACGGCAAGAGGTCAAGGAGCATTACAGATGGACTACAATTTGGCAAGCAATGACCTTAGAATGATTGGAACATACGTGCTTGATGAAGGAAACTATAACTTTACTCTTCAGGATATCATCATAAAGAATTTCAATATCAGGAAAGGGAGCTTGATAAAATTTGACGGTGACCCTATGAAAGCAATACTTGACATTACGGCGACTTATAGGGTCAATACAAATTTGACAGATCTTGACAAGAGCTTTTCTACGGATAAAGAGTTGAACAGAACGAATGTGCCTGTAGACGCAGTGTTGCTCGTGGATGGACCTATGACCAATCCTGACATAACCTTTGATATTGAGCTCCCGACTTTGACATCGGATGTTGAGAGAAAGGTAAAAAGCTTGGTATCAACCAACGATATGATGAGCCGCCAAATCATCTATCTTTTGGCATTGAATCGCTTTTACACTCCTGAATATACAGGAGGACAGAGCAATGGATCTGAGTGGTCGAGCATGGCATCGTCGACTATATCTTCGCAACTTAGCAATATATTGAGTCAGATGACCGACAAATTGGATGTGGCTCCATCATTCAGGAGCGATAAGGGTAACTTCACGGATATGGAATTTGATTTGGCTCTATCCTCAAGGTTGCTTAACAATAGATTGCTGATAAATGGCAATTTCGGGTATCGCGACAAAAATACGAGCAACACCCAATTTGTAGGAGATTTCGATATAGAGTATTTGCTCAATAAGAATGGTAATCTTAGGTTGAAGGCCTATAATCATTTTAATGACCAGAATTACTATTTACGTTCAGCACTTACTACTCAAGGAGTGGGAGTTGTCTTCCAGCGGGATTTTGACCGACTGTTCAGGAGGAAGAAAGGTGATGAGGGCCGCACTCTTCGAGATACTTTGACAGTAGGATCAAAGGATCTTGAGAAAGAGTCAATAGTGAATAAAAAAGATACAGTAAAATAAATAAGAAAGAAATAATATATGATTTGGAGTATTGGAGGAATCCTTGAGAAAATAGGGATCACGAACAATTCCATTGGATTTGCATTCAGCGGAGGAGGAGCACGTGGTTTTTCCCATATTGGAGTATTGAAAGCCTTGGAACAGTTTGGAATTTATCCAAATGTATTGTCGGGAGTATCGGCAGGAAGTGTAGCAGCTGTCATGTATGGATCAGGTATGACTCCTGATGATATGCAGCATTGTTTTGAGGATCTATCAAGGATCAGGGAGTTTGTCACTTGGAAAGTTCCTGGCAATTCACTGATGAAGATAGATAAGTTGGGCAAACTTATAGATTCATGGCTTCCAGTCAAAAACTTAGAGGATTTAAAGATACCTACTATAGTTTGTGCCACAGACTTTCAGCATTGTAAGTCGATAGGTTGGGCAAAAGGAGAGCTTGTGCCTCGTGTTCTCGCCTCATGCTCAATTCCAATTGTTTTTGAACCGGTGAAGATCAACGGTAGGGTATATGTCGACGGGGGAGTGCTTCGTAATCTTCCGGCTTGGGCTATCAGAAAATATTGCAAGACTCTCTACGGCATAAATTGCTCGCCATTTCATAATATATGGAAAGATCCGACTAAACATAATCTTCTTGACATTGCATTGAGGAGCTATCAAATGATGTCGAAATCGAATATGGTGAATGATGCGAAGATGTGTGACGTGCTTATTAATTTGAGGGGAGCGCATGCCATTGGGACATTTGATGTGGCGAAGTTGCGCCATATTGTTGGATTAGGCTATGAGACAGCTTGTAGGATATTGGAGCTTAAAATGAAATAATACTTAAAAAAATATGGGTAAAGAGAGATTGATTATCTATCAGATGTTTCCGCGTATCTTCAGCAATACGAAAGCGGATCCAAAGCCATGGGGAAAGCTCGAGGAAAATGGCTCTGGAAAGCTAAACGATCTTACTCCGAAGGCTCTTCGCTCGATAAAGGAGTTGGGAGTCAACTGTATATGGCTTACGGGAGTGATCGAACACGCTACGAAGACTGATTTTTCGGAGTATGGGATTGTTCCGGATAATCCAAATGTAGTGAAAGGCGAGGCCGGGAGTCCGTATGCCATCAAAGACTATTATGATATAGATCCGGCGATAGCTGTGGATGTCAAAAACCGAATGACGGAATTTGAATTATGTGTGAAGAGAATTCATAAGGAGGGGCTAAAAGTAATCATCGACTTTGTCCCTAATCATACGGCACGAGTTTATCACAGTGATTCTGCCCCATCCGGAATCAAAGATTTCGGAGCGGATGATGATATAACAATGGGTTTTTCAGAACGAAACAACTACTATTATATACCTTTCCAGCAGTTTTGTCCTGA
>WFLX010032943.1_pt1 | contig 27646 bp, 22 predicted proteins | sample 4967041 | NCBI WGS metagenome assembly WFLX01 (sample SAMN12857096, study PRJNA449069) | gut metagenome | isolation source: stool from male and female vole | host: Microtus ochrogaster | place: USA:Florida | collected 2017
CCCGAGGAGAAGCACCGTGAGTTTATGATTTTTCATCTGTTATATATATTGGGTTTATAATTCTTGAGGTTGTCACCGGTTGTAATCCAGTCGATGGTTTTGGCGAGACCCTCTTCAAGTGAGACTTGCGGACGCCAATCGGTAAGACGTGTGATTTTTTCGTTTGAGCCGAGCAAACGGAACACTTCACTGCCACTTGGCCGTAANNGTTCAGGATCAACNACCNATTTGATATCANCNTGCNTANNGTCGGCGATGGTCTTGAGAGTGNTCTCCATACTCACCTCGCGTTGGGTGGCGATATTGATTTCCTCACCTGCTGTATCCGGTGCCTTAGCTATTGCAATGAAACCCCTGCAAGTGTCAGTTACATAGTTGAAGTCACGCGTGGGGGTTAGGTCACCTACCATTATCTCTCTCTTTCCTGAGGCAATCTGTGTGATTATGGATGGAATTATTGCCCGGGCACTCTGTCGCGGACCGTAAGTGTTGAAAGGGCGCACCACAGTTACGTTCATGTCGAATGCGTTNTGGAAACTGAGNGCTATCGCGTCTGCACCAATTTTNGAAGCTGAATAGGGACTTTGNGGCTGTTTGGGATGATGTTCNTCTATAGGAACATATTTTGCCGTGCCGTAAACTTCGGAAGTAGACGTTACAAGCAGTTTTTCCACACCACCGTCACGTACTGCCTGACAGATATTGAGCGTACCTTTTACGTTTGTATCAACATAACTGTCAGGAGCGATATAACTATAGGGTATGGCAATGAGGGCGGCAAGGTGAAACACCGTGTCAGCTCCTTTTACAAGTGTACGGCAAAAATTAGGATCTCGAACGTCTCCTGTCACCACTTTCAAGGCCGGATGTTGTATGCCCTCGAGCCATCCCCAGTTATTGAAAGAGTTATATTGAGCAAGGGCGGTGACTTCACAACCCTCCTTGAGAAGAGCCTCAGTAAGGTGACTGCCTATAAACCCGTCTGCTCCTGTCACTACTACTTTCTTCATATCCGGTTTCAAATGAAAGATTCATATAGACATATACCCTGTCTTCATGAAAGACTGGATATGGCGGCGTTTTTTCTCCTCAAATATCTCGGAGATTTTGAAGAAGATGCCCGTTTCCTCCACTTCTCCGAACTCATGGTTGATAGCTGTGCCAAAAACCTTCATAGTCGGGGAGAGCGACATATAAGCGTTAACCAAAGGGGGGATATTCTGTCCGTTATCACGTATGGCGTGGTTAAGAATTTTATAATCCTCCTTAAAAGTCGAGCCTGTGAAGATAGCTTGCGTCTCGGGATCTCTCGCCTTAGTAGGAAGTTCCTCTATGGGGGTCACGAGGTTCTCCGTGTCGGCGAAATATTTATGGAGAAATCCTAATAGAAGGTCACGTGAGGTCTCGCCATAACTGGGATACATAGTGACTTTCCCGAAAAGATATTGAATCTGTGGATAGACCACGGTNAGGGCACCGAGACCGTCCCAAAGATTATCAAGCACATACAGAGCCTTTGAATGTGATTTGGTGCTCTGATAATCGATGGCTACGAATGAACGTCCGAGCTCCAGCGTATTGGGTAGATATTTTTCAATGAATTCAGGAGAAAACTTAAACATGTGAGATGTGGCAATATTAGGCACACCGTCTTTCATACGGATGTCTTCACCTAAAATAAATCTATAGCCACCAACAATCTCACGATCTTCCGGATCCCACACCAACAACTGTCGGCAAGGAGTTTCCATAGTATCGAATTCATCGATATCGCAGCATTGGCCCGTGCCGCCTCCGGCATCACGGAAGGCTATTTCGCGCAGCCTGCCAATTTCCCGCATTGTATTTGGGGCGTTGAAGGCATCGACCACGTAGACTTCGTTAGCACCTTTGTTGGCACGGCGTAACAATCGATCATGAGTGAGCTCACTCATGATTAATTCTCTGTCGACAGGATCAATAATCTTTTCCATCATGAAAAATATTGCCCGAGAGCCTCGGATTTTTTGCAAAATTAGTAAAAAATCGTCTTAAAGCAAAATCGGAGCCACATAAACGGCCCTCTAAGTTGCCGAATGTAATGTCAAAAACTATAGAATGGTAAAATAAAGTTTGCATCATTTGATTAACAAAGAGGTGGGATTATAAACTAAATAGTTAAAAAATACGTCTTATTAATACATTGGCAGTATTGATAAGATTAATCAAGAAAATGTCGTGCAATTACAGAGGTATCATGAAATTAACAGAAAATATGAAAAAAAATAGTTGGGTGCCACAAGTCATGCTTGTCGTGCTTATGGTTTTTGCCATTGCTATGCCTGTGTGGGCAAAAAAAGATGCGAAAGCAATGGTAGAGTTCAAGGACATGGTTTATAATTTCGGAAATATCCGTGAGAACGGAGGTCCTGTGACCTACGAATTTGAGTTTCAGAATAACGACAAAACTCCTGTAGTGGTGGTTCAGGCCACTNCCGAGTGTGGGTGTACCACACCGGATTTTCCGAAAAACCCCATTTCTCCCGGTAAAACGGGAAAAATATCAGTCACCTATAATCCATTAGGNCGACCNGGGAGCTTTGATAAGGTTGTGACTGTAAAAATGAAGACAGTGGGTGGTAAAGATAAGTCTAAAGTCTATAAATTCCGCCTCAAAATAAGGGGGAGTGTTATACCGAAAAACTGATATAGATAGAAGATGAGGATAAAACTTTTTACAATAATTCTTTTGATAATATCCTCTTTACCGGTGATGGGACAGGTGGAATGGTTGTCGAAAGAATATAACTTCGGTTCCTTCAAAGAGGCCGACGGTAAGGTCACGGGAAGCGTGCAACTTGTGAATCATGGTCCGGAAGCTACTTTCATCAATAGAGTGCGTCCAAGCTGCGGATGCACAGGGGCCTCTTATCCTGCTGCCATGATAGAACCGGGTGACACTGTCTCTATTTCTTTCACTTATAATCCTGCCGGGAGACCGGGACCTTTTGACAAGACAATAAAGGTATATATGGGTCCGGATAATGATCTTACGGTCATTCGCATCACGGGTACTGTAATCGGGGCCTCGTCTACACTAAATACTTATTTCCCTAAGGATTGCGGGTCGCTACGGTTAGAGAATACCCTCGTTCCTGCCGGGGAGATAAAACGGGGATCGTCACGTCATCTTTTTCTTAACGTCTATAATCAGAGTGAAGATACAATCACTCCGTCATTGAAAAATCATTCGGATGCTCTGGGTGTGGACCTTACTCCGCGCCGACTATCACCCGGAGAGATAGGCACCCTTACATTTTACTTACAGACTGCCAAGGAACCCAATGACGGTCCTATAGATTATCCGGTGGTTATTTCTCCANGCGAGAACAGTGCTGACTCGGTTACAGTCACGGTCAGTAGTGTGGTTGTGCCGGATACGAGGACACTCTCGGTGGAACAATTGGAGAACGCGCCACAGGCATTTCTCCTTCCCGAGTTTGTTGATCTCGGAGAGTCGGTAGGTAAAGATAACATGGAGTTCGAGTTTTCTGTGATTAATGAAGGGAAAACTCCGTTAGAAGTGAGGCGAGTCTTCTGTCGAGAGGAGAGTGTAGCCATTACAAGGGTTCCCTCTACGATAAAAGATGGACAGAAAGGTCTGGTCAAAGGGAAGCTACTTGCTTCAAGCCTTCCTGCCGGACCATTTCGTCTGAAAGTGGAGGTGGTGACAGATGATCCTTTACATCCCGTGCGCTCCTGTAGTGTAGTGGGGATAAAGAAGTAGTTAAAGTAGTAGGATAAACAAGAGATAATAATCCGTTATGGAACATCCCGAAAATGATAAACAATACAAAGGACTTCAAGTGAATTCCGGAGTTGGCTCCCAGCCTGTGGTCAATCCTTACCGTGCAGCTATGCGTCGGAAACGTGTGGAACTGAGCGCGGGTGACTATGTAGAGGGTATACTTAAAGGTGACGTCAGTATCCTTGGCAGGGCTGTAACCCTGATAGAGAGTACAAACGAACGACATCAGGCTCTGGCGCAAGAAGTGATAGAGAAATGCCTGCCTTATTCCGGCAATTCACAACGTATAGGCATAACCGGAGTGCCGGGTGCCGGAAAGTCAACTTCTATAGACGTCTTTGGACTTCATGTGGTAAGACAAGGGCATCGTCTGGCAGTGTTGGCTATTGACCCGAGCAGTGAACGTACGAAAGGCAGTATTCTGGGCGACAAGACACGAATGGAGAAACTTTCACAGGAGAAAAATGCGTTTATACGCCCTTCTCCTTCAGCCGGCTCACTGGGAGGTGTAGCCCGCAAGACACGTGAGACTATAGTGTTGTGTGAAGCCGCCGGCTATGACCGGATCATAGTGGAGACAGTAGGTGTAGGCCAGAGTGAGACCGCAGTGCATTCTATGGTAGATTTTTTCCTGCTCATCCAACTTGCCGGCACAGGTGATGAACTGCAAGGTATCAAACGCGGTATCATGGAAATGGCCGACGGTATTGTCATAAATAAATGTGACGGCGACAATGTGGAGCGGGCGAAACTCGCGGCTTCACAGTTCCGCAACGCTTTGTTTCTGTTTCCTCCCTCTCCAAGCAAGTGGAAACCGGAAGTGCTTACCTACAGCGGTTACTATGAACTTGGCATAGATCTGGTGTGGGATATGATCGAGCGCTATTTCGCTTATGTTATAAAGACAGGTTATTTTGAGCGTAAGCGCAATGAACAGGCCAAATANTGGATGATGGAGACAATCAATGAGCAGCTTCGCAATCATTTCTATGGTGTTCCTGAAGTTAGAGCGCTTCTTGAACAGAAAGAACTGCGTGTGCTCAATAATGAACAGTCTTCGTTCACGGCTGCTAAAGACGTGCTTGATTTTTATTTCAAGCGTCTGCGGGGAGAATAATGTTTTTATATTAATAGATTCATTATAGTTTTACAGGCAAAGCGGGGATATTAGATAAAAAAGTGTTAACTTTACATCCGATTACCACATGAATGAGTGGAATCACCACAAGATATGGCAAATAAATTAGTTGAAATGATACCGGCACAGGCTCACCGTTACGGTGACCGTGAAGCCTATCGCTTTTGCTGGCGTAAGAATGGAGAATGGCAATCGACTTCATGGAAAGAATTCGAGATTCAGATAAACGTGGCAGCCAAGGCTCTGGCATCTCTCGGTTTGATTGAAAAAGATAATATAGCTATCTGCTCGCCTAATACGCCACAGATTCTTATTACAGAAATCGGAGCCTTCGCCAATCGCTTAGCCGTCATTCCGCTATACTCAAGTTCTTCACAGGAACAATATGATTTCATAGTGAGCAACGGAGAGGCCAAGGTGCTTTTTGTGGGTGATTCACATCAATATCCTCTTGCCTATAATTATTGGAAACGTTATCCGGAAAGAATCATACGTATCGTGGTCTTCAAGAACGATGAACTGACTTTGTTTGATGATGATACAATTACGATTTTCTGGGATGATTTTATACGTCTCGGCATGAACTCTACAGAAGAGATAGCTGAAGAGGTAAAGCGTCGTACAGATGCCGGATTACCGGAGGATATGGCTACATTGATATATACTTCAGGCACTACAGGTGAGCCTAAGGGAGTATGTATCACTCATTCCAACTATGATGCCGCTATGGAGGCCCATCTCAAGTTGCTGAAGCAGGTGAGTGATACCGATCTCTCCATGGCCTTTCTGCCGATGAGCCATATTCTTGAAAAGGCCTGGTGTTTTTTCTGTCTTACCAAGGGCATTGCCATAGCCGTGAATTATGATCCCCGCATAGTGCAGGAAACTATCCACGATGTTCATCCCAATATCATGTGTTGTGTACCTCGATTCTGGGAAAAAGTTTATGCCGGCGTCAAAGAGAAGATTGCCGGTATGAGTAAAATGCAACGTATGATGGTCTCCAGAGCACTTAATGTAGGCCGTAAGCGGAATCTTGATTATAAGAGACTCGGTAAGAAAGTACCATGGATGATAGAACAGGAATATCAGTTCTGGAATAAACGGGTTTTTCTTAAGCTGAAGCATGCCATCGGTATCCCTAATCCAAATATGTTTCCTACTGCGGGTGCTCCGCTGAGCGACAGGATTGTAGAATTCATGCGTTCGGTAGGCATTGAAGTTGTGGTAGGGTATGGCCTTAGTGAGACAACGGCCACAGTCAGTTTCTATCCTCCCGTAGATTATCAGATAGGAACGGTAGGAGTGCCTTTGCCGGGTCTTAAAGTCAGGATTGATGACAATGGGGAAATACTTGTAAAGGGTGCTACGGTGACACCGGGATATTATAAGAATCCGAAAGCCAATGAAGAGTCATTTACTTCCGACGGCTATTTCCGCACGGGAGATGCAGGCTATTTCAATGATAATGGTGCGTTGGTGCTGACAGAGAGGGTAAAAGACCTGTTCAAGACCTCCAATGGAAAATATATTGCTCCCCAGATGCTTGAAAGCAGGCTGGCGGAAAACAAATATATAGACGAGGCAGCTGTTATCGGTGACCAGAGAAAGTTTGTGACAGCATTGATTGTGCCGAATTTCCCGCAACTCCGTCGTTGGGCTGAGTCAAAAGGCATAGATTATTCCGATACAGATAAATTTGTCAGGAACCCCGAGGTCGTGGATTTTGTAATGAGCCAGGTCAATAATGTGCAGGAGGGTGTGGCGGAATATGAGAAAATCAAGAGAATCACTCTGCTTCCCAATCATTTCTCGATTATGCATGGAGAGGTTACCAATACAATGAAGGTGCGTCGTCCTATCGTAGCGAAAAGATACTCCCGCGAAATTGAAGCCATGTATGACCATTGAAAAGAATAAGACACAATGATAACACAAGAACAGTTAAAGGAAGTGGTAGAGCGTCAGGAAGCGCTCAAGCATTATCTGGACATAGATAGTAAAAAAATTGAGGTCGAAGAGGAGGAACTCCGCACTCATGTGGCTGATTTCTGGGAAGACCGGGAAAAGGCCGAAGCTCAGATGCGTAAGATAAAGGAACTGCATTTCTGGATTGACTCCTATACGGCACTTGAAAAGCAGGTGGAGGAACTCGAGCTGGCATTTGAGTGGATCAAGGAGGAACTTGTGACTGAAGAGGAGATAGACGAGCAGTATCAGCAACTTGTCGACAACCTTGAGAAACTTGAACTCCGCAACATGCTTCGCAGAGAGGAAGATAAACTTGGAGTGGTTTTGAAAATCAATTCCGGGGCCGGAGGTACAGAAAGTCAGGACTGGGCACAGATGCTTATGCGTCTTTATCTCCGTTATGCTGAGAAACACGGTTATAAAACTTCGATTGCTCAGTTGCTTGAGGGTGATGATGCCGGAATTAAGTCGGTGACTATAAATATTGAGGGAGATTACGCTTACGGTTTTCTGAAGAGCGAAAACGGTGTTCACCGTCTTGTCAGAGTGAGCCCGTATAATGCACAAGGTAAGCGCATGACCTCTTTTGCTTCGGTGTTCGTCACCCCCTTGGTGGATGACACGATTGAAATCAATGTCGAGCCGGCAAAAGTGTCATGGGATACCTTCCGCTCAGGTGGTGCCGGCGGCCAGAATGTCAATAAGGTCGAATCAGGTGTACGCCTGCGTTACCAGTACAAGGACCCCTACACCGGAGAAGAGGAGGAGATCCTTATTGAAAATACCGAGACCCGAGATCAGCCTAAGAATAAGGAAAATGCCATGCGCCAGCTTAAGTCGATTCTTTATGAGAAAGAACTTAATCATCGTATGGAGGAGCAGGCTAAGATAGAAGCCGGAAAAAAGAAAATAGAATGGGGCAGCCAGATACGAAGCTATGTATTTGATGACCGTCGTGTCAAAGATCATCGCACCAATTATCAGACTTCTGATGTCAATGGGGTTATGGATGGTAACATAGATGCTTTCATTAAAGCGTATCTGATGGAGTTCGCCGCTACCGAGAACAGCTGATACATACGCTACAGAAATAACATAATATTGCCCACCCCTTAATGAGGGACGGCTAATAAAGGCCTAAAAGAGATGGTATCCCTTGAACGCGGGATACCATCTCTTTTAGTGGGGTTATCTTTCGTTATGAAGGCGCCTGTCGTTATATAAGGGCTATTGAGGCAGGATTATTTTCGTTCTTTTATGAATCCATGCCGATAGGCAAACAATAGCTCTTTAAGTTCTTCAATCTGACCGAGCAGTTCTTTGCCATGATCAGTGTCGCGCACACGCACCCTATGGGAGTTTAATTCTACCAATCGGTTGATGGAGATGATATCTGTGCCGTTTTTAACCGCTTCTTCAGCTGAGGTGAAGGGCTCATGCTGCACGAGTTCAAATCCACGTGAATGGTAAACCANCGTATATCCTGCAATTCCTGTTGTGTCGTGATAGGCTTTGGAGAATCCTCCGTCGATCACCATCAGTTTGCCATTNGCTTTCACCGGGTTTTCACCCCGGCCCACTTTTACGGGCACATGTCCGTTGATGATGTGACGGTGCTCTCCCTCCACTCCGAATGCATCAAGAATATTGTCACACACCTTTTCATCGTCCCTTAGATGATAATATTGGCCTTTTTCCTCATGATGGGTAGCGGGATCTGCAATGAAATATCGTTCGAACGTAGCCATCTTGCTTTTATCGAATAATGGAGAATCGGGGCCACACCAGGCATAAAGATAGTAATCAATCGCATTTCGCCGCTGATCTTCCGGAGTGTCAGTATTTACGGCCGACCGCATCAGGAGCTCAATCTGTTGGAGCAAAGCCTCACCGGAATAAGGTTTACCATTTACNATCACCTCCTTGAGCGATCCGTCGGGATTGAGCGGAATAGAAGCATGGAAAAGAAGGTTAGAATTGCACACTGAGTATAGGCTTCCATGCGAATAGAATATTCCGATATGGCGTTTAAGTTTGTCGCTCACTGAGAAAGAGTGGGAGAGTTTTTCCATAAGCTGCACTTCCTCAGTAGAGAGTTTATAAGGATCGGCAGGGTCAATTGTCGGGAAATTGGTGTCTTTAAGGGGATATGTCTGTCCGTCTATCTCAATAGTGTTCTGTTGGTAGTCGATTTTGTGCAGAAGTCTTCGGTCATCCATTTTCCATTCGGGATGACGGCTGATCATCGCACCTTCAAGTTTGAACTGAATTATCGCTATAGCCTTATGCATTTTGGCTATGAGACGGCGGTTCTTTTCAGTAAGCGGCTCCTCTTGTCCGTCACCTTTGGGCATAAATATTGAGCATGGATCATCTTTGTAGGTTTCCATCGCAAAAGTAGCCAGAGGCACGAGGTTGATGCCATACCCGTCTTCCAGAGTAGTCATATTTCCATACCTCAAAGATACACGGAGCACATTAGCTATAGAACATTCATTGCCACATGCGGCTCCCATCCAGAGTACGTCATGATTTCCCCATTGGATATCAAAATTTTTATATGTCAGCAGAGTGTCAAGCACTACATGGGCTCCGTCTCCTCTATCGAAAATATCTCCGAGGAGATGGAGCTGATCGATACTGAGACGTTGTATCACATGTGAGATAGCCGAAATGAAGCTAGCGGCCTGACCTGTGGATATTATCGTTTCAATGATCCTGTTATAGTAAGGTTGCTTATTCTCCTCAGAGGGTGACTCATGGAGAAGCTCTTCGATGATATAGGCGTATTCAGCCGGAAGACTTTTGCGCACTTTGGAACGGGAATACTTGGATGAGACAGCCTGAAGCACCTTGACAAGCTGATGAAGAGTGATTTGATAAAAGTTGTCCAGGTCTTTTTCTGTGGTTCTGATTAGAGCAAGTTTCCTTTCGGGATAATATATAAGCGAACATAATTGCCGTATGTCATCCTCACGCAGGGTCGTGGAGAAAATTTCGTTGACCTTGCGCTTGATATTTCCCGAAGCGTTTTTAAGTATATGCCTGAAAGCTTCTGATTCCCCATGAATATCCGCAATGAAATGCTCGGTACCTTTTGGGAGGTTGAGGATAGCTTCAAGATTGATTATTTCAGTAGCTGCCGCTGATACATTGCCGAAATTCTGTGAAAGGAGCTCAAGTATGCGACGATCGGTTTCTACTTTTTGAGCTGTTGGAAGCGTCATAGCGTGTGGGGATTCGAATGTTTATAGATTTTGGGATATGGGAGAGATTATTTAATCGCAAAGTTAGCAACAAATGGGGAGAAAAAGAAATCTGCGACTAACTTATTGCTTAAGAAATACGTTATGCTGTAAAAAACATAATTTATGAAAAGAGTAATAGTTATGGGAGCCTCCACAGGAATCGGTCATGCTGTGGCCGAGGCTCTCGCATCAGGAGGTATCAAGATAGGTGTGGCGGCACGTAATACTAAAAATCTTGAATTGCTTAAAGAGAAATATCCGGATAGGGTGGAATACATGAGTATCGATGTGACCGATCCGGATGCCAAAGAGAAACTGATGTTGCTGATCGGAAAGGTAGGCGGAATGGATATATATTTTCATGTGGCCGGTATCGGCTTTGAAAATCCTGGTCTGGATCCCGAAAGGGAGGTGGCGATGGTGGCCACCAATGCAGGAGGATTCGCACGAATGATTTCAACTGCTTACGGTTATTTCCGCGATAATGGGAGAAAAGGGCAAATAGCAGCAGTCACTTCTGTAGCCGGTACAAAGGGTATAGGATTGATGTCGGCTTATTCGTCATCGAAAAAATTCGATCAATGTTATCTTGATGCTCTCGAACAACTGAGTCATGAAGAGGGTGTTGATATTCATTTCACAGACATACGTCCCGGATGGATACGCACGCCGTTGATTCCCGAGGATAAAGAGTTTCCAATGGAGATGTCGCTTGATTATGTTCTTCCTTTGATATTGAAAGCTATTGTCAGAAAGAAGAGGGTGGCTGTGATTGACTGGAGGTGGAACCTCCTCGTGGGTGCCTGGAGGCTTATCCCTAATGCTATATGGACAAAAATGAGAATTCCGCTTTATACAGAAGGTAAATAAATCTTTTGGATATATGGTAAACTGCGGAAGATGACCGCTTGCGGTATTAGAATTTCCGTAAAGTCACCACTACCTCCCCGTCACGCAAGATGAGCTTATTTTTATTGATCTGCTCTATTGAGAAAGTGACGGGGTTGGTGTATATGCCATATTGCTTGAGACGAGCTATCGAACTGTCTGATTTTGCGTAAGGATATTCCAGCACCAATTTATGGTCACGATAATCAAGAATGTTGCCACTTGTCCAAACACCCTTCCCGTAATAGGTCAATTGTGTGGAGTGAAGGGAAAAGCAATAATACATTCTCTCGGTTATGATTGTTTCAGGTGGTTCAGGAGTCACCTCCATCACTTGCCATTGCCCGTCGAGATCTCCGTTAATAGCGCTTTTCTGACAGGCGGAAATGATAAAGAAGAGGCTAAACAAGCCTGACATGATGTGGAGATGATTAAAATGGGATATCCTTATTAATTGAAAGAAATTCTTCATTGATGCAATACAATTTCATTAATTCAATAAATGACCGAAAATAGAAAAGGAGAGGAGCAACGATAAGACGGGTTAAAAGGAATAGCGACAATGCGGTTTAATAAGCATAAATCAGAATGTCAGAAAACCTGTTTTACCGATAGTGAGAGCAATTCCGAAACTGTTGCCGAGTAAATCGCCCCTATCGACTGCCACACCGAATGTGCCATACCAACCCTTCAGTTTTTTAGGCTGATAATTGATTTCCACCAAAGCGTTTACATTATCAAGCACTTCAGGAAGAGGGCGGGTATAAGTTCCCCAGTTCTTCGTAAAAGATAACATAAGACGATAATCTATTTCATCTGAAGGATTACCGGCAATAGCGAAATGATGACCAATTATCCGGTTGTTGGTGAATTGTAGCAAATGGTCCGAATTATAGATTGGAGAAATCATCAGGGGATTTCCTATACCGAATCCCCAGTGTTGCCATCCTGTATAGAGAGTATGATTGTAATAATTGTCTCTTCCGCTGACCTGTTCAGGCACCAGGTCAGAAGTGTCATTGTTGACCGCACCTGCCTGATCTTTTGAATAAAGGAATTCATACACTATTTTTGAAACGAAGCGGTTGCGAGGTAAAGTCCCCTCAATTCCCCATAATCCGTCTTTCCAACCATACTCAAAAGTCATCATGGATTGGTCTTCAAAAAAATGTTCAAAATATCCCCTGATATTCCAATCAGCATTTTTTGGTGTCCACTGCAAGCCTATAGTATATTGCCCTACCATATTACCTTCCACGCTTGTGAGCTCACCTAAGAGGGTTTCTTGTTTGGAGTAAGTTGGAAAGAAGGCTCTCCACCATTCCTTGAACCCATGTTTCAAGTGGACCACTTTCCCATCCTTATATGCTGTGCCCCCAAATTGGGTGGCCATTTCTATACCAATGTCACCGGTGAGTGGGAAATGGTCAGTATTCCCGCCTCTTAGCCATAGCCCTTTGGAATGGAAGAGCACATTTTTGTTGCGCTTTGAGTCAGGCTCCGCCCATGATTTTTGCCAGTTTGAATCGGTGAACATACCGTAGGAGATATAACCTTTCACATTCAGCCATCCTTTAGTACCCCAGAACGGGGTGTAGTTGAAAATGCCGAATCTAAATTGAGGTATGGGGAGGGCATTGCCTGAAAAGAGGAGACTGCCGGAGGATAACCTCGGATTGTTGTAGTCGCTCCATAGTTCCCTGCTTCCCAACATGGCACCTATCGAGCGATAGCGCACTTCTCCATATAATTGGTGTATATGAAAAGGGGCGGTANATCGCCAAGCGCCTGTAAGGTCTATTCCCGCTCCCCAGGAGAAGCGTTTATGAGAGTCGATATGTTTGAATATAGCGGCACGCACATATCCGTTATTCCTCTCGGGCGACCCCAATCCCTGGAGATTATTAACGAGCCAAAAAGGAGTATTATGACCTGAAGAAAAAGTCTGGTGTATTTCTNCCAGATAGCTGACACTGTCGGAAGTGTCAATAATATTCGGTTTAGAAAAAAGCGGTAAGGCTGAGGAAAGGAACAATATGACGCCTGTTATAACCGATATCGGAATCCGAAGCACATATCCGCTGTTTTTATATAAGTTCATAGGTAGACAATTATCGACAGATAGTAATCATTGAAAGATGTTGGTCAGCTGCAAAGATAAACTAAAACTTATAGATAACAAAATAATGATTGTAATTGTAATAAGATCGGGAGAAAAATAATACTCGGGCCGATGACAGTATTTATTGCCGGATAAGCAGAAAAGTCATTCAATAAATAATATAATCCTACGTTTTGAAAGTGAATGGGGAATGTAGTTTGAGAATTTGACTTATAATAGTTAACTTTGCAGACTCGTAACTGAAAATTGCAATATGACAGATTGGATTATCAACGATATATTTACTTTTTCCATATCTTTGGTACTTGCGGGCATTCTTATTCCGCAAATACTTTTGATAGCTTTCCGTAAGAAGCTTTTTGATGAGCAGGATGAGCGAAAGATTCACAAAGGTGTGGTGCCACGTTTGGGGGGTATAGCCTTTCTTCCCTCGATTTTATTCTCCCTTGCGCTGGTGACCGGATTGAATATGAGGTTTGGCGACATCACTTTCTCTGATTTAGAGCCTGCGGTGACACCCATCTATTTCATGATATGCGCTGTTCTGCTTATGTTTCTTGTGGGAATGGCCGATGATTTGATTGGAGTGCGTTACATCGCAAAGCTCATTGTTCAGATTATGTCGTCTATCCTGATAGTAGCTTCGGGATTGTATATCGACAATCTGTATGGTTTTATATGGCTTACGCAATTGCCTTCATGGTTTGCCTGGCTTGCTACGGCGTTTGCCGTTGTTTTTGTAGTGAATGCCATAAATCTTATAGATGGTATTGACGGACTTGCTTCAGGTCTTAGCACAGTGGCATTAGTGTTCTATGCTGTCGTTCTTTACAGTGGAGGCGAATACGTCTACTCCATGTTGGCAGCCGCTTCTGTAGGNACACTCTTGCCATTCTTCTATTACAATGTTTTCGGCAACGCCAAGAAGCGAAAGAAGATTTTCATGGGAGATACGGGGGCGCTAACCACAGGCATGATTCTTGTGTTTTGTGGCATNGCCGTGCTTCATGTCAAAGGGAGCAGCTTTGCCTCCGATTACAATCCGGTTGTCGTAATGCTCTCTCCTTTGATCATACCATGTTTTGATGTGGTGCGTGTCTACATTCATCGTGTGAGACATCACCGNAACCCTTTTTTACCGGATAAATGTCATATACATCATAAACTTCTTGCCTTAGGCCTTAACCAAAGAATGGCTTTGCTTGTGATAATGCTATGGTCGGCCCTGTTTATATTTGTAAATGTGATACTCTCCTCTTATATTAATCCGACGTTGATAATAGCTATAGATATACTTATATGGACGTTGGCAAATTTTGTGCTCACCAATCGCATTATGAGCAGGGAAAAGAGGTTTCATGAGAAGCTTTATGATTAAAATTAAGGGCTTTAGAACCGGAATAATCAAAACATAGATGAATAAAAAATATTCTTATCTGCGGTATATTATAAGTTGTCTGCTTGGGGCAGTCATGATGATAAGTTGTTCGTCGCCAAAAAAAATAGCATATTTTCAAGATATCGATGATGTGGTCTTGACCCGCTATGTTGATCCGGTGCAGATAAAGGTAGAGCCGGGCGATAAGCTTTCGATAATAATCAAGACAAAAGATAAAGCTCTTTCAGACCTTTTTAATCTGACGGTTGTATCGAGCCACTTAGGCCAGCGCACGGGGTCGAGCAACGGGATAACCTCACGAACTTATATGACCGAAAATGAGGGGGTGTCTGATTATACGGTAACTCCTGAGGGTACGATAGACTTTCCTGTACTCGGTACGCTGAAGATAGCGGGGATGACCCGTAGCGAACTCTCCGGATTTATTAAAGGGGAACTTATGGGTAGAAAACTTGTTTCTGATCCTCCCGTGGTAACCGTAGAGTTTCTCAGTGCCGGATTCTCAGTCATGGGAGAGGTGAACCGTCCCGGCAAATATAATATTAATTTAGATGAGATAAATATTCTTGATGCTCTTTCGATGGCCGGTGATCTCACCATACAGGGTCAGCGCGATAATGTGGCGGTAGTGCGCCGTGAGGCCGATGGCATCCATAAATATAGGGTTGATTTGACCAATCTCGAAGAAATGGTCAATTCCCCGGCCTACTATCTCAAACAAGGGGATGTAGTGTACGTAGAGCCCAACAATGTACGAAAACGCCAGACTACGGTGAATGGTAATAACGTATTGTCTACGAGTTTCTGGGTATCGGTTGCATCCTTGCTCACCTCCATTGCAGTGTTGATATTCAAATAAAGTAATACTATCATCATTTAAAATGTCTGATTCCAAATCATATACCGGAGTAAGAAACACTGAAGTCGAGCCATTGTCGCTGAGAGCATTCTTTAACGTGTGTCTCTCCAAATGGATATGGTTTGTAATATCATTAATAATCTTTGTCGGTGCAGGCATTCTATATATAGCATGTCAGGAACCGGTGTATGAGCGTTCGGAGCAGATTCTGATAAAGAGTCAAGACTCGGGTAGCAGCATATCCAACAGTGTTACGAATAGTTTTTCCACTTTGGGACTTTTTGCTAACAACAGTAATGTGCAAAACGAACTTATCTCGATTACTTCACCGGCTGTAATGGCGGAAGTTATCAATAGACTGGATCTACGTATAAATTATGTAACAAAGAAGAAGCTTCGCGATGTGACTCTCTATGGCAAGACCCTGCCGATAAAGGTCCTGATGCCCGAGATAGGAGAACCGGAAGGAGCATCCATGAAGTGCTTGTTGAATCCGGATGGCAGCATAAAACTATGGAAGTTTAAAGAATGGACTATAGAGGATAAGAGGAGCTTTGATGAAGAGATAAGCGGTCATATTGGCCGGACGGTCAATACACCTTTGGGAAAGATAACAGTGCTTCCCAATGAGGCATATCAAGGACAACCGGTTGATAAACCGATTGAGATGGATATCACTAAGAAAGCATTCCAGACCACCATAGAGGATTATTGCGATGAACTTAAAGGGGATCTTGTGGATGAATTCGCAGATGTGATAGATCTTACCATAAGAGACGTGAATGCAGAGAGAGCAGTGGCCATACTTAATGAGATGGTCAGTGTGTATAATTCCGATTACATAGAGGATAAGAATAAGATAGCCAAGGCCACTTCAGCTTTCATAAATGAACGACTTAGCGTTATAGAAAGAGAATTGGGCTCCGTAGATAAAGACATAGCCGACTATAGCTCCTCCAAAGAGATATTGGATCCTGAGATCCAAGGAAAGGCCATGGTGGAGAAAATGGCCGAATATGAGAAAGATATTGTAGCGGTGTCTACCGAATTGGAGATAGCGAAATACGTTGAGGGCTATCTCAATGATCCAGCCCATAAGAACAGTGTGATGCCGGCCAGTGTAGGTCTTGAAAGCACAGAAATGGAATCGCAGATAAGCACCTATAATGAACTTCTTTTGATGAGAAATTCATTAGTGAGCAATTCTTCCGAGAGCAATCCATTGGTAAAGGATTATGACCTTCAATTGGAGGGGATGCGTAGCGCTTTGAGAAAGGGTCTGGCAAACCGGATTCTCTATCTTCAGACAACTCTGAATACGGCTAAGGATCAGCAAACAAAATTGACTTCAAAACTAAAATCCACACCCAAAGAGTCGTTACCCTTGCTTTCAGATGTGCGTCAACAGAAAGTAAAAGAGAGTCTGTATTTATTTTTGCTTGAGAAACGTGAGGAAAATGAGCTGACACAAAAATTCACGGCAGATAACACACGCCTCATCACTCCTCCGACAGGCTCATTAAAGCCGGTTTCTCCCAAGAAGATATTCATCTTGGCGTTTTGTCTTCTATTGGCGGTTGGTGTTCCGGTCGTGATAATTTATTTCAAAATCACGGGGGATACCAAAGTCAGGAGTAGAAAAGATCTGGAAAAATTGCGGATGCCGTTTGCCGGAGAGATACCTCAGGTTGGAAAAGCGCCGCGTAAGATTAATCTCTCATCTAAGAAGAAAATCAATCTTAGAGATGAAAAAGCTCCTTTGACTGTGGTGAAGGATGGCAACAGAGACATTGTGAACGAAGCTTTCCGCGTCATACGCAGTAACGTGGAGTTCATGTCGAAGGGTGACTCCGGTTGTCATGTTATAATGATTACCTCCTTCAATCCGGGCAGNGGGAAATCGTTCGTATCCTATAATTTGGCATTGGCCTTTGCGATAAAGAAAAAGAGAGTTCTTCTTATAGACTGTGATTTGCGTCACGGTTCCTCNTCAATGTATGTAGGGCTGCCGGCCCNTGGCCTGACCACATATCTCTCTTCAGACACTCCGAATTGGGAGAATCTAATCATCAAATCGCCTGATAATCCTTACTTAGACGTTTTGCCTATCGGAAAAATTCCTCCCAATCCGGCGGAGCTCCTTGAAAATGGTCGACTAAACCAACTGATCGAGGAGCTTAGGAAAGATTATGACTATATATTCCTTGACTGTCCGCCGGTTAATATTGTGGTAGATACTCAGATTGTGGGTAAATATGCCGACAGCACCCTTTTCATAGTGAGGTCCGGTTTGTTAGATCGCAGTTTGTTAGGCGAACTTGATTCTTTCTATGGAGAACACAAGTTCCACAGAATGAGTCTTATCCTCAATGGCACGGCCGAGGAGCATAGCCGTTATCACACCTATGGAAGCTATCATAATTATGTGGATTCATGATGTGGCCGTTTAGATCAGTAAATAGTTTGAAAAATAGCGGAATGTTTGTAGGTTTTACCGATTGGCATTCCCATATCCTGCCGGGTGTGGATGACGGAATCAAATCATTTGAGGAGTCACTTGAAGTGCTTCGGGCGTATGAAAACCTTGGAGTGAAAACAATATGGCTTACACCCCACATAATGGAAGATTACCCCAACACTACTTCAGATCTGAAAAGAGTATTTGAGGAATTGAAAGACAAATGGAATGGGGGAGTAGAAATAAAATTGGCTTCCGAGAATATGCTTGACTCCCTTTTCCAACAAAGATTAGATGAGGGTGACTTGTTGCCAATTGGCGATTCCTCCACTCATTTATTAGTTGAGACCTCTTACTTTAATCCTCCATTCGGTATGGAAGGATTGCTTGAGAAGATAAAAAGAAGAGGCTACTTTCCCTTGTTGGCGCATCCGGAAAGATACAGATATATGGATGAGAAAGATTATCGAAGTCTTAAAGCCGCCGGGATAAAATTTCAAATAAACTACACTTCTTTGGTAGGAACATACGGAGAAACAGCGAGGAAGAAGGCAGAATGGCTTCTAAATCAAGGAATGGTGGATGCCATAGGCAGTGATTTACATAAATTAGGCTCCTACCTTGCTACCATTGAGCAATCTCCGAAGAAAATGTCAGTGGTCAATAATCTGCTTGAAGTGATAAAGAATAACACAACCAATTAAACTGAAAAGGATTATTGTACATTTATTTATTTCTGCTTTAAAAATATCTTTATCTTGCCATAGTAAAAATCTCATGAATTTTAATTAAATTTGTGGTATTGTGTAAGAATTTCTTGCGGCAATTATTAGAACTGATGGAAGATATTCTGATATTAATGTCAACATATAATGGCGAAAAATATATTTCTGAGCAAATCGAAAGTATTATATCGCAAAAAGGTGTCATTATCCATCTTTTAATAAGAGATGATGGCTCGAACGATTCTACGGTAAGGATAATTCAACATTATATATCACTATATCCCAATACAATAGGTTTAATTAAAGGTAGTAACATAGGTTGGAAAGAATCTTTTTTTTATCTACTTCAATATGCTCAAAAGCATTATCCCTTTAAATATTATGCTTTTGCAGATCAAGATGATATTTGGTTACCTGAAAAATTAAAGAGAGCAGTTGAATTGATGTCACAACACAATTCCCTACCAACTTTATATTGTTCCAATTTAATTTATTATAAGGAGGGAAAAGCGCATGGGGTGATATATAAGAAAGATTTTTTTTCAACTTATAAGAATTGCTTGATTAGGAATTATGCAATTGGTTGCACTATAGTATTAAACAACCGGCTTCTTCGGTTAATCGTAAAAGAAATCCCGCAATTATCAATTGCTCACGATTATTGGTGCTATATGGTTGCCTCTTTGTGTGGTAAAGTAATAATAGATCCAATGGCACTCATTTTTTATCGGCAACATAATGAGAATCAAATAGGCTGTAAGGGAGGCTTCCTAAAAATATGGACACGTCGATTAAAATCTTTTTCCTCTCTAATTTCCGGACATAATAAAGAGAATATTGCACGTGAATTATTACGAATACATGTTAGCGATATGAACATGTCTGCTAAAAAAGCACTCTTGAAAGTGGTTCATTATAGAGATTCATTACGTAATCGGCTATCGTTGCTTTTTGATAAAGATTATACCTATAATAAAGTGGATAGTGATTTTTGGCTCAAATGTCGCATCATCTGTGGAAAACTATAATAACATCCCACTCCATATCAAATAAAAAGACAGTTGTATGAAGATCTTAATTGTTAGTGATCAACTTCTAAAAATAGAGGGAAATAATATTTTAGGTACGGTTAATTTCACAAATACCTTGAAACGGCTGTCGCAGTTGGGAGAATTGCATGTTTGTGTGAGAGATGTTTCAACTTTAAAAACCAATATCTTAATATACAATGATGTTGTTAGCAACTATCTAAAAATAGAGAATATATCCTTTATATCCAAATCATATATATGGCCTTCTCTTCATACGCTTAAGACAATGAAAAATAAGATAAAAGAGGTGGATTTGGTAATAGGATATCTACCTTCATTGAATGCGGAAGCAGCCTCTTTTTTAACACACAAAATAGGGAAAAGATATTTTGCTTTTATGGTGGCCTGTCCTTGGGACGGTCTGTGGAATCAAGATTGGAAAAGGAAAATTGCAGCTCCCTACAGATATTATCTCAATAAGAAAGTATTGAGAAAAGCCGACTATGCACTTTATGTCACTAATTATTTTTTGCAAAATCGATATCCTACCTTGGCACAACATTCATTAGGACTGTCAGACGTAGTTTTGGAGTCTCTCGATGACAATATACTAAAAAAAAGATTGGAAAAGATATCTAACTATTCTCAATCCATAATATTCAAAATTGCCACCACTGCAATGCTAAATGTGCGCTATAAGGGTCAGCGTTTCGTTTTAGAAGCCTTGAAAGAATTGAAAGAAAAAGGTATTAATAATTTTAAATACTATCTGATAGGAGGGGGAGATCCTTCGGACTTGAAGAAGCTTACAATGGACTTGAATATAGAAGATATGGTTATTTTCGTAGGAAAAATTACCCATGAAAAGGTTTTTGAGCTATTAGATGAAATGGATATTTATATACATCCCTCGCTTCAAGAAGGGTTGCCAAGAAGTGTAGTGGAGGCTATGAGTAGGGGCCTTCCATGTATTGGCACAAATACAGGAGCTATCCCGGAACTTCTTGATAAAGATTTCATTATAAGAAGGAAGTCAGTTGAAGATATTGTAGAGAAAATTCTTTTGATTATTAATCCTGCTGTTATGCGTAATGAAGCAGAACGGAATTTTATGGAAGCAAAAAAATATAATTGTACCTACCTGGATGGTGTGCGCAATAATTTTTTTAACAAAATTATTACAGAATTAGAGTCAGCCGGGAGACCCTCAAATCATAATTAACAGTTTATTTTACGGAGGCCATCCGGGGAAGTCAATATGGATTATAAAAAAATAATAAAAAATAAGAACTTGAGATTTAAGATTCTTTCCGCATTAAAATTTATACCGGATGAAATCATGCTCCATCTTCAATATTTTATAAAATTGAACCGGAGATTAAATATCAAGCAACCGAAAAGATTTACAGAATGGATACAATGGTATAAAGTAAATTACCGTCACCCCATTCTATACAGATGTGTCGATAAATATGAAGTCAGGAAATATATTGAGGAGAAGGGCTTGCAAGAAATACTGATTTACAACTATGGAGTATTCGATTCTATAGAGGATATAAATTTCAATCTGCTCCCTGATAAATTTGTGATAAAAACAACTGATGGTAGTGGTGGAGAAAATATATTTATATGTAAAGAGAAAAGCACATTAGATATATCTGCTATCAAAAAACAAATTGCATCTTGGAAAGATAAGAAGAATATAAACCCGGGAAGAGAGTGGGCCTACGACGGAATTAAATCTTCCCGAATAATAGTGGATGAGTTATTAGAATTAAGAGGTCGGGAAAATTCGGAAGGTATACCGGATTTCAAAATTCTTTGTTTCTCAGGGAAACCAAGATTTATCATATATGACTGTGAGAGATTCTTATATCATAAAAGAAATATATATGACACAGAATGGAAACGACTTGATGTAGGAACTGACTGCCCTCATCAAGAAGGGAATGTGCCTGAACCACAGAATCTCGATTATATGTTAAAAATTGCCTCCATACTTTCAAAAGATTTTCCTTTTGTCAGAGTCGATCTTTATAACATTAATGGTAAAATTTATTTCGGAGAATTGACATTTTATCCTTGGAGCGGATATGTAAGTTTTACTCCGGACTCATTCGATTTTGAGTTAGGTAAATTATTTTCAGAATCTATTGATTTATTTAACTTGTCTTAACCAGGGGAGGAAGAAATGCCGATAAAGCTGATTGCGCAAAGGAATTTCTTCGGGATAGAAAATGGATACGTATGGAAACCATCGGTCAGCCATACTGTAATAGTAGTAGGTCTGCGTAAGTAAGACACCGGATATTATAAGAGCTTTCAGCCAAGTCTTGATCCGGGGTAGGGTAAGAAGGTTGGCTAAGCTTACGGTCACAAACATAGTGGTATAATTTGTAAATCTCGAGAAGATCAATGGTATAGCGAATGCACCCATACACAACAGGATCTGTAATAAAATCAGGTATTGGAATTCATTTTTAAGATTCAATAATTTGCAGACTGTTAGAACTATTATGGCCGGGAAAGCTGCATGAATCAATTCTCCGAGTCGCCAGTTGAAATTAAGGTCCTGTGCTGCATTTACATACATAGTGATACGTCCGGAAAGAGCCGCTATTTGTAAAAGATTGTTCAGCTTTTCGACCAACGGTGTGACAGATAAGAAACATACACACAGTATCAAAAAAAGAATGTTTGGTTTCAGGATGCGTGCCAAGGGAAGAAACCATATAATAATGGCCGAATAATGAAACAAGATGGAGAGAAGCGACAAGAGATAATAATTTAACCACCTCTTTTCTTGAAGGTTCTTAAAGTTCAACAGAAAAATACCAACAGCCGCACTTTCTCGCAGTACCTCTGTTGAAAAATAAAGACCTTGAAGTAGAAAATAGAATAATACCCCTATAAAAACATTTTTACAATATCGATAGAGGAAAATAAAAATGCACGTTGAGGTAATCGTCGCTACAATTAACTGAACGGGCCAGAATTGATTGGTGAAAGATTTGCAAATGCCACAAATAACGACGAAAGCAGGTTCGTAACGGGTACTGAAAAGTGTTTTTGGGAAAGAAAAATCTTCTAAAGGGGGAATATATCTATAAGCCTTCATATAGCTTATGGTATCAACTCCCACTTTGTAGCGGAAGCCGATAATCAAGATAATATATGTGCATAGCAATGTAAGGAGAAGTTTCCTTCCCTTTGGGGAGAGTCTATTGTTGATGTAGGCTCCGGCTAAAGCACAAATTACTGCTATAAGATAGACCATTTTATTAAATTCTTTATTATAAACGTAGGTTGGATAAGGGTTAGTATGAATAACTCTGAAACCTAATGAGGGAGAAGATTCAATTATGATAGCCGGTATTAGACAGAATAGTTAAGAGGTAGCCGGTGGAGTAAGATAATAAAAGAGTAATTTTTCCGTATAAAAATAGGGTCAATGTCTGTATTGAATCCTGTCCGGACTGTCTAAGTTCATTGATTTCTCTTCCACATATCTCCTTTTCAATGATTAAACAGTTTATGTTCTGACCCTTGGTTATGAGAAAACTAATATTAGTTATAAACGAAGACTGCTTTTTTTTATCCCACCGCACAAGAATTGCTGAGAGAGCAATAATGGACGGTTGGGATGTGAGTCTTGTTGCCAAGGACACAGGTTATCGGGAGAAGATCGAAAAGATGGGAGTGAAATTTATCAATCTTCCCGTAAATCCTACCGGGATGAATTTGAGGGAGGATTTCAAGACACTGAGATTTCTTCATAACATTATAAAAAACAACAGTGACGCCATAATCCATTTCGTGGGGCTTAAAAATATGTTGTGGGGTGGTCTCGCCTCCCGAGTTTCCAAAACCAAGGGAATTGTGTATGCAGTCAGTGGTCTTGGCACACTCTTTGGAGAGAACCGTAATAAACTTGTGTCGAATGTTGTTCAACGCCTGTTGCGAATAGGTTTGTCAAAGAGGAACGCGGCAATAATATTCCAGAATCGTGATGATGAAAAGCTGTTTTTGGATAGTGGTATAACCAAACGTCAGAAGGTATATTATATAAAAGGTTCAGGTGTGAATCTTCAGGAATTCCATACAGCTTCACTATCCTCGGAGAAGCCTCTTAAGATTATCTTTACTGCACGTATGCTTAGAGAAAAGGGGGTGGAGGATCTGATTAAAGCTGCAGAATTATTGCGTCACGATTATGAGGGTGAAATTGAATTTCTTTTGTGTGGCGGTTTATCCTCTAATCCAAGTGCCTTGACATCGGAAGACATGCAGGAGTTAACAGATGGAAGCTATATCAAGTGGTTAGGTCATAGAAAAGATATAAGTGAGTTGTTAAGGCAATCCGGCATAATGTGCTATCCGAGTTTCTACAGGGAGGGTGTGCCTAAATCATTGATAGAAGCTCTGGCAACCGGATTACCCATAGTTACTACCGACTCCGTTGGATGCAGGGATACAGTCAAAGACGGGGAGAATGGAATTCTTGTACCGACCCATAATCCGGCAGCGATAGCTGATGCCCTCAAGACATTGATTGAGAATCCGGTGTTACGCCGGAAGATGGGTAAAGAGTCACGTCGGATTGCGGAAAGAGATTATGATGTCGAGAATGTAGCTTCTGTTCACCTGCAAATATACGATACTTTGAATAGTAATTCAAAACCATGAAAACCAATCCGGAGGAAGGGGTTATTAGGGTTTCTATCAAATATTATTCTATTTTTTAAGTTTTATATATTAGGGAGTCGTTTAAACTTATTGACTGATTCAAAGTTATGAGGGAATAAAAAGTGAAACCTCAGTTTCTTTAAAGAAAATAAGTTTAAACTACTTTTGTGTGGACGGTAATGACATTCTTATAAATAGTGTCTGTATGAAAATATTGGTCACAGGATCGGCTGGATTTATAGGTTCATTTGTGGCGAAGAGATTCCTTGAGCAAGGTGATGTTGTGGTGGGGTTGGATAATTTGAATACCTACTATGATGTCGAGCTCAAACTTTCCCGTTTGGAGCAAGCAGGAATATCTTCTGCCGAGGCACTCCAATGGAACACACCGGTTGTCTCTTCGGTTTTTGGTGACGATTATCATTTTATCAGGCTTGATCTTGAGGATAAAGAGGGAGTGATAGGGTTGTTTGAGAAGGAGAAATTTGACCTTGTCATCCATCTGGCGGCTCAGGCAGGAGTGAGATATTCTGTGACTAATCCCGATATTTATATCAAGAGCAATATAGAGGGTTTTCTCAACATACTTGAAGGATGCCGTCACACTAATGTGAAACATCTTGTCTATGCATCCTCCTCAAGTGTGTATGGTAAAAATGGAAGTGTACCCTTCCGGGAGAAGGATAGCATCGCTCATCCTGTGAGCATTTATGCCGCCACAAAAAAAACAAATGAGCTTATGGCTCATGTATATTCCCATCTTTTCAATCTTCCCACCACCGGTTTGCGGTTTTTTACCGTCTACGGGCCATGGGGACGTCCGGATATGTCGCCTCATCTTTTTATCGATGCTATCTTTAACGATCGTCCTATCAAAGTGTTCAACAACGGTGATTTATGGCGTGATTTCACTTATATAGATGATATCGTAGAGGGAGTCACAAGGATATCGAAAATAATACCTGTAGGAGAGGATGATTGGGATTGTATGACTGCCGATCCCTCCACCTCTACCGTACCATATAAGATTTATAATATCGGCAACTCATCACCGGTGAGACTTATGGATTACATCAGGTGTATGGAAGGTGTGATTGGAAAGGAAGCCAAAAAGGAGTTTCTTCCGATGCAACCGAGTGAGGTGTATAAGACTTATGCTGATTCATCCGCTTTGGAAAGGGTGACAGGTTTTCGTCCTCTTACTCCCTTACAAGAGGGAATAGAACGTACCGTCCGATGGTATAAGGACTATTATAAGTGGTGAGGGGTATAGCGGTTTTTATAGAAAAAGATTTTTAATCTTCATTAGAATCGTTTCGCAAACCTATGGACTACCGTTATAAGATTATTACGTTGCCATTTGTTCAGATAAGTAAACCAACACAGCAGACCAAGAAATGGAATATAAAGAACGGTAAATTTCAGTATACCACTGATATTCTGCTCAAAAGAAATAAAGAGACTAAGTAGAGCCATGAAGGCGCATGATAGGCATGCAACTCCAATAGCCGGCATAATGATGTTTCTACAATAGGTTATAACAGGATAGCCGATTTTCCTTTTCAGATAAATGAGGCGCACACTCAAGACCATCACCTCGACAACACATTTAATTAAAAGAACCGTAGCCGGTTGGCAGCCTAAAGATAAAAAGAGAAGAGACAGAAAGAAATGCAGGGATATTACAAAACTCATAGAAATCTGGTAGCTACGAATCTTACCGGTTGCCAACATGATTGTATCGATTGGTAAAGCGAGACATACGATCAATACCTGAATAATCACCAACACACAGAACACTGAAGTATAAGGAGGATAGTCCGGACCGATCCATATTGACAGTATTACAGAAATAAAATTCATAATGATAAATCCTATTGCAAAAATCAATAGGAAGGAGAGTTTTGATATAGAGGAAGTAATCCTCATCATACCTGCTATTTCATTTTCAGCATACAGTTTAACAATTCTGGGATTAGCTGCTTTTATCAAATTATTTGAAAGCAGAGCAAATGCTCCACCCACCTGCATACATATACCGTAGGCAGCGTTCACAACGACCCCGTAATAAATATTCAGCAATACATTAAGACCCTGATTGGAAATCATGGAGGAAAACGAGCCAAATAAGTTCCAGCCTGAGAAAGTGAATAACTCTTTAAATAAAACTTTGTCTAATCTTGTGGAACGCTTTATTAGAGGAAAGTTATGTCGGCAGTAAAAGATGTAAATAATGATCAGCAGTACACTGATAACTGTGGCAGAATAGCCATAGAGTATTAAAGGAGCAGAGAGTTTAAAATGGTGAATAAGAAGGATGGATATCAGAAGCAGGATAGCTTCGACAGATGATATGATCGCATAGAAAAAGAATCTTTCATGAGAAAGGACCAATGCTTCAAAAGGTAGTTTCAGGAAGCTTATAAAAAGGATCAGCACACAACTTTGATAAATTACCGAAACACTATGTCGCAGATTATCCGGAAACTCCAGACAGTTGAAAACGAACCATAGACCACCGGTTTCCAAGACTGCCACAATCAAAAGAGCGATGCCAGAACTAAACAGCAGACTTGATAAGAAAATTTTATTTTCATTATTGGAGTCGGTTCCTTGATCGTAATTGAAGAAACGCTGTGTAGCAGTGGCTAAAGGTGAACTGATAAAAGTGAAAGCGACTACAGCCCCGTAAATCAGATTCCAAATGCCGTAATCATCTACCCCCAATGTCTCAAGGAGCACTCTTGTGGTATAGAGTTTAATAATGAGCATCGCCAGCATGCGCAGATATAGAAAAAGGGTGTTTTTGGCGATGGCTTTATTATGACCGGACGTTTCTGAGGGTGACATTAAGCAGTTACTTGGACAACTATCGGAATTGTTGTGAAGGTTGTTAAATCATGAAGTAGATAAACCTATAAGTGGTTGGATACACAATAAGTGTTTAGATACAAAAGAGGAACATGGAATATTCCATGTTCCTCTTCGTATAAATCAAAAACATGTAAATTATGCTTTACCGTCAGAACCGAGCACATTGAGGATTTTGTGCTTGTAGAGTTTCTCCATCTCGTCGCGAGCCGGGCCGAGATATTTACGGGGATCAAACTCAGCGGGTTTCTCAGCGAATACCTTACGCACAGCGGCAGTCATAGCAAGACGGCTGTCGGAGTCGATATTGATCTTGCAAACGTCCATCTTGGCAGCTTTGCGGAGCTGTTCCTCGGGGATACCGATAGCATCAGGTAACTTACCTCCGTTCTCGTTTATGCTCGGGGCAGATTTCTGCGGCACTGAAATTGAGCCGTGGAACACCATGGGGCAGTCGGGACGT
>WFLX010022842.1_pt1 | contig 27612 bp, 23 predicted proteins | sample 4967041 | NCBI WGS metagenome assembly WFLX01 (sample SAMN12857096, study PRJNA449069) | gut metagenome | isolation source: stool from male and female vole | host: Microtus ochrogaster | place: USA:Florida | collected 2017
GAACGGCTCACCTCTATACCCCGGAAATCAGGAAACGAGGCAAGCTCTATTCACCCCACTGAAGGAGTGGGAGTGAAAAGCACGACTTCATAGACAATGTTCTCCCCTTCGGTAACCTTGTCACGTGATACTCTTGTCTCAAGATACACTGTCGCCTCTGCCTCTTTCGCAGCTGATGATGCAACTGCGAAAATGGAGATGAGAAAAACTATAAGAGTCTTTGTTGTCACTTCTATTTATTTAATACTCAATCCGGTGATAACTANTNACACCGACACGCGAGCNCTCCGGNCNTTACCAATTCTTNTTATTACGGTTGCGTCCTTTGCTCTTGTCGCCCTGNTTGCCTGTAGCTACGCGGGCNCGTGTCTGGTTTTCTTTATTTTCCATAGCCTGCAGAATCTGGTCGGCNGTCTGCTTGTTNATNTCCTGAGGCTGCGGTTGTTGCTGCTGATTGTTCTGCTGATCCTGCTTGCTGTCGTTCTGATCTTGCTGCTGATCCTGCTGATCTTGCTTGTCCTGATCTTTATCCTGATCTTGCTGATCCTGGTCTTTGTCTTTATCCTGATCCTGATTATCATCCTGATCCTGAATTTTCAACTGGGTTATGCGCAGGTTGCGGCGAGCGTTATCATCTGACGGGTTCAGGCGCAANGCNTGNTTATAATAACCTAAAGCCGCGCGGTAATCTTCTGAATTAAACGCCACATTGCCGAGATTATAATTTGCCATAGAAGCAAGCTGAGGTTTGATGCTACCCATTTTCGCNATCTGTTCCATNGCCTGACAGCCTTTGGCNGCCAAGTCTTTGGCNGCCTGAGTGGTGTCGGAAGGATTCGTGCCAAGACGGATCTGCGACAGACCGAGATTATAGCGGCCAACAGCGGAATTGGGGTTCTCTTTGAGAGCCTCCTCATATTTCTTGATGGCGGCACGGTAGCGTCCCTCGTTATAGAGCTTATTGCCATCGGTGATTGCGTTCCTCTCTCTCTTGGTAGACTCGCCGGAGGCATAGACTCCCGTCGGGAAAAGCGAGAGGGAAAACAAGCCTATAAATAGTATCAATATTTTTTGTCTCATCTCTTTTCCTCCTTTTTAAAGAACGTGATTTTATCAAGCCAGCCAATCTTACGGTCGAGGACAAAGATGTCGGCTATCAGCAGACCCAAAGCGAACCATACGAAGATGGCGAAGAGCTCATCGTGGACAGCAGAGAAACTCGACTCAAGAGCTGTCTTCTTCACAGTGTCGAGTTGCTTGTCAAGTTCGTTAAGCGCATCNTTATTGGAAGCGTTAACGTAAATGCCCTTTCCGGCAGATGCAATTTCCGTGGCAAGGTCCTCGTTAAGGGCAGTACGCACCGGTTCTCCCGTCTCGGGATTTATCAGGTAGCCNCCNCCTTTTAGAGGNATNGGNACGGGGGTGACCGAACCCAAACCNACCACATCGAGCTGNATGCCGTTGCGTGCNGCGGCTTTGGCNGCATCCATNACACTCTGCTGATCTTCGAGATCCTCGGCATCAGTTATCAGAATGATAGCCTTGCCTATCTTCTTATCTTCGCTGAACGACTTGGTGGCCATATCAATGGCAGCCGTGATGTTGGTGCCTTGATTGGTGAGCTGGCTCGGGTCGATGGAGTTGAGGAACATTTTGGCGGAGACGTAATCACTCGTGACCGGTATCAACGTGTAGGCATCTCCCGCATAGATTATGAGACCCACCCGGTCGTTGTCGAGACGGTTGATAAGTTTCTCAAGTATGAGTTTGGCGGTACGCATACGGTCAATTCCCTTCTCATCGCCCGTGGAAGATGCGAGCATGGAGTTACTGGCATCCACAGCTATCACAACCTCGATGCCCTCTTTAACCGTCTTCTCATCCTTTNCACCACCCCAGGGGCGTGCGANCGCTATGATCACNAGGGTGAGTGCAAGCATCTGCNAAGTGATTTNTATAGGTGNTTTATAGGGCGACGTTTCAGGCATCAGTGATGCGAGCACTCTCGGTCGGCCAAACTTCTTCAGATTACGGCTACGCGCATAGCGGGCCCATGCGTAAAGACACACGAAGGCCGGCACGAGGAGCAGCAGCAGAAGTAGGCTTGGATATGCGAAACTAAACATTAATAATCTGTTTATATGTCGATTTTTTTCTTTATCAAATTTACAACCCGGCAGCTGTCATAAAAGCCGGCGGGAATGATCAGGGTATGCGTCTGAGGATGGTGTAACGCATGAGCAAGGCCGCACACATCGCACAAAGAGCGATGATGATCCAGGGTTCGAAATTCTCCTCCGTCAGTGTGAAGCGGTCTACATCGAGCACAGTCTTCTCAAGACGGTCGATCTCCTCAAACACTTTGTTGAGCATCTTCTCGTCAGTAGCCCTGAAATATTTACCTCCTGTGAGGTCGGCTATCTGTTTCAAGGAAGCCTCATCTATTTTTGTCTCCAGTGTGGTGGATGAAAAACCGTATGGATCAGTAATCTGGATTGAACCATTAGTACCTACACCGATGGTATATACCTTTATGCCCTTCTGTTTGGCGATCTGGGCAGCTGTTGACGGAGGAACGTCACCGGCATTATTGGTACCGTCGGTAAGCAGCACAATGCTCTTGGACTTGGCTTTTCCCGAGGCGATACGGTTGATGGCACTCGTAAGACCGTCGCCTATGGCCGTACCGTCGGTAAGGTCGCCCATCGACACCTGCTGAATGGCATTGAGCAATGCAGCCCTGTCATTGGTGAGAGGCATCAAAGAAAGACTCTCGCCGGCAAACACCACGAGACCCATATTATCGTTCTCACGCATATTAACGAATTTCATGGCCACATCCTTAGCCGCAGCAAAACGGGAGGGCTCGAAATCCTTGGCCGTCATACTTCCGGAAATGTCGAGAGCCAACACTATATCCGTGCCTTCTATGCGCGAACTGCGAAGATGATCGTGCGACTGCGGTCGACAAAGCGCCACTATCAATGCGCCGATCGCCACGAGTTGAAGCACGAAATAGACATGCATGGCTATGAGTTTCCAAGACACGGGCAATTTCGCTACAGGTGAAACCGTAGAGATGCCCAAAGAGGGATTGGCATTCCGGTGTTTCCAGACATACCACGCTATCAGAGGAATGTAGATGAGGAACAGCCATAAGAAGCCGGGATACTTAAGCATCATTTCTCACCCCCTTTCTTTATTGAGATTTTACTCTCTTTCTTTACGGAGATTTTACTCTTGTTTGAAGCACTTTGGGCACCGGTCTTGTCTGCCGGTTTATCATTCTGAGCGGCAGCCTCCTCAGGCGAGGGAGCCACAGGTTTCGTCTCCTCCACAAACTTCACGGCGTTTTCATAAGCCGCGATATTATCGGCCGGAAGAGGACGCACTTTCGCAAATTTCACAAAATCGGCCACGCTCAGGATCTGACGCATATATTCCCGTTTATCCTTGAGATCGCTCTCATAAAGACGTTCCATGATCTCACGGGTGGTCATCTCCATGGCGTTGATGCCGAACCGACGGTCAAGATAGGTGCGGAGAATATCGGTAAGCTTTGTGAAATATTCCTTCTCCAGGCCCTGTTCCCAAAGGTTCTTGGTCTTGAGATCCTTGAGAGCACGCATTGCCGATTCGTAAGGAGTGGGTTGCGGTTTCTTGGGAAGTACCGTACCCTCTTTCTTATATCTGCCGAGAGCCCAGAATGCACCTGCGGCCAGGAGCAGAACGATAAGTATAAGCCACCAGTAATCGGCCAGCCAGTTGGGAAGGACATCGGTAAATTTCTTTCCTTCAGGCTCAGCTACGGGAGCATAACCTGCGATAGGGTCATCGGCCGTGACCTTGACCGGCACGACGTTCAGCGTAAGGATATTCGAACGGGCCGTGTCACTTTCCGACACATATACAAACGCCGGAAGACGGTAAGTGCCCGAATCGAACGCCTGGACAGGGACCTGATAGTTAATCTGGATACGACCCGAACCGAGTTCGAGCGTATCAGCCTTATAGGAAGTGCGGAGCTCGATGCTGTCGCCGCAAACTCCNACATACCCCAATGCCGGGTCAGCCTCTCTGAACATCGGGAAACCACCNGGTTTNCCCTTATCCTGCACCACCTCCAGACCGAGCATGGTCATATTGCCCATGAGAAGATTTACGGAGTCGAGCTTCGCCGTCACCGTAACCTTTGCCCCCGCCGCCGACACTCCGAGAACGCAGGCAAGCACTATAAGTATGGTCTTAATTTTCTGAATCATTATTCTATTCTTTCACCGGTTTATCTTGCCGAGCGATTTCGGAACAGTGTTAGAAGCGCTTTCACATAGTCCTCATCAGTGGTCACGGATGCCAGATCCACCCCACAACGCCCGGTGACCGACGCGAGCTTCTGCTGACGCTCATACCAGGCTTTGTCGAAAGCTTTTCTCACCCGTTTGGACGAAGTATCGATCCAGCGGTCGGCTCCCGTCTCCATGTCCCTGACTCTCATCAGGCCCACATCGGGCAACTTCGCATCCCTCTTGTCGTAGACCTGTATGGCCGCCAAATCATGCTTCCGGTTGGCTATCGACATACTTGAGAAATAATCGTGATTATCGATAAAGTCGCTCAGCAGGAATGCCGTGCAGCGCTTTTTCAACGCATTTGTCATGAATTTCAGGGCCACGTCAATATCCGTGCCCCTGCTTTGAGGCTTCATATCGATTATCTCACGGATAATCAACAATATGTGCTTCTTACCTTTCTTGGGAGGAATGAATTTCTCAATGCGGTCGCTGAAGAATATCACGCCCACCTTATCATTATTCTGTATGGAGGAGAAGGCGAGGGTAGCCGCGATCTCGGCGATGACCTCCTTCTTCTCCTCGCCGGCAGCCCCGAAATCGCTGCTGCCGCTCACATCGATAAGGAGCATCATCGTGAGTTCGCGCTCCTCCTCATAAACTTTCACATAAGGCTTGTTGGTGCGGGCCGTCACATTCCAGTCGATGTCACGGATATCGTCGCCCGGCTGATATTCCCTCACCTCGGAGAAAATCACACCTCTGCCCTTGAAAGCCGTATGATATTCACCCGCGAATATATTCTGACTCAATCCACGGGTCTTGATCTCAATTTTTCTTACTTTCTGAAGCAGTTCTTTCGCATCCATATCAATCGTAACTTATCAGGGCACGACCACCTTGTCAAGGATGGCTGAGATAACCTCGTCGGCACCGATATTATTCGCTTCCGCCTCGTAGGACAGACCGATACGATGACGCATCACGTCGTGGCAGACAGCGCGCACATCTTCCGGAATAACATATCCGCGACCCTGAAGGAAAGCGTAAGCGCGAGAAGCGAGCGCCAGGCTGATAGAGGCACGCGGAGAAGCGCCGTAGGAGATTATGCTCTCGAGATCGGGCAGACCGAACTTAGCCGGTTCACGGGTGGCGAAAACTATGTCTACAATGTAATTCTCTATCTTTTCGTCGATGTAGATTTTTTCTACTATCTTCTGCACCTCGAGTATCTCGGAAGTGCTGACCACGGGACGGATAGGCTCGGGAGTGCCGTAGATGTTCTGACGGATGATAGCTTTCTCCTCCTCTTTCTTGGGATAGCCGATCACGACCTTCAGCAAGAAACGGTCGGTCTGTGCCTCGGGGAGAGGATAAGTACCCTCCTGTTCGATCGGGTTCTGGGTAGCCATCACGAGGAAAGGACGGTCGAGAGGGAAAGTTTCCTCACCGATTGTGACCTGACGCTCCTGCATAGCCTCCAGAAGAGCACTCTGCACTTTAGCCGGAGCACGGTTGATCTCGTCGGCCAGGACGAAATTGGCGAAAATCGGACCTTTCTTAACCTCGAAAGTCTCATTCTTTATGCTGTAGATAAGAGTGCCTATCACATCGGCGGGGAGAAGGTCAGGTGTAAACTGGATACGGCTGTATTTGGCATCCACGAGATTGGCGAGGGTCTTGATGGCAAGGGTCTTTGCCAGACCGGGGACACCTTCAAGCAAAACGTGGCCATTACATAGGAGAGCGATGAGAAGAGAGTCAACAAGGTGTTTCTGACCTACAATCCTGCGATCCATGCCTGTGCGGATCATGCTGAGGAAATTGCTCTTGGAAGCAATGAGGTCATTCAACTCTCTGATATTCACTGTTTCGTTCATATTATTCTTTTTTACTTTTTTCTTGGTAAAAGAGGGATTTAGCGCGGAATTATTTTTTGAAATGCAAAAATAATATTTATTAACTTAAAAATTTCCATCGGCACTGTTAAATAATCTTCAACNTGTTTAAACGTTATTAAAAACAGGTGTTTTATCAAAAAATTTAACAGATAGTTATGATTTATTCGCATATTTTTTCTCTGCACCGATGTCTTGTGCTTTCTTAAGATCTGCGAATCAATCTTTATCGGTGAAAGCATTCCAGCCTTGAGCCTTGATCGGAATCTCGGCACCGTCTCTGGTGACCATGGCACAACCTAACTCGGGTTTCGTGATATAACCGATCATCCTCACACCCTGCAGTTTCTCGATCTTCTCATGATCGGTCAAAGGCACGGTAAAAAGCAATTCATAGTCTTCCCCGCCGTTCATGGCAGCTGTGACAAGATTCATATTGAATTCCTCAGCCATCAGAGCAGTCTGATAGTCGATAGGTATCTTATCTTCGTAGACGCGGCAACCGGTGCCGGAATCCTTACAGATATGTAGAAGTTCTGAGGAGAGCCCGTCGCTGACATCCATCATGGCTGTGGGTTTTATTCCCTCTTTCTTCAGAAGTTCAATAATATCTTTACGAGCCTCCGGTTTGAGCTGACGCTCCAGGATATACTCCTTACCTGCGAAATCGGGCTGGAAATCCTTTTGTCCGGCCGCTACAGTGTTCTCCCTTTCCAAGAGTTGAAGACCCATGAAGGCCGCACCGAGATCACCGCTCACACAAATGATATCAGTGGGTTTCGCTCCGTCCCTTCGCACCACATCTTCCGGAGAAGCCACCCCAAGACAAGTGATGCTGATGACAAGACCTGTAACGGAAGCACTTGTGTCGCCCCCGACAAGGTCTACGCCATAAAGTTCGCACGCGAGTTTTATACCTGAATAAAGTGCATCAAGATGTTCCACGGTAAATCGGCTCGACACGCCCAAACTTACCGTAATCTGTTTGGGAGTACCGTTCATGGCATAGATATCGCTGAAGTTGACTATAGCAGCCTTATAACCGAGATGTTTCAACGGGACATAGCGCAGGTCAAAATGCACACCCTCCAGAAGTAAGTCGGTAGTCACAAGCACATCCTTGTCGCCGAATGTCAATATTGCGGCATCGTCACCCACACCTTTCTTTGTCTCCGGATTTTTCAACGGAAAGTCTTTCGTAAGACGTTCAATAAGTCCGAACTCACCTAACTGTGATATCTCNGTCTCTTTGTTCTCCANAGTNTTTACTAATGTCAATANCCNGGCCTGANTAAAAAACTCTTTTGTCAGGCCANGCTTCAGGGTTATATTTTCTTTTACTTTTAAATTTTATATTTCCGTAATTCAGATACGCTCGAGCATCTGCTTAATGATATGAGTCATGACAGGCTGAGCCTTGACAGCAGCTTTCTGCACCTCCTCATGAGTGGGCACCTCCTTCACATCCTTTCCGCCAAGATCAGTAATCACTGACACTCCGAATACGGTCATTCCGGCATGATTGGCGACAATCACCTCCGGCACCGTTGACATTCCGACCGCATCACCTCCGATAATACGGAAATACTCATACTCGGCCGGTGTCTCGAAGGTTGGTCCGGCAGTGCCGACATATACACCGTGCATCAGACGGATGCCATCTTCCTGAGCAATTGTATCGGCCAAAGCGATCATTTCAGCACTGTAGGCTTCGGTCATAGCCGGGAAACGAGGACCGAGTTCCTCATAATTCTTGCCTCTGAGAGGATTCTCGGGGAAAAGATTGATATGGTCTGTGATTACCATGACGTCGCCCACCTTGAACTCCTTATTCATGCCGCCCGCTGCGTTGCTGACAAACAGTCGGTTGACACCGAGTTTTTTCATGACCCTCACAGGAAAAGTCACCTGCTTCATGTCATAGCCTTCATAGTAATGGAAACGTCCTTGCATAGCCATTATATACTTGCCTCCCAACATTCCGAAAATCAGTTTACCGCTGTGGCCCTCCACAGTGGAGACCGGGAAATTCGGTATGTCAGTATAGGGTATCTCTTTCCTGATGTCTATGTGGTTGACAAGGTCACCGAGTCCCGTGCCCAATATTACGGCAGTTTCTGGGGCCTCTCCCACCTCTTTGAGTATATAATCAGCAGTCTCGTTGATTTTATCTAACATTGATTTTTCCATAATGTATTAATTTTGGCTAATGGTATAACATTTTACGGGGATTTATAGTTGCATCCCTCTTAAGCCTCCTCCTCATTTTGAGGTTCGGCAGGCGACATCTTCAGTCCGTTCTTGAGTTCAGTGATGAAATCCCCGCCTTCGAGCGCATCAAACATCTTCACCGTCACCGGCAGATAAAATGTGAAGGGCTTAAGACTTTGAGGGAAATAAGGATTATGCATGAGTCTTACGGCGTCTTTCTCAGTAGTCACAATTATTTTCCGGGCACCGGGCACGCTCTTGAATTTTCTCNTGATCTGNGNTATNTCGCTTCTCGANAANTCATGATGATCNGAGAACTGCTCNACNTTCATCTTGAAAGGATAGCGACGGAAATGACGCACGAAATAATGAGGGTGAGCTATTCCGGTCAATAAAAGCACGCCATCCTGGTCGGTGAGTTGCGCCAGATTGGCTTTATATGGAGCCTCCTCGGCGAAAACGGGACAAAGCGAACCATATTCATAGCGAGAGAAAAACAGGTGCTGATAAGTCAGGAGATTGAGATCTTTTTTTATAATCCTGAAATTGATGGGCTGGATATCATCGGGACATTTAGTGACTATAACCATATCGGCACGATTGACCTGAAGCTTGCTCTCGCGGAGCCTGCCCAAAGGCAACAGTTTATCTTCATACACCGGACGGTTGTAATCCATAAGCAATATCGACATTTTCGGCTTCACCCAACGATGCTGGAATGAATCGTCGAGCACGATAAGCTGAAGATCGGGGAAGAGACGTAAAAGTTCATCGATGCCCTTTCTGCGGCTTTCACAAACCGCCACGTATGCGCTCTGACCGAATTTCTGGTATATCTGAAACGGTTCGTCTCCAATCAGCTCGGGAGTGCTGTGGGAATTTGCAAGGACAAAACCCCTTGTCTTCCTTTTATATCCCCGGCTGAGGACAGCAATCTTATAGTCTGCGGCAAGATTCCTTACGATATGCTCCACATGGGGGGTCTTCCCGGTGCCCCCGACAGTGATATTGCCGACTCCGACAATCGGAATTTCATATTCCGTCTCCTTGAGAACGCCTTGATCGAAAAGCCAGTTGCGCACTCCCGTCACCGCCCCATAAATCCATGAGAGCGGCGTGAGGAGTGCAACCATTAATTTATCGGTNTTTGTTTNNACAGTNANTANTATGAAATAATCAGCAAGNTTATTGATTAATCNCTCTCGGNGTTGTAACAATCAGAGAAATCNNNNAAAGACATCCCAAAGGTTAGAGAGAGGCTCCGGTCTTACCGTAGGGCGGGGGTGCCGAAGCCAATATTTATATACGGCATACGGGCCTGGACAGGAGTCCGGCTGAGAAGCTCTCTCGCCCATCTCACAGCTATGTCGTCATATTTGCCATCGAGAGCCTGACGCATAGCCTCCACCGATTGCATATTTGCCAGTTCGGGAATGAAATCCCACATTGTGGATTCAAGGGTAGGATAGAGAGCCACATCGTAAGAAGATCCCAGTTCGCTCTTTTCAGCCGCCCATTCCACGGCATCATGAATACCGCCAAGTTCATCAACCAGTCCTATCTCCTTGGCTTTGACAGCATCCCAAACACGGCCTTCACCGATGCGTCTCACCTCCGCCTCACTCATGTTTCTTCCTTTGGCGACACGGGCTATAAACTTGTCATAACCCCTCTCCACATAACTCTGCATGGCAGCTTGCTGAGTCTCGGTCATAGGATAAAACAGCGAAGGGAAGTTGGCATCCGGATTGGTAGACANAGTCTGAGGAGTCNNANCTATNTTGTCGNCNAAACCTTTTACATTANGTATAAGGCCGAAGATACNTATAGAACCTGTGATGGTGAGAGGATCGGCGAAAATTCTGTCGGCACCGCAAGAAATCCAATAACCACCCGAGGCAGCATAGTCACCCATCGACACTACAAGCGGTTTACCTTTGCTCTGGAAATAATCGAGCGCCTCTCCTATCTGCTCGCTTCCGAAGACGGCACCACCGGGAGAATTAACCCTGAACACGAGGGCCTTGACATTCTTATCTTCGGCCAGTTCCACAATCTGAGGCACCAATTTCTTATAATTGATCGTAGAAGCGCCACCACCGTCAACGATCTCTCCAGTAGCGTAAAGCACGGCAATCTGCTTTTTAGAGGTGTAGGCAGCTCCCCAATCGGTCTGCGACAATAAGGCTGAAGGACCTACAAAATTAAGTTTCTTCACATCCTTGCTGACAGCAGCGGCTATGATACTGTCCATGCTGCGTTCGTAAACCAGAGCGTCGACGAAACCCGCCTTAAGGTCAGTCTCTGCGGGTTGGAGGAAAATAAAGTCATTATTAATGGCGTTGTTAATCACCTCCTCTGTAAGCTTCTTACGGCTTTTACCAATATTCTCACATATCACGTTCCAAAGATTGGTATAAAGCGTATCGAGCTGTGCACGGGCCGGCTCGCTCATCTCATTCATGATATAAGGTTCAACCGCCGACTTGAATGTGCCCACTTTCACCACTTGAAACTCCACTCCGAGTTTATCGAAGAGATTCTTGAAGTACATGTTAGTACCTCCGAGTCCCTGGAGAAGCAATTCACCACCCGGATTCATATAGACTTTAGAAGCTGTGGAGGCAAGATAATAATCGCCCATGCCGTAATTATTGCCGTAAGCGATTATCTGTTTTCCACGGCTCTTGAAATCAACAAGCGAACCACGGAGAGCGTTAAGTGTGGCCGGAGAGGCGGAGACACCTCCGCATTTCAGATAAATGGCTGAGATATTATCGTTTTCCTTAGCTTCCGATATCGCGCTCATAAGATTTATGAGAGTCTGCGGACGCTCCACGTCACCTTGTATGAGTGAAAAATAATCCAGCTGGACAGGGGTCTCACGTTCCACGATACTTCCTGAAAGGTCAATTGTGAGCACACTCCCCTTCTTGATTGATTCAGGTGCAGAGGTGGCTACACCTAACTTGGCCACTATACCGATGGTCACCAACACGGCTACCACTCCGAACAACACTAATGCTATCCAGGCCCCCACAAAGGAGGAAAGCGTGTTCATAAAAAACTTTTTCAGCATCTTTATCCGATTTATTTTATTCCGGCAGCTCTTTATGTTGCGGAATTTTGGTTGATTTACGACTGATTAGAGTGAAGAGATAACTTTCTTTATTTCTTCGGCAAGAGCATCCGCCTGCTCCATTGTGGCAGCCTCGCTGTAAATACGGATTATCGGCTCGGTATTCGACTTGCGGAGATGCACCCAGGAATCGGCGAAATCTATCTTCACGCCATCGATATCAGTGATTTTCTCATTAGAGAATTTATCTTTTACCGCCTCCAGAATAGCGTCCACATTAATATCAGGAGTAAGTTGAATCTTGTTTTTTGCTATGGCATATTGAGGATAACCGGCCTTTAATTCCGTCACTTTTTTCCCACTCCTGGCCATGAGTGTGAGAAACAGGGCAACTCCCACCAAAGCATCACGTCCATAATGCAATTCAGGGTATATGACGCCGCCATTACCTTCGCCCCCTATCACGGCCCCGGTCTCCTTCATACGGGTGACAACGTTCACCTCACCGACAGCCGCCGCGGAATAGCTGCATCCGTGCTGTTCCGTCACATCACGCAGTGCGCGTGAGCTACTCAGATTAGAAACCGTGGCGCCGGGGGTGTGACCCAATACATAATCTGCCACAGCGACCAAAGTGTATTCCTCGACAAACATCTCACCGTTTTCCATCACGATAGCCAGGCGATCGACATCAGGATCGACAACAAAGCCCACGTCGGCCACGCCATCTTTCATCAGCGTCGAGATCTGGGTCAGATTCTCTGGTATCGGTTCGGGAGTATGGGCGAATTTACCGGTAGCCTCGCAATTAAGCTCAATCACGTTTTTCACACCCAGTGCCTTCAGCAGAGCGGGAATCACTTTTCCTCCGATGGAATTGACGGCGTCGACGGCAACGGTAAAGTCTGCTTTCGAGATAGCCTCACAATCAACCAAAGGAAGATTCCTGACCATCTCTATATGGCGCATGGCCCATGTGTCATCCTTATATTCCTTTCCCAAGTCAAACACATCTGCAAAGGTGAAATCATCGTTTCCTGCTATTGATATCACCTCCTTACCCTCGGCGTCAGACAGGAATTCACCCTTATTATTTAGAAGCTTCAGGGCATTCCATTGCACCGGGTTATGACTTGCAGTTATAATGATGCCACCGTCGGCACCGAGACCGGTCACGGCCAGCTCGGTGGTGGGGGTAGTGGCCATGCCTATATTGATTACATCAAGGCCCATTGACATCAGTGCACCCGTGACGAGATGATCTACCATCATTCCGGAGATACGGGCGTCGCGCCCTACAACTATTTTACTTGCAGCGGGATTATTACGACGGATGAACTCAGCGTAAGCCGCTGTGAATTTCACAATGTCGACACCTCCGAGACCTTCGCCCGATTCACCGCCGATAGTTCCCCTGATGCCTGATATCGATTTGATCAAAGCCATGATTTATGATTTTTTCCTTCGTTATATAAATTAGTATTCCCTTTAATATTCATCCTGTCCTGTAAATCTTCACCTATCCCCTGTTATCTTTGCATTCTCATCCTGCATATAGTCAGACTCCGAGAGAGTATCTCTCTCAAAGGCCATCAATATTCAGGCTTGAAATATTTGATATTTATCAGATACGGCACACACTGGGTCATATCCTCGGCAAAGCCATAGTAGCTGCGAAGCACCAGATTTACCTCACTGCCGAAGCCTAAAAATCTGAGAGGCCACTGCACGCCCTGACCATAAGTCTGCGTAGACGCAAGGTACTGGTTCTTGTAAACGAAGCTCACATTGTCATTAAGATGATTCGAGAAGGTATTCTCATTACCGCCGATATAGGGTGTGTCATATCCAAGATAAGTAGCTTTCAAATCCTCTCTCTCATATCTTATATACACAAGGTCGCCGGGTTCGGCTTTCTCCGACAAATCACCTTTGTTGATGACCTGCATATAGATATAACCATCCTCATCAAGACGGTAGAAAGGAGCATCCGTGCCGGTTATAAAAGAGATGGAATCAGCCGGTATCTCGTTGATTACCTTCTGTCCCGACAAGAAAAGATTAACTGCTCTCTCCTCCTCTCTGAGCAATTCTGAATAGCTCTGCGACTTGCTGCAAGAGCCCAGGCCGGCGGCAAGCAACAGGAGCATCATAACAATTGAGTTACTCAATATTATTTTTTTTCTTTTGTTCATTTTGATGAAAAGTTATTTGATGAACGGTATGGTAACCGTGTATTATGTTGGATTATAAATGTTATCAGTCGGCTTGATTATCTTGACTTGCCGGATTAACTCCTGCAAGTACCGGAGAGCACTACATGGCCAGTTTCTCGTAAGGGACACCCGCGAGATACTTGTCGAAATCGCTTATATGGTCAAGAAACAATCTCTTGCACTCCTCGAGAGGACCAAAGAATTCACCGCCGGCAGCCTGAAGATGACCACCGCCGCCATATAGCTGCTTACAAATCTCCGAAACCGGGAAATTACCGACACTGCGTGCCGAAACTTTCACACAATCGGGATCTTCCCGCATGAAAATACTGTAAACCACTCCCTTTATTTCCAATGGACGATTCACAAGGCCTTCGGTATCACCTTTCTCATACTTATATTTCTCGAGATCCTCTCTTGAAAGAGTAATTACGGCTGCCCTGTGGGATGGAAAAATCTGCATGCGCTCCGAAATGGCAAACGCTTCAAGTTTGAGGCTCCAGTAACTGCGTGTATTGAGAGCTTCTTTCACAATTCTCTCCTTATCCACGCCTTTATCAAGCAGGCGCATCAGTATCTCATAGAGATCCGGGTGTTTTATATTGACCGTGAAATTACGTGTGTCAGTGATAATACCCGTGAGCAGACAGGTGGCGCAATCAATATTCACTTCCCCGAAGAGGCCCATAGAAGCAATAAGTCTGAAACAGAGTTCGCATGTAGAGGACATATCCGGGTAGGAAATCATCAGGTCGGCGAAATCCTCAGGTTCCTGATGATGATCGATAAGCACTTTCTTGGCCTGAGCACCCTGAATCAAAGGAGCGAGATTATCCTGTCGGGAGGGTGTGTTGAAGTCACAGCAGATGATGAGGTCTGCCTGTTCCACTGTCGTGCGGCAATAATCGGCATGGCAGGTGTAAACGGCGATATCCTTGAAACCGGGAAGGAATGACAGATTACCCGGAGCCTTGTCGGGAACGATAACAGTGACCTCCTTACCCAGACTGCGTAAGAGATGCCATAAGCCTAAAGTGCTGCCGATCGCATCTCCGTCGGGACGCACATGACACGTGAGGACTACCCTCTCAGATGACTCAAGAAGACGCTTAAGCTCTTTCGCTTTATCAGTATCTACTAATCTCTCCATTTTATCGATTTTTAGCCCTCCCTTCGAGCCCTGTTTGTAAGGCAAGGTGGACCGAATATCATTTTCAAGCCACAAAGATACAAATTATCTCGCAAATTCTATCTAACTTTGCATCCAAAATTAGTTAAAGATACATACCCATGCATACAACTGACGAAAAAATGGCAGCCTTTGGCCGATTTCTCGAGGTGCTCGACACACTCCGTCAAAAGTGCCCTTGGGATGCCAAGCAGACAAATGAGTCACTCCGACCCAACACGGTGGAAGAAGTATATGAGCTGGCTGACGCCCTGATCGCCGATGACGTGCCCAATATCAGGAAAGAACTCGGTGATGTGCTTCTTCATGTGGCCTTCTATTCAAAAATAGCTGATGAAAAGGGGCAGTTTGACATTGCCGATGTCTGCGATTCGTTGACCGACAAACTTATATTCCGTCATCCCCACATCTATGGAGATGTAAAGGCGGATGATGCCCGACAGGTGATTCAAAACTGGGAACAGATTAAGCTCCGTGAAAAGGGGGGTAACAAGACCGTACTTGCCGGAGTGCCCTCTGCACTTCCCGCCCTCATCAAAGCCGACCGAATTCAGGAAAAAGCTGCCAACGTGGGCTTCGATTGGGATAAACCTTCGCAGGTGTGGGACAAAGTCAAGGAAGAAATCGCCGAGACTGAAGCTGAGATAAAAGCCGGTTCGGTGAAAGACATGGAAGCCGAATTCGGAGATCTTCTCTTCTCTATAGTCAATGCCGCCCGACTTTATGGCATCAATCCCGAGAATGCACTCGAACGCACCAACCGAAAATTCATCTCACGATTCAATTACCTCGAACAAAAGGCCAAAGAGAAAGGAAAATCTCTCAAAGACATGTCGCTTGCCGAAATGGATGAAATCTGGGAAGAGGCCAAACAAGTAACAAAGGAAGTAACTCACAGTTAAGAGGATGATTTTATGCATCACTGAGAAACCGAGTGTCGGTCGAGATATAGCCAGGATACTCGGGGCAGTCACCCGCCGCGAGGGATACATGGAGGGCAACGGATATTGTGTGACCTGGACTTTCGGTCACCTCTGCACGTTGAAAGAGCCTCATGACTATAGCCATGACTGGAAACGCTGGTCACTTTCAGCATTGCCAATGATCCCGCCGCGGTTCGGAATAAAACTTATCGACAGTCCCACGTATAAACAACAGTTCGAGACAATACAACGTCTCATAAAGGAATGTGATGAAATTATAAATTGCGGCGATGCGGGTCAGGAGGGTGAACTGATTCAGCGCTGGGTGATGCAGAAGGCTTGTTGCGAGAAACCTATAAAACGTCTGTGGATCAGTTCACTCACAGATGAAGCTATAAAAGAGGGCTTCAAACATCTGCGACCGCATGAGGACCTCGAGCCGCTTTACACGGCAGGCCTGTGCCGTGCCATAGGCGACTGGGTGCTCGGCATGAACGCCACTCGCCTCTATTCATTGAAATATGGTATTCACGGACAGGTTCTCTCGATNGGTCGTGTGCAGACCNCTACNNTCGCGTTAGTTGTCAACCGTCAGCTTGAGATAGAAAATTTCAAACCTACCGACTNCTGGGAACTGAAAACACTCTACNGAGACACTATCTTCTCGGCTACAGGAAAAAGTTTCGATAACGAGGAAAAGGGTCAGCAAGTGGTGGAACATCTGAAGAANTTCCCTCTNACGGTGACAGATGNCACAAAGAAAGCGNGAAAAGAGGCGCCCCCCCGATTGTTTGNCCNCACNTCCTTACAAGTGGAATGTAACAAGAANCTCAATCTCGGTGCTGAAGAAACCCTCCGCACCATCCAGAGTCTTTACGAGAAAAAGGTCACGACCTATCCGCGTGTTGACACCACCTATCTCACAGACGATGTGTATGGCAAATGCGGCTCTATACTCAATTCGCTTTCCGATTACCAGACGTTGATGGCCCCATTGAGAGGAAAGAAACTACGGAAAAGCAAAAAGGTGTTTGACAATTCAAAAGTCACCGATCACCACGCTATCATCCCCACGGGCCAACCGTTGCCCGCAAATCTTTCTAAAAACGAACGAGAAGTTTTCAACCTGATAGCCTTACGGTTTATTGCAGCCTTCTTTCCCGACTGTAGTTTTGAACAGACCGTTGTTTCGGCAAAAGTGGAAAAAGTCAACTTCAAAGCCACCGGCAAAGTCATTATCGATCCGGGCTGGAAATTTGTCTACGCCGGAGATGTTAAAAGTGACGATGCTTCCGACAAGGATAACGCAGATGACGACAATGCTGCCGGACTACCCGCTTTCACAAAAGGAGAAGAGGGGCCACACAGTCCACGGCTGGTAAAGAAAACCACCCAGCCCCCGAAATATTTCACGGAAGGCACCCTCCTTAAGGCAATGGAGACCGCAGGAGCGATGGTGGATGACGAGGAGCTGAGAGAATNNNTGAAAGCCAACGNGATAGGACGACCTNCAACTCGAGCGGCTATCANTGAGATACTCTNCAAGAGGGNGTATATAGTCAGAGAAAGGAAGTCGCTCCGCGCCACTCCCGCCGCTATAGAACTGATAGGCCTTATCAAAGAGGAACTTCTGAAAAGCGCCAAGCTAACCGGAATCTGGGAAGGCAGACTCAGAGGAATCGAGCGTCGCGAATATGATGCGAAGGAATTTATTGAAAAAATCAAACTGATGATCACGGAAATCACCATGGCCGTGCTTCGTGACAACTCCAACCGACGTATCATAGCCGAACAGCTCACCTCAACCGGAGGAAAAACGAAAACTTCCGGCAAAGAGGAGGCTCCCAAAGCAGAGAAGAAGGTTAGGAAAAGCCGGAAATCAAAAGACAACTCCTGACAAAACACTCCCGTAAAAAATCAGAAAATGAGCCTTACATTGCAATATATATTTGTGGGCCTCGTGCTCCTGGGAGCAGCGGTCTATATCGTCATAAAAATCATAGCACTCCGCCGGAAGGGTCATGTAGACAGTTGCTGCGGTTGCACCCTCTCCGAAGCGTGTGATAAAAACAAACAAAAACCTAATACACAATGTCATGAAAACAATAAAGATATGGAATGATGAGGCTTCGTCAAAGCAACTCGATGAGATTTGCAACAGTCTTGAAGCGGGGCAGATCATGATTTGTCCTACCGATACCCTGTATGCAATAGCGTGTGACGCCCTCAATCCGAAGGCAATCGAACGCGTGTGCCGACTAAAAGGCCTCAATCCCGATAAAACCAATCTATCGATTATTTGCTCCGACATATCTATGGCATCGGAATATGCCAGATTCGACAACAAAGATTTCCGTCTTCTACGCGATAATACCCCCGGACCGTTCACATTCCTCTTCAAATCGGCATCGACATTACCCAAAGCTTTCAAAGGCAGAAAAGTAGTGGGCATCCGTATCCCCGACAAGAAAATCTGCACCGACATAGCGCAACGTCTCGGTCATCCGCTTCTCACCACATCCATTGAATTTGATGAGACTGACTATGCAATCAATCCCGAGCTGATAGCCGAGAATTATGAAGGGAAAGCGGATATGATGATCGAAGGAGGCGATGGTGGCACCGTACCATCCACCATTGTAGATTGCACAGGGAGCGAACCTGAAATCATAAGAAACGGTAAAGGAGAATTTTTATAAAAAAAGGTCACCTCATAGTTGCATTATGGAATTTTTTCCTTAATTTTGCATAAATCTGAAAGAAAGTGCCCGGAGGGAGCCCCGGCAGGTTTGCACCCGCAGAAAGACACGCATCTTTCACCTGACCTCGAAGAATATCTTATACTTACATATAGACCCTTAAAACGTAATAAGTTATGTCAAAAGTAACAGTCGTAGGCGCCGGCAACGTAGGCGCTACTGCAGCAAACGTTATCGCACTGCGCGAAATTGCTGATGAAGTTGTGATGATCGACATCAAGGAAGGTGTTTCTGAAGGAAAGGCTATGGATATGATGCAGACAGCCAATCTGCTCGATATGAATACCCGTATTTCAGGCGTAACCAACAACTATGAGGCTACAAAAGNCAGTGATGTTGTAGTAATCACCNCNGGTANTCCCCGTAAACCCGGCATGACTCGCGAAGANCTTATCGGAGTTAACGCTGNCATAGTAAAGCANGTTACAGAGAGTGTACTCNCNCATAGCCCNANCGCTGTTATCGTTTGCGTATCCAANCCTATGGATACAATNACTTACCTTATCCACAAGGTGTCAGGTCTTCCCAAGAACCGTATCATCGGTATGGGTGGTGCTCTCGACAGCAGCCGCTTCAAATATTACCTCAGCAAAGCTCTCAAGGCTAATCCCAACGAAGTGGAAGGCTTCGTAATCGGCGGCCACGGAGACACCACAATGATTCCGATGAAGCGTTTCGCCACACTCCGCGGCATTCCTGTTACCAATTTCCTCTCAGCTGAGGAACTTGACAAAGTTGCAGCCGACACAATGGTGGGCGGCGCTACTCTCACCAAACTTCTCGGCACCTCTGCATGGTATGCTCCGGGCGCAGCTACAGCTGAAGTGGTTGAGGCCGTAATCCACGATCAGGATGCCATTATCCCCTGCTCCGCACTTCTCGAAGGTGAATATGGCGAGAAGGATCTCTGCATCGGCGTGCCCTGTGTGCTCGGCAAGGGTGGCATAAAGAAAATCCTTGAGATAGAACTTAACGAAGAGGAAAAAGAACTCTTCAAGAAGAGCGCTGAAGCAGTCCACAAGACCAACGCAGCACTTCCCTGCTGATAACGACAATCCTCTCTCCTACCCTCTCTTTTCTTAACTTAAAAAACAACTCCAATTACTCTAAATGAAAAAGAGTCCTCTTCAGAGAGTGAGAGCTGAATATCAGCCCAAGCTCCCCAAGGCCCTTCAGGGTCCGGTGAAACTCAAAATCGGTGAAGCCACTCAGTCGGTAGCCGATCAGGAAGAGATCAAAAAACTCTTCCCCCACANTNATGGTCTCCCTATCGTTCAGTTCGAACANAACGATNATCCGGAGCGTGNAGAAGAACCGTTCAACGTAGGTATCATCCTTTCNGGAGGCCAAGCTCCCGGTGGGCACAACGTTGTAAGCGGCATCTTCGACGGTATCAAACGTCTTAACAAAGAGAGTCGTCTTTATGGCTTCCTCATGGGCCCCAGCGGTTTCGTAGATCACCAGTACATGGAGATTACAGCAGGTTACCTGAAGGATTTCCGTAATACAGGTGGTTTTGACATCATCGGTTCGGGTCGTACCAAACTTGAGACACCGGAGCAATTCGAAGCAGGTCTTAAGATTCTTAAGGAGCTCAACATCAAAGCCCTTGTAATTATCGGCGGTGACGACTCCAACACTAATGCAGCTGTGCTTGCAGAGTATTACAAGAATATCGGTGCAGGTGTACAGGTTATCGGTGTGCCCAAGACAATTGACGGAGACCTTAAGAACGAGTGGATCGAGACCTCCTTCGGCTTCGACACCGCATGCAAGGTCTACAGCGAGGTAATCGGTAATATCCAGCGCGATTGCAACTCAGCCAAGAAATATTATCACTTCATCAAACTCATGGGACGCTCGGCTTCTCATATCGCACTTGAATGTGCGCTTGAGACTCAGCCAAACGTCTGCCTGATTTCTGAGGAAGTGCTTGCAAAGCGTATGACTCTCGATAATATCGTCAACTATATCTGTTATGTCATAGCCGAGCGCGCTAAACTTGGCTGGAACTTCGGAACAGTTCTCGTGCCTGAAGGTCTTATCGAGTTCATTCCTTCAATGAAAGCCCTTATCGCAGAGCTTAACGAAGTATTGGCGGCCCACACAGCCGATCTCGACGGTCTTGACGAGAATGAAAAGCTCGAGAAGATCCATTCATTCCTCAGCCCTGTAAACGCTGACCTCTACAAGTCACTTCCCAAGGCTATAGCTCTCCAGCTCAGCCTCGACCGTGACAGCCATGGCAACGTACAGGTTTCTCTCATCGAGACTGAAAGTCTTCTGAGCGAAATGGTAGGAAAACGTCTCGAAGAGATGGCTGCTGAAGGTCAGTACTCAGGTAAGTTTAACGCACAGCACCACTTCTTCGGTTATGAAGGTCGCTGCGCGGATCCTACCAACTTCGATGCCGACTATTGCTACGCTCTCGGTTTCAACGCTGCGATGCTTATCAATTCCGGTCTTACAGGTTATATGAGCTCAGTACGCAACCNCACNGACACAACANAGAACTGGATTGCAGGCNGTATACNTATNACAATGATGATGNACATGGAGCGTCGNAACGGTAAGATGAAACCCGTTATCCAGAAAGCACTTGTAAATCTCAACGGCCGTCCATATCTCAAGTTCGCCTCTATGCGTGAGACTCTCGCCCTCAATACTCTCTATCAGTATCCGGGCCCGATCCAGTATTTCGGTCCGGCCGAAATATGCGACCGTCCTTCGATGACATTGCTTCTCGAACATAACAAATGCATCGACTGACAGAACGCATCCCAAAGATGATTTAATACGCATCCAATAATAATCATCCATTTTATTAAAAAGGGGGAGTCTCTGTTNCTCCAATGCAANAGGNGCTNCTTTANTTTATCCTTCTCTCCTACCCTATCATCGGCATATTGCCAACTTTTCAGGTTGTCGCTCACGTCACTGAAGGGTTGGCCCTTACATAAACCGAAAACCAGAGATAAATAACATAATTTTAGGGGTGTTCGTTTCCACAAAACTTTCAAGAGTGAAAGTTTGGACGATCTGAGATCATACCCTTCGAACCTGATCCGGGTAATACCGGCGTAGCGAAAATTTTATGAAGAAGCAATTTTTACAACTTCTCCTTGTGCCGGCACTGTCGGCCTCACCGCTTTGCCTATATGCGAGCGAAGAAAACCCTTCCGAACCTGACACAGTGCCGTCAATACTCATGGAATTGGAAGTAGTAGCCAACCGTGCGACAGCTAAAACACCGGTGGCTTTCACCAACGTCTCAAAAAAAGAATTATTAAAAGACAATGACGGCCGTGATATAACTTATCTGCTCCGGTTCACACCATCTATAACCACAACCTCAGATGCGGGCGCCGGCATCGGTTATACCTCCATGCGTGTGAGAGGCACCGACGGCTCCCGTATAAATGTCACAGCCAACGGCATACCCATCAATAATCCGGAAAGTCATAACGTATATTGGGTAAATATGCCGGATTTCGCATCATCGTTGCGTGACGTGCAGATACAACGTGGCGCGGGCACATCAACTAACGGAGCCGGCGCATTCGGAGCAAGTGTCAATATGATTACAGATGCACCGTCAGAGACACCTTACGCCGAAGTTTCAGGCGCATACGGTGCTTATAATACAAACAGAGAGACTTTCCGTGTTGGTTCCGGAATGCTCGGTGGCCACTGGAGCTTCGACGGGCGTATCAGTCATCTCCATTCAGACGGATATATAGAACGGGCATCAACCGATCTGTGGAGCTACTTCACTCAGGCCGCCTACAGGGATGAATCCACACAGGTGAGGCTGCTCGTATTCGGAGGTAAAGAGAAGACCTACATGGCCTGGGATTATGCTTCTAAAGAAGAAATGGAAAAGTATGGTCGCCGTTATAACCCTTGTGGCAAATACACGGACTCAAACGGCCTGACAGCCTATTATCCGGACCAATTCGACAATTATATCCAACATCATTTCCAACTTCTTTTTTACCGTCACCTTACCGAACGGCTACGCCTTAACGCGGCCCTTCACTACACGATGGATAACGGTTATTACGATCAATACAAAACCAACCGCACTCTTGTGGAATACGGGTTAGCTCCCTTCATAGACGCTGATGGAGAAAAGGTGAAGAAATCAGATCTTATCCGTTTGAAAAACAATGTCAATGATTTTTACGGAGCTCAGGTTTCATTGAATTATCAAGATGACCGTTGGAATGTAGTCGGGGGTATCGCAGCCACGAATTTCAAAGGGCATCACTTCGGCCAGATCAAATGGGTGAGAAATTATATCGGCGAGCTTGATCCGCTGCAGAAATATTATGATAATTATGGCCGCAAATTCGATTTAAACACCTACCTGCGTGCCAACTATGATATTCTCTCTACACTTTCGGCTTTTGCTGACGTGCAATACCGACATATACACTATACGATCAAAGGCGCATCCGACAACTACGATTGGAATACCGAAGGGCCATATATGCTTGACATCCACCGGAACTGGAATTTCTTCAATCCCAAAGTCGGTTTGAATTTCACTGCGGGAAATCACAGGGCGTTCGCTTCATGGTCGGTAGCACAAAAAGAACCAACCCGCGACAACTTCACCGATGGTGATATCCATCACCTTCCCAAAGCGGAACGTCTGAATGATTTCGAGCTCGGCTACACCTTCTCTCTTCCTGTTTTCTCCGTGGGGGCAAACCTTTACTATATGCTTTACAAAGATCAACTTGTAGCCACAGGTGAGCTCTCGGATACAGGTAACGCCATCAGCGTCAATGTCCCTGACTCATATCGCATGGGTCTTGAACTACAGACAGCCCTGAAACCTTGTGACTGGTTTGAATGGCAATTCAACCTTACCTGGTCACGCAACAGGATAAAGAATTTTACGGAAGCTATATATGAGGATGAGTGGACCAACCCTATATATTTTGACCTTGGCAATACACCCATCGCCTTCTCACCCGACCTGATATTCAACAATTCTTTCAATTTCACATGGAAGGGAGCAGATGTGCAGCTGCAGAGCCGTTATGTCGGTAAACAATACATGAACAATGCCAGAAGTGAAGAGGCAAAACTTGACGCATACTTCGTTTCTGACCTTCATTTAGGTTATACGTTCAAGAAGATTGCCGGTATGAAACAACTCAAACTCGGATTGTCTATCTACAATCTTTTTAATAAGAAGTATTTCAACAATGGATATGCAGGAGCCGGCTACTATAAGGAAAACGGTCAGAATATAATCTACAGGTATGCAGGTTATGCGGCTCAGGCACCTACGCACGTCATGGCCACAGCGACACTGAGTTTCTGACAACTTCTTAAGATTCTACTATCCGATAAATCAACTGTCATAAAATTATTCAACACACTTCAAATATGTTTCTCGAGATATTAGGCTTCTGCGTGGGACTGCTTTACCTATGGTGGGAATATCAGGCAGACTCAAAAGTTTGGTTCGCATCAGTGATCATGCCTATGATTTCAATGTGGATCTATTTTTCCAAAGGCTTATATGCGGATTTCGGTATAAACATTTACTACCTTATCATAGCTGTATATGGCTTCTGGAACTGGACACGCAAATCGCGCAGGCAGCACACCCATGCTACAGCTTCATCTGAAGCAGACCGGCAAGAATCTCAAACAGAAGTAAAGAAACATAATTTGCCCGTCTCTCACACTCCTTTAAAGGTTTGGATCGGCATTATTCCCGTGACAATATTGCTATGGTGGTTGATTTGGTGGATACTTACTACATTCACTGATTCCACCGTTCCGGTGGCTGATGCATTCACTACTGCCCTCTCAATCGTTGGGCTTTGGATGCTTGCAAAGAAATATGCGGAACAGTGGTTGGTATGGTTGGTGGTTGACCTTGTATGCAGTTGTCTTTATTGGTATAAGGGTATACCTTTCTACAGCGTGCTCTATGCAATCTATACGGTGATAGCCTGGTTCGGTTATCGGAAATGGCTTCGGCTTATACCTAAGCCCCAATAATCTCCATCGATTGGTATATCAAGAGTATTCATATAATCCTAAAAAGAAAATCTATATAGCGCTATGAGGTAGTGCCGTAAGGATATATTTTTCTATAAAGAAAGCTCAGGAATATCAATAAGCGAACATTAGGAATAAACATTAGAAAGAAATAGTATGACCGGATTGAGTCATACTATTTCTTTCTATAAATACGTAATAATTCTTTATCCATATTTGTATTAAAAAATCAACACAACTTTCAATCTGTTCCTTTGTCTGTTAAATTTGTAAGTGGAAAAACAAAACATTCAGACAAATGGCCTCAATTAAGATAAAATTCCGTCCTTCCACCGTACCCGACAACGAGGGTAGTATTTATTATCAGATCATTCATGAACGTAAAGTTCGCCGGATACAATCAAAATATAAAATAAAGCCATCCGAATGGGATGCCAAGCGTTCAATGATAGCCAATAATTGTAATAGTGACCGTAAGGAATTTATCCTGTCTATCCGTGAAAACATACGTCGGGATGTAGAACGCCTGAACAAAATAAGTAGAAAATTAGATGACGAAGGACTCATATATTCGGCCGATGACATCATTGATCATTTCACACATTATGTAGAGTCGTATTCTCTTTTCAATTATATGCAATCCCTCATTTTAAAATTAAAACGGAAAGGAAAAATCAGAACTGCAGAAACTTACAGGTCAGCTCTTAACAGCTTTAAGAAATTCCGCAATAATGAGGATCTGTTGTTAGACAGTCTTAATTCCGATATAATGGAGGAATATATGGCCTGGCATCAGAAAAGAGGTGTGACTCTGAACACCATTTCATTTTACACACGTATTCTCAGGGCAGTCTACAACCGTGCAATTGAAGAGGAAGTGGTGGTAAACCGTTATCCATTCCGCCATGTCTTTACCGGCAGCGAGAAAACCCGGAAACGAGCCTTGAGTGTGTCTAACATCAAAAAACTACGTCTTCTTGACCTTACTGAAAATCCCAAATATGACTTTGCCCGCGACATGTTTCTACTCAGCTTCATGTTGCGTGGTATGAGCTTGATCGACATGGCTTATCTACGGAAAAGTGATCTTACCTACGGATATATCTCCTACCGACGCCGAAAGACGGGACAGCAGATAATCATAAAATGGACTTACGATATGGAAGAAATACTGAAAAAATATCCCGAAAATCCCACAGGCTATCTTCTCCCTATCATAAGAAAGGTCTGCTCAAACGACCGGTCTCTCTACCTGAGAGCCGGTTATCATATCAACAAAAGTCTCAAAGGTATCGCCAAACTGATCGGTCTATCCTCACCCCTTACATTATATGCGGCCCGCCACAGTTGGGCGTCGGTGGCTAAATCAAAAGGAATCCCTATCGGAGTCATAAGTGAAGGCATGGGTCATAACTCAGAAATGACCACACAGATATATCTAACAGACCTTGACAACAATCTGGTAGATAATGCCAATGCACTTATCCTTAAAAGTATTCTATAGAATTATCTTAAAAGTATTTTATAGAATTGATTGTTATGCCACGATTCTTAAAAGCTTTTTATAGAATGAATTATTAGTCCACGCCTAAGAGGATGAGGGCTGAGATAGCCTTGTCGTTTCCTTGTGCGGCTGACTGACGGTAATATTTTAGAGCTTTCTCCATATCCTGAGAGACGGCAATGCCTCTTTCATACATGGCTCCCACATTATACTGAGCGTAGGGATCACCAAGTTTTGCGGCCTTGACAAAACACTCGAATGCCTTGGCTTTATTTTGAGCGATACCATCACCTTTATAGTATTTCATTCCGAGATTATAGAGGCCCATAGGATTTCCCTGCTTAGCTGCTTCCTGAAACAGCTGAAGAGCTTTTTCCGTATCTTTGGCGACATAAAGACCGTTGTCATAATAATACCCTACCTCTGCTTTGGCAACCGGATTTCCGGCATCAGCACTTTTGTTGAAAAAGGCAAACGCCATCTGGTCGTCATATTTAGGCGATTTATTGTCTTGATATATGCGGGCCAGTTCGAGCATTGCTTCCGGATCATCGCGACGAGAGGCAGCCGACAGCCATTCGTATGCAAGTTTAGGATCTTTATCTATGGACACGGCGTTAAGATACATCATACCTAAATAATACTGTGCTTCGGGATTGCCTTGTTCAGCAGCTTTGAGAAAAGACTGTCTGGCTTTCTTCATATCAAGTTTACCGGAAAGACCGTAATAATAATTCAAGCCTTCTTGAAAGTATTCATTTCCTTCATCGGTATTTTTTATAACCGGCAGTCCCGTTTCATCAGACAAGATCAGAAGATATGTGGTCTTGGGAGTGGCTTTAGTTAAATTAAAATCAGAGAAGGAGAGTTTCAAGGGAGCATGGGAAGGAAATTCCAGTTCAATTTCCTGAGTACCTGCAGGGAGATTAATCCATGTTTCATGTCCTTTTTTGGATATTGCACCGATTGTAGGAGTATTAACTCCGGAAATCTCATCTTTGCTCAGCACTTTCAACAATGCACCGGCTTTGCCTTTAAAATCTTTAACCTGATTATTCTGTGCCGATAAATCGTTTGGAAGAGCTTCAAATCTTTCTACTGATACGGTTTTTTCGTTTTGGGCAAATGTTGTAAAACCGGAAAACAATATGCTTAAGACAATTATAATGGCCCGGCCTGTTATTACTTTAGAGTTCATTTAATTTTAAATATGGCTAAGAGTAAATAAAAATCTTGTTGTGCAAGTAGTATGTAAGAATTAGTGTTGTTCCTCAAAATATTCCTATACGTATTCAATTACCCTATACTTGTTCAGTACATAAAACAAAAGGCAGATTCAATTAGATTCTTTGCAGAAGTCATCATGAATTCAAGGTGGGAATGTGGGGAGAGAAACGTGCTCTATAAGTTCATTAACACTCTTGACAGAAATTTATATTATCAAAAGTATCCTCTTTCATATAAGATTTCCACCATTTGAGTCGGTGACACCACAAAAGGCTTCTTTGGAAAGTGTC